>Ga0299906_10003282_pt1 | contig 13338 bp, 12 predicted proteins | sample RVTome_14_FD_200259 | JGI IMG/M metagenome (GOLD analysis project Ga0299906, IMG submission 200259) | Soil microbial communities from uranium-contaminated site in the Upper Colorado River Basin, Wyoming, United States - RVT145D125 (version 2) ...
CGTGGAATTCGGCGCATGGCAGCCGAGGATGTAGCCAGCGGGATTTGATCGAAACCGGTGGCGCCGGCTTCTTCTATTGTTTCGTAATCGACTAATTGCCGCCAAATCGGTGGGAAAAAGCGATTGTCGAGCACCCGCGTGCCTCGGCGCGCTCGGCGTTCCAATTGACGGATTTAAGAAGGTGGTCTCGAGGTGACCGATAAGGATGTCAGGTTTTGAAAGAATAAGCTTCGCTTGACACCGTCATGGAACCGGTGAGTTCGCATTAAGGTCAATTCCACTTTCATTCCTCGGATTTGGCACCCTCCGCGACACCACCTCAAGACCTGATGAAAACGCTATTCCGGGAGCCGGGACCTGTCAATCTGCTCGACATTACGCAGTTGCGAAACGCAGTTGCGAAAACCACACATATTGATGCTTTGCCGAACGGTTAGCGCGTAAAGTGTGTTTCGTTATTTGTAGAATGAAGATACGATAATCTCGAATACATGTGCATTACCTTGAGCGGCAGTTTAGTCGACGGGGAAGTTTAGGTTATGTCCATTTATTCGAAACTGGGAGGCGGCCGTCGAAATTTGCCGTCGCCTGCATTGCGCGTCTGCCTGTTCTCCTGCGTGGCGGTGTCACCGGCTCTTCTCGGAATGTCATCTCTGTCCGCGCATCATGCGAGGCCGGAATATGATCGCAACGCCCAGATTTCGATCACCGGTACCGTGAGGGAATTTGAGCTGGTCAATCCGCACGCCTGGATTCATATTGTTGTCACGACGCGCGATGGTGTAACCGAAAATTGGAGTTTTGAAGGCGGCAGTGTCGGGCGGCTGCGCCGTGTGGGCTGGACGCGCGACATGTTGAAGCCGGGCGACAATATAACGGTCTTATTCAACGTCTAGACGCGATGGCTCCCCGGGCGGATTGTTCAGGGCTGTTACAACGGCAGAAGGAAAATATCATTCCGCCGCCCGGCGGCGCACCAATGTTCGCTTCTGAGACGCGCGCACGAAACCCTGACGGAATACTTTCGTCCTAGAAGTCCGGCGTCGCGTCCGCGGGAATCGGGAAAATGCCGCCATCGGGATCCTTGTTGTTTTCGGCGCAAATCCTTTCCACGAAAGGCTCTGTCGGCCGGTAATAGGTCGCAGATCCCGACCAGGGCGAGGTGAAAGTTTCCGGATCCTCGACGGTAAAATCGACGTGCAGTTCCTCGCGGTCGGGGCTTATTGTGTAGCGCTCCACGACTCTGATGCTTTCGCTTCGCGGCGTTCCGAAGCGATCGACATCTGCTCTGTCGTTCTGGCCCACGGTCACCACGACGAGCGTATCATCGCCTTCATAATGGCCCACAGAATAACCGTACCAGCTCGGTTCGGCGTCGACCGGCGCCTTGGCGTTCAAAGCTATGCGCCTCACCTGCATGTCGCGCCGGTAAAGGATCACGACGTAATTCGGATCCTGAAGAATTTGAACCGGTTCGCCCATATTGAGAACCAAGGGAACGCCGGAGGGCCAGCACAGAGACCAGGGTGGGAGCAATACTTCGCCTGCACGACCGCGATCGCCATGTTCCTTAACCGCGTTCGCAGCATGCGGTCGTAGAATTGGATTTGTGTAATCGCCAATTCTGAACGCACCGGCATCCGGAAAATCCGTAATCGGACCCGGACCTTCCGCGGGTGGTTGAAAGGTTCGGCCCGAAGCATTTTCCGCGCGTGACCAGAGACCGGAAAAATCCGGAATTTGAGTTTCCTGGGCAGGTGCCGGTCCCACCAACGCAACCGCGACGATCAATCCCGCAACGCATCTGACGCTTACGCTATGCATGACGCCTCTCCGTATATTCGCCGTGTGGAACTTTGTATGTATCCTTACCGCGTTCTGTGATTCGTCTGCAAAGCTTCTTTCGATCCGGGACTGCTCGATGTGCGTTTAGACGCGGTGCTCGCCGAACATTTGCGCGGGAAAAATATCTTCCACCGTCAGATGCCGGCTGCAAACACCTTGTTTGAAGGCCCAGCGCAAGAAAGCCTCCAGCGTCTTACGGTTGGGCTCGACGCCATAAGGGAAATAATCCTTGCCCAGGAGCTCTTTTCCCGCCCGGGCATGTTCAAAACACCATGGAATGGGGAACATGGGCACCGTGCCGTCCATTGCCCGCGCAACACTGCGATTTTTGGCCTCCTCGAAGGCCTTGAAAAGGTTGCGTGCCACCCATGGGTTGTTCTCAAGAATTTCCCTGCGCACCGCGAAGGCGTGCATGATCGGGAAAATATCGGTTTGGCGAAAATATTCCGACTCGGCTTCGATGAAATTTTCGAAGAGGCGTCGAACATTCGGATGACCGTCCGTGTAGGCGTCGGGTGGACGGGCGGAAAACATGCCGTCGATTTCGCCTGAGAGGAGCATTTCATTGAGTGAGCGATCGGAAATCCGGGTGAGCTTGATCCCGCTTGGTAAATTCAAATTCGCTTTTTCTTTACGGCCGGCCTCGTTCGTACCGGCCTGAATCCACTCGACGGAGGTCAGATCGACACCATATTGTTCGGCAAGAAAGCCGCGCGAGTACACAGCGGCCGATTGCGCCCATTCGGGAAGGCCGATGCGCTTGCCTGTCACATCAGCCATTTCCTTGATGGGTCCATCGCGCCGAACGAAGAGTGAGCTTTGGCGAAAAATTCGCGCGGGGAATATGGGCAGACCAATTAGGCTGTCGTCTCCCTCCGCGCGCATCGAGCAATATTTCGCGAAGGAAATCTCGGAAGCATCCCACTCCCGGTGTATGAGAAAGCGGTAAAAAATTTCCTCCACGGGAAGAATCAAACAGATGAGATCAATCCCTTCGGGCACGACGCGGCCCAAAGCGAGATCGCGCGTATGGTCGTAATCGGGCATAGCGACGGTCAATCGGAGATTGCTCATAGGGCGTCCTTGGCCGGAGAACGAAATAAGATCACAAGATGATAGCCTCACGCGCGCCGCTACGGCTATGTTCGTATGGAACAAATCTCTCCACTTTCCCTTTGCCACCCAAGTTCAAAGGACTACAAGCGGGCAGGGGAAGAATACGCCAGGGGGAAATATGAGTGAGATTGCGCCGAGCGGTCAAACTCCGCTTGACGAGGCGACAAGTCTGAAGAACCCGCGTTTGAAACTGGCGGCGGTCGTCCTCTGTATTGTTGTGCCGCTCGGAATCTATTTTGCACCTTGGGATGTCGAACCCCACACGCAAGCGGCGCTCGCCGTCACGGCCTTCATGCTTCTCGCCTGGATGACGCATGTCGTCGAATATGCCGTCGCTGGTTTGGCGGGATGTCTCCTCTTTTGGATGCTCGGCATTGTCGAACCCGAAATTGCTTTTAGCGGTTATTCCTTGGAGATCACTTGGTTCGTATTCGCGGCGCTCATGCTGGGCGCGATCGCAACCAAATCCGGTCTTCCTCAAAGAATCGGCAGCTTCATCGTCACCCGTGTGGGGATGTCGTACTCGGCGATATTACTCGGCCTTATCACTACCGATTTTGCGCTCACCTTCGTCGTCCCGACCGGGGTTGGCCGTGTCGTGATCATGGCGGCAATCGCAATAGGCTTAATAAGACTTTTTGATGCCAAGCCCGGATCGAATATTGCGCGCGGCATGTTCTTGATCATTACCTACACCGCGACAATCTTCGACAAGATGATCATTGCCGGCGCAGCCTCCATCACGGCTCGCGGCGCAATCATCGAATTTGGCGGCGTCGACATCGGGTGGGGTCAATGGTTTATCGCTTTTTTGCCCGCCGACATACTCACTATACTTGCGGCATGGCGCATCACGCTGTGGCTTTATCCGCCCGAAGTTAAAAGTATCGAAGGGAAACAACATCTTCTTAAGAGGCAATTTGAAATCGACGGGGGGTGGACGCCACAGTCGAGGCGCGCCGCGTTCCTCATCGGCGGCACCATCGCCATTTGGGTGACCGATGTCTTTCACGGCATCGATCCGGCCATGGTCGCTTTTACCGCGGCCATGATCGCGCTTCTTCCCTATGTCGGCGTGCTCACAATCGACGATATCCGCAAAACGAATTTGATGCCGTTCTTGTTTGTCGGCACGGCGTTGAGCATGAGCAACGTCTTGCGCGAAACGGGTGGGCTGGAATTGGTTGCAGGGACGGTCCTCTCGGGTCTTGAACCGCTGATCGCAAATGATCTAACCGCACTTCCCATTCTCTACTGGGGGGCGTTCGTCTATCATCTCTTCCTTGCCAGCGAAATCTCCATGCTGGCGACATCGCTTCCCATCCTCATGGAGTTCGCGCGCGCGAACGCCTTGGATCCGCTCTGGATCGGGCTTGTCTGGTCCTTCGCAGCGGGCGGGAAGATTTTTGTCTATCAGACGGCGGTGCTGGTCGTGGGTTATTCCTATGGATATTTCCGCCATGTCGATCTCATAAAGATGGGTATAGCGATTACGCTCGTTGAATTCGTAAACGTAATCCTCGTGGCTGCGCTTTGGTGGCCCGTTATCGGAATAGGCTAGCAGGACAGGAACAACATCGAATGCCCAAACTACAACTTAACTTCGCAAGTTCGCTCTATGACCGCATGCAGCCCCTTTATACGGGCGAGGTCCAGGTCGAAGGGATCGATCTCAATTTCATACCGATCGAGTTGCCGCGGCCGATCTTCGACCGCATGTCCGGCGGCCGGGAATTCGACGTCGCGGAATATTCGAGCTCCGAATATATTCAGCGCTTCGCGGCCGACGAATGCCCATTCGTTGCGATACCGGTTTTCCCCTCACGGGCCTTCCGCCATAGCTTCATCTCGATCAACAAGAAATCCGGAATCAAAACGCCGAAGGATCTAGAGGGCAAACGCGTCGGCGTAGCGCTCTATACGATGACTGCCGCGATTTTTATTCGGGGGCTTCTGCAGCATGAATATGGCGTCGACATCGACAAGATTCATTGGGTACAGGGGGCCATCAATGAAGGCGGTGCGCACGGCGCTCCGACGGTTTTACCGCTTCTGAAGAAGGTCGATCTCGAAATCAACGACAGCGGCAAGTCGCTCAGCGATTTGATCGAGGATGGCGACGTCGACGCCACAATCGGCACCAGTCTGCCGCAGGCCATTCGCAGCAATCCCAATATTGCGCGTTTGTTCCCGAATTTCCGCGAACTGGAAAAGGAGTATTACGCGCGCACGAAGATTTTCCCGATCATGCACCTCGTCGCGATCAGGAAGGAGATCTATGAAAAACATCCCTTCGTGGCGACTTCGTTGTTCAACGCCTTCAACAAATCGAAAAACGTCGCGCTCGAGAAAATGAAAAGCCTGCGCGCCCTGCGCTATATGCTGCCCTGGCTTCCGGACGATATCGACGAAATCTACGATGTCTTCGGCGGCGATCCCTGGCCCTATGGCTTGGAGCCCAATAGGCCGACCCTCGAAGCGCTGATCACCTATCTTGTCGATCAGGGCCTGGTTGCCAAAGCAATGCCTTTGGAGGAGCTTTTTGTCCCAACATACGGGCTGGAATAATTATTTCTCATACAAGACGGGTAGCGGCGCCGCGCATTCGTCACCTTCGCGCGTTTGGGGAGGTAAAATCGCTCGTGCAAGAAACTCAAACGTTCCCTCACGCTGAGCTTGGGCTCGGGGTGAGGTCGTTCGGCGGCCTCCAACATTGCCGCAATTTTTGTGGCTTTGCGGTCTCCTAAGAAATAAAAAGAATTCGGAGGGTCTTTAGATTATTGCGTTGCACTAAGCAGGGAGGAACAATGTCGTTTGCGCGAAAGATTCTAGGTTTGATTTTTGTCAGCCTAACCTTTGCTCCAATCTGGACTCCCGCGCACGCGCAGGACAAATCCACAATTTTTGTTTTTGCCGCCGCTTCGCTTACGAACGTACTGGAAGAGATTGGCGATCCGTACGAATCGCGAACCGGGAACGAGGTTGTCTTTTCTTTTGCCGGCTCGATGACTCTCGCGCGCCAGATCGAAGCGAGCAGCGGTGCGGATGTATTTATATCTGCCGATTTGGAGTCGATGGACTATCTCGAGTCGCGCGGTTTGATTTTGTCTTCAACGCGCAAGAATCTTCTCCAAAACGAACTTGTCCTCGTCGCCCCTGCGGATTCACCCCTGCAGTTGACGCTCACGCCGGGATTCGCTTTGGCCGAGGCGCTTGGGGGAGGGCGGCTTGCGACCGCAAACATTGTTTCGGTTCCTGCGGGCCGTTATGCGCGCTCGGCGCTCGACGCCCTTGGCGCCTGGGAGAGCGTTTCGAACGCGCTGGCCGAGGGAGAAGACGTCCGTACCGCGCTTGCGCTGGTGGCGCGCGCAGAAGCTCCTCTCGGTATCGTCTATGCAACCGATGCGCTGGTGGAGCGCCGGGTCCGTATCGTTGACCGCTTTCCCTCGAGCTCCCATCCACCCATCCTTTATCCTGCGGCGTTAACTGCGGAGGCGCGGCCGGGCGCGGGCGCCTTTTTGGATTACTTAGGAGGAAGCGAAGCGCAGTCATTATTTGAAAGCGCAGGCTTTACAACGTTTTAGTCGCTGCCGCCGCACCGCATCAAAAACGATGCCCGTCGCGGTGCGTCATCGTTTTCCTTGCCGAGCACCATGCGATCCCCATATAAATCCCCACCAAAATTAGACGCTAGCGGGAACGGATGCCCGCTATGCCGGAGGAGATGTTGATGAGACTCAAGACCCTAGCACTGGCCGGAGCAGCCGGCGCGCTGATCGCGCTTCCCGCCATCGCCCACCATTCCTTTGCGATGTTCGACCAGGCCCAGACGGTGCATTTGGACGGAACGGTAACGGATTTTGAGTGGATTAATCCGCATGTCTGGCTGCACATAGAAGTTACCGGCGAAGATGGTACTCGCGCCGTTTGGTCCTTCGAGGGCGGTTCGACGGGCCAACTTACGCAATCCTTTTGGACGTCCGAAAGCGTCGCATTAGGCGATCAAATCGAGGTCGGCTTTCACCCGCTAAAGGACGGTTCGAATGGCGGCCAGCTTCTCGAGATCACCAAGGCCGACGGAACCAATCTCTGCCAGGGCGCCGCCTGCCGCGAGCGGCTGCGCGAAGAAGGGCTCCTGCCGTCCGGATAAGGGCGGGTGCCGCGGAAAGAACGGACTGAAGAGGGGCGGAAGGCATTCCGCCCCTTAGTTTTTTAGGCTCGAGTGACGCGGATTTGGCGAGTGCAACAGGGCTGCAATATAGTCGGACGCAATCGAGTCAGCTTTTAGGGGAAACGGATGAACACTAAGGCCTTTGGTATAGCCGGCGTCGGGGCGTTGCTGATGATCAGTCCGGCCTTGGGGCACCATTCCTTTGCGATGTTCGACAATAGCCGCATCGATCGTCTGGCGGGGACGGTGACGGAGTTCGAATGGATCAATCCGCATGTCTGGCTCCATATCAGGGTTGAGGCCGAGGACGGTACGCAGCAAGTTTGGTCCTTTGAGGCAGGCTCGACCCGGCAACTTGCGCAATCCTATTGGGATGCGGGCAGCGTTCAACCTGGCGAGGTTCTTTCGGATGTCGGGTTCCATCCGCTGAAGGACGGCTCGAATGGCGGTCAGTTGCTCGAGGTGACCAAGGCGGACGGAACGTATCTTTGCCAAGGGCCCGATTGCCGCGAAAGACAAAGGCTTGATCGCGAGGCCGCGGCGGCGGAAGAGGCGCGGGCCAATCAACCGGTGCCGAGCTTTGCCGGCCTATGGCAACGCGATGACCAACCGTTTATGCAGTTTCTGGCGCCGGAATCTGGCCGCGGTCCCCTACGCGAACATCCAGAATATGTCCGTGTTGCTGGCGACCAACAACCATTTGCCGGCGATCCGAACGATCCGCTCTTGTTGCCTTGGGCGTCTGATGTGATTGCCGACATCAACCGGCGCCAGCTGGTCGAGGAAGAGGTCATTCTTCCCGCGCATTCTCTCTGTTGGCCGTCAGGCGTTCCCGGGTCGCTGCGCATGCGCGAGCCCATCCGATTGCTTCAGGAAGAAAATATGGTGATGATTATTTATCAACGCGATCATCAAGTACGAAGAATTCATTTAAATCGATCCCATTCCGACAATGTGCCGATGAGCTGGTACGGCGAGTCGGTCGGCCATTATGAGGGCGACACGCTTGTCGTCGACACGATTGGCCTCAATGACCGTACGACAACGGATTGGTACCACACCCCGCACACCGAACACCTCCACGTCGTAGAGCGCTATCGTATTGTCGACGGCGGCAATAGGCTGGAAGTGCATTTCACCGTCGCCGATCCCGGCACCTTTACCGTGCCGTGGTCGGCGGTAGTCCATTACCGCAATCTTGGCGAGAACGCGCAATTCAACGAAGTCGTATGCGCCGAGAACAACAAGGATGCGTCCACCGGCCGCGACTATCCGGTGCCGATGGCGGATTTGACGGCTGTCGAATTCTAGTTCCGGCGCCGCTTAGGACCGTATACCGGTGACACTTGGCCGCATCGTGTAATTAGCGCCGGCGGTGCCGTGTTGTTGTTCTCCTATTCCGGTCGACAAGTGTCACCGCCGCAGTTAATTCAATCACCATGTCCGAAACGCCCGCCGCTGGGCCATCCAACGCGCTCATACCCGCCAGCTCACGAATCATCGCACTCATTTTGGCGAGTGCGATCTTCATGGAGCAAATCGATTCGACCGCCATTGCGACTGCACTGCCCGCAATGGGCGTTTCGCTCGGCGTGCCGCCCCTGCGCCTCAGCGCGGCGGTCACAGCCTATCTCTTAAGCCTCGCCATATTCATTCCTATCAGCGGCGCGATCGCGGACCGCTTAGGCTCGCGCACGGTCTTTCGCCTCGCAATCGGGATCTTCGTGTTGGGCTCCATCCTTTGCGGTCTTTCGCAAAGCGTTTGGTTTCTTGTCGCTTCGCGTGTCCTTCAGGGGATCGGCGGCGCCATGATGGTTCCCGTCGGCCGTCTCGTTTTGTTGCGTTCGGTCCCGAAAGCGCAATTCGTCGCGATGATGTCCTGGGTGCTTACGCCGGCCATGGTCGGGCCGATGGTCGGCCCCCTCTTAGGCGGTTATCTCACCACCTATTGGTCGTGGCGGTGGATTTTCTTCATAAATGTTCCGCTCGGCATTGTCGGCATTGTTCTGGTTACCCTGTTCATTCCGCAGATCAAGGAATCCGACCAAAAGCCGTTCGATCTGAAAGGCTCGGTGCTCTCGGGTCTCACCCTGTCGTCGCTTCTCTTCGTGCTGGAATCGGTGCGCGGCGATTCATTGCCCATCGGGTTGGCGGCAAGCATGGTTCTAGCGAGCGGCGTATTTGGGACACTGTATTTCCGGCACGCCTTTAGACACCCCACTCCGGTTCTCGATTTTCGGCTGCTGCGCATTCATACTTTTTTTGTCGCTGGAATCGGCGGCGTTCTATTTCGTTTGTCGTTCGGAGCCTTTCCTTTTCTGCTGCCGTTAATGCTTCAGCTGGGGTTCGGTGTCAGCGCGGCCCGCAGCGGGATGATTACCTTTGTCGGCGCGTTGGGGTCGGTGGCAATGAAAGCTGCGGCCTCGCCGGTGTTTCGGAAATTCGGCTACCGCAACACCCTTATCTGGAACGGATTTATCTGCTCCGCATTCATAGTGATATGTGGTCTCTTTCGCCCAGACTGGCCGATTGCATTGATATACGCACTCCTGCTCGTGGGCGGGGTCTTCCGCTCGTTGCAATATACCGGTTACGGCACGCTCGCTTACGCGGACATCCCGCCGGAGAAGACCGGTGCCGCTATCGGCTTTCACAGCATGATTCAGCAATTCTCGGTAACGCTTGGCATCACGGCGTCCGCCGGTATTTTGTCGCTGACAATGGCGCTTGCCGGCCACGATTCGCCGACGCTCGGCGATTTTACGCTCACATTTTTCACCATTGCGATGGTTTCACTCGTCGCCGTACCGATATGCGTCACCCTGGCGATGGATGCTGGCGCCGAGCTGAGCGGGCACAGCGCCTTGGAGCGCACGCCACCGAGCGCGCCGCACGGCGCAACCGATAAGCCGCCGGATTAGGTGTCGGGCGAAATCGTGCTGCTGTCCTTTGAAGCCTGAGATTGCGGCGGGTTGGGCGAAAGGGCATATTCGGCGTGCAATGAAAAGCGATCCAAATATTGAGAAAGCTTCGCAGACCTTAGCCGCTTCATCCGTTGGTGCCGAGAAACAGTCTCAAACCGAGCTGGCCCAGGACGATCTAAAGGCGCTGGACAAAATTGGGATTAAGCTTCGCTTTGCCCGCAATGAAACGGTCTTCAGTGAGGGCGACGAGGCTGCGTTCTCCTACCGCGTGGTCAGCGGTGCGATCCGCCTGTGCAAACATTTGGTTGATGGCAGACGCCAGATTTCGGATTTCGTTTTGCCCGGCGATTATTGCGGCTTTCTTCATCTGGAGGCGCACCGGTTTACGGCCGAGGCGACGAGCGATCTTGAGGTTGTCGCTTACCCGCACCGCCAGGTCGAGGCATTGGGAGAGAGCATGCCCAGTATGCGCCGTCGTCTCACGGATTTTCTCTCCCGGCGGCTTATGGGGGTTCAAGATCATTTGATCATGTTGGGTCGACAGACCGCCAAGGAACGCGTGCTGAGTTTCCTCATAAGGCTCGCTACGAACGCTGGGGCTGAAGACGGCGAAGCGGTTGCGCTGCCGATGAACCGCCAAGACATGGCGGATTACCTTGGCCTGACCATCGAAACGGTGTCTCGAGTCATGACCGACCTTAAGCGTTCGCGTCTGGTGACGCTTCCCGAACTCCATGAGTTCGCAATCGTCGATATGGAACGTGCCCGGGAGACCGTCGGCTGGCAGGAATAATTAAGCCGCTAGCCAACCAATAGCGGACGCATATCTCTTGCCGCCTCTCGCAATACCGGGAGAAACTTCGCCACCATATGCTTCTTCGTCGTGCGGCTGGCTTGCGCACTGACATTGAGTGCCGCGATGGTCCGGCCGGAGGCGTTTAGCACCGGGATAGCGATCGAGCGAAGTTCCGGCTCGAGCTCCTGGTCCACGATGCAATATCCTCGCGCTTTCACTTTGTCGATGCACGCCCTGAGCTCATTTTTGTCCGTAATCGTCCTGGGCGTGAAACCCTCCAAGCGAACAGTTGCAAAATAGGTGTCGAGATCGGCATCCGAAAGTGCCGCGAGAAGAATGCGCCCCATCGAAGTGCAGTGCGCCGGCAAATGCGATCCGACGTCGCGGTGTAGCGAACCGATGCGCTTTCGCGTTGAACGCGCGATGTAAATCGCTTCATCGCCGTGAAGCAGCGAAAGAGAGCAAGATTCGCCCAATATTTCGCTGACGCGCTCCAGCGAACTTTGTGCAACACGAGGCAGCGGGCTGGAGGATAGATAGGCTTGGGCAAGCGTCAGGACCTGTGGCGAAAGACTGAAATAGCGCCCCTGGCTCTCGACGTAGCCCAGGGCACGCAGGGTCAGCAGGCAACGGCGTGCGGTCGCGCGCGGCAATGCTACGAGACGCGCCACGTCGGACAGGGTTAGGCGGTCCGATTGATTGTGGAACGCACGCATTACGGATAACCCGCGTTCGATTGCGGCAACAAATGAGCGCTCCGGAATATCTCTTTTTGGCTTCGTTTCGTCGATTCGAATGTCTGACATGATGTACTGCTTTCCAAGCATCTCGGCTCTCGCACGAAGCCATGTTACACGGTGGCGATTCTTGTGCGAAACCGCGACATATTGTGCGCAATACGCACTAATTGTCATTAGGGTCAAGGCCGAAAACCCCGCCGATTTTACGAAATAAGCAAAACGAATTTCTTACCCGCACGATAAAGGTGCGTCGATGAGGGTTTAATTTCGCCATTATTGAACGCCGCATGACTTGCATCCCAATGGCGGCGGAAGAGGGGCCTCCGACGGCCAATTGGGATCACGACGGCGTCCGCGGAGCACGCTACCCTGCGCCGGATTTCTCACGGAACACGTCTGGCGAGGCCGACCTCCACCATTCGTGCGCTCGGTTGGGTTCGCTTAAGGGGTGGGCCATGGCTTGAACGCACAAAAAGGAATGGCCCGCGCCTCGTGATGAGGGGCAGGCCATCCTTACCGCGTTTCGAAGCCTTACTTGCCGCGAACAATCTCTTCGTATTTGGGAGCTTTGTCCAACAGCCCCCGTTTCATCATCCAATCGACTTTCTCGTCGAATTCGTTCGCCTTATAGGGTTGAGCGCCGATCAATTCCGGAAGAAGGCCGGTCTTGCGTTGTTCCGGCGTAAGATCGCGCAGAAGCTCTTGGCGTGAAGTCTCCTCGTTCTCTTTCAGATATTCCACGGCGCGATTGAGAGCCCGGACGATACGGTCGGCAGTGTCATCGTCGACTTCGTCGCTGACCACTATGCCGCCGCGCCAGCGAAGATCAGCTAATTTGCGCGCGCCTGCCGATACGGCGCGGCTTACCAGCGGTTCCATCAAAGCGGCCGCCTCCGTTTCGCCGTCGAGCAACGCAGCGAGGCGGTCATTGGCGTGGACGAGTTTTATCTCGTCATAAGGTATGCCGATCTCTTCCAGAGCTTCGATGGCGGCGTAGAAAGTCCCCGCATGCCATGTGACGGCAATGGGTACACCACGGAGTTGCGCAAGGTCGGTAATCTTGGAATCGCCGCGAACCATGATGGCGCCGGTGCGCGCCGTCGTATCGAGGCCGATGATCCGGCCATGGCCGAGCTGCTGAACGCGTTCGATCGCGCCCCATTCGCACACGGGATAGACTTCCAACGCGCCTTTGGAGAGGTTTGTTTCTTTCCAGCGCTCGCTGAAATTCTCCACCCGGCCTGCGACGCCTTGCGGGTTGTCCTCATAATACTCGACCTCGACGCCTTCGTCTTTGAAGAAGCCTTTCTCCACCGCGACGCGCCAGGGGCGGTCGTGGGCGTTGCTGTCGCTTTGTACTCGGATCTTGCTGACCATTTCTTGTCCTTCCCAAACTTGCCGCTGCCTATTTCACGCAAATATGTTGTAATCCAAGTGATTATCCGTGCGGGCTCTGTGAAAAATATATAGGCGAAGGTTAGATTATCCACAAGGTGCAGCCGCCGGAAGCCGCGGACGCCGCTAGACTCGGAATTATGCCTTCTAGACCAATGGCATAGACTCAAGGTCCTTCGCCCGGTGTGCAATCATTTTAGGACGTCTGGGTTGGCGACGCGGATAGGCGATCCTTCGAGAAAGGCAATGATGTTGTCGATCGCGCCTTGGTAGAAGTCGCGGAAGACCTCTTTGGTCGAAAATCCGAGATGCGGTGAAAGAACGGTGTTCGGCGCATAGCGGATGGGATGG
>Ga0299906_10003283_pt1 | contig 13335 bp, 13 predicted proteins | sample RVTome_14_FD_200259 | JGI IMG/M metagenome (GOLD analysis project Ga0299906, IMG submission 200259) | Soil microbial communities from uranium-contaminated site in the Upper Colorado River Basin, Wyoming, United States - RVT145D125 (version 2) ...
ACGGGCTCAAGCCCCATCGGCTTGAGCGCTGCATGGCCGCGAGCGAACGCGCGGCGACGCTTCTGCTCTCGTGGCTCAGTAGGTCAGGCAGGGAAGACAATAGGCCGCGTGATGCGGCCTAGTGCTTGAATTCTGGCGCGCCCGGCAGGATTTGAACCCACGACCCCCTGGTTCGTAGCCAGGTACTCTATCCAACTGAGCTACGGGCGCGAGGCTGCGAATTCTAGCAGAGCACCCTCCCCCCGGCCAGCCCGCTACCGATCCTCCTCGGGGATCGCCAACCGCGCGCTCGTCACCGCCAGAAAGATCTCGCGCAGAAACACGACGAGGCTTCCGATCAGCGCCAGCATGGCGAGCACGAACAGCACCGCCACCAGCCGCGTCAGGTCCGTCGCGACGAACGCGCCCGCGAAAGCCCCGGCGATGAGCAGGCACACGAAAAGTGCGGACAGCACGGCCAGCGAGATCGCGAGGTACACGAGCCGGATACGCCGCGCGAGCAGGTGGAGCTCGCTGCGTGCTGCGGTCACTTCGGAGATCTGCAGCGACGGCAGACGATCCTCGAGCACGCGACTGCGGTCGACCGCGCGCCCGAGCCGGTTCGTGAGGACCATGATCAGCGTGCCGATGCCGGTCAGCAGGAAGACCGGCGCGATCGCCAGCTGGATGACCTGGGTGATGCCGGCGATGTGCGGCTCTTCGGGAAGGGTCACGATTCGCTCCTCCTCGCGGCGCGCCCTGCGGCGGTCTTTCGTTCGCGACGCAGGCGCAGCGCCCTGAGGCCCATCACGATGCCGAGCCACGCCGCGATCACCGCGATCGGCACGGCCAGCACCCAGGGCCAAACGATCGCGACCACGGCGACGGCCATCAGCACCGCGGCGGCCGCCGCGAGCAGGTTGGCTTCCGCAGGCCCCAGGACCCGCCGGCGCGTCAGCGCGGCGCCCACGGCGGCGCCAACGCTCATCGCGCCGGCCGCGGCGCGGCCCGCGCTCCCGGAGAATGCCCGCCGCCGCCGGCCAGCGATCCCCGTCATCGACGCCCGTACGCGGGATCCCCGACCGAGCACGATCTCCGTCGCGCGGGTGAGGTCCGCCTCGTACATCGTGGCCATCTGCTCGGCGAACCTTTCGTCCTCCACCGCCACGTCGAGCTCATAGTTGTTGAGCCAGCTCGCGAGATTGAGGTTGGTCGAGCCGACCCGGGCCCAGAGGCGGTCGGCGACGGCCGTCTTCGCGTGCAGCATCGAACCGTTCCATTCGAAGATACGCACGCCGGCCTCCAGCAGCCCCCGGTAGCCGGCGCGCGACAGGCCGGCCACGATCGGCACGTCGCTCGCGCCCGGCACGAGCAGGCGGACGTCGACCCCGTCGGCGGCCGCCGAGCAGAGCGCTTGAACGTACGGCGTCAACGCCACGAAGTACGCGTCGGTGAGCCACAGGCGCTCCCGCGCCGCGACGGCGATCAGCTGGTCGAGGCGAAACAGGCCGCCCAGGCTCGGCATCGTCGCGACGACCCGGAGCGCGACGTCCCCGACCGCGGGGATGGCGTCCATGCGCGCGAGGTCCGCCGCGGGGATGGGTTTCTCCCCCGCGGCCTCCCAGACCTGCGTGAACGCGCGCTCGACCTCGGCGACCGCCGGCCCGCGGATCTCGACCCCGGTGTCGCGCCAGGGATCCAGGCGGCGCGCCGGATCGCCCAGCCACTGCTCGGCCGGGCACAGACCGGTCACGAAGCCGACGCGTCCGTCGACGGCGAGCATCTTGCGGTGATCGCGGGTCAGCCAGCCGAGCGGGCTGTCGAGTCGGGGCGGATTGAAGCGGCTGACCTCGCCGCCCACGCGGGCGAGCGGCTCGAACAGCGATCTCCCGCCGCGCGTGCCGAGCCAGTCGTAGTTGACTCGGACGCGCACGCCCGCGCGCGCGCGGTCCGCAAGCGCCTGGACGAGGTCGCGCCCGACCGGATCGTCGCCGACGATGTAGCAATCGAAGAACACCGTCCGCTCGGCGCCGCGGATCGCCTCCAGCCAGGCCGGGAAGTGCTCGGCGGCGTCCTTCAGGATGCGGACCGCGTTTCCCGCGATGAGCGGAGCGCCGGTGGCGCGCACGAACGCCTGATCGGCGAGGGGACTGAGGGCCTTCGGTGCGGCGGCTCGGTCGTCGCCCGGCGGCCGGTCGAGCTTGAGAGAATCCATCGTCGCGCGAGAAGTTAGCATATGCCGCACATCGCACCGGGTCGCTCGGGGGACCGCGGGATTTGCTGTGCTATAGTCCTCGCCGCCGCGGAGAGATGCCCGAGTGGCCAGCGCGCTCGGCGCGCTCGTTGACTGCGGGGCGCCAAGCGCCCCGAGGCCCCGAGGGCAGCTCGACGAAGCGAAGTTGCTAGCCCCGGAGAGATGCCCGAGTGGCCGAAGGGGGCGCCCTGCTAAGGCGTTATACGGGCAAAACCCGTATCGAGGGTTCGAATCCCTCTCTCTCCGCCACTAACACGAAGAAGCCCGCGCAAGCGAACGGAAAGCACGGCCCCGGCCGCGAGCACTTCGGGACCGTCTGGGAGAGGGCAACGTCATGCGTCTGCTGCTCGTCAACCCGAAGTTCCCCGAAAGCTTCTGGACGTACAAGTGGGCGATCGACGAGATCGTCGTCCGCACGCGCACCACCAATCCCCCGCTCGGCCTGGCGACGCTCGCCGCGCTGTGCCCGCCCGACTGGGACGTGACCATCGTCGACGAGAACGTCGAGCCGCTGCCGCTCACGCCCGCGGCCGACCTAATCGGCATCTGCGGAATGGGCGTGCAGTTCCCGCGGCAGACCGAGCTCCTTCAGTACTATCGCGCGCGCGGCCACTACGTCGTGGCGGGCGGCAGCTTTGCCTCGCTCTGCCCGGAGAAATACGACGGCCTCGCCGACACCGTGGTCGCCGGCGAGGCGGAGTACGCCTGGCCGCGGTTCTGCCGCGACTTCATCGCCGGCGAGGCAAAGGCGCTGTACCACGAGACCGACACCGTCGGGCTGGCCGATTCGCCCACGCCGCGCTTCGATCTCCTGAAGCTCGACCTGTACTCGGCGGCCTCGATGCAGTTCTCGCGCGGCTGCCCGTTCCGCTGCGAGTTCTGCGACATCATCGTGATGTTCGGCCGGCGCCCGCGCGTCAAGAGCCTGCAGCAGATCGGCCGCGAGCTCGATGCGCTCCGGGCCCAGGGCATGCGCCGGGTGTTCTTCGTCGACGACAACCTCATCGGCAACCGCCCGCAGGCGAAGGCGCTGCTCGCGTTCCTGGCCGAGTACCAGACCCGGCACCGCTACCGCTTCAGCTTCGGCACCGAGGCGTCGCTCAACCTCGCCCGGGACGCCGAGCTCCTGCGCCTGTTCCAGGCCGCCAACTTCGCGTGGGTCTTCATCGGGATCGAGACCACCGACGAGGCGAGCCTCAAGGAGACCAAGAAGACGCAGAACGTGGGCGGGGACATGCTCGCCGACGTGCGGCGGATCTACGCGCACGGCATCGACGTCCTCGCCGGCTTCATCATCGGGTTCGACAACGACACGCTCGCCACCTTCGAGCAGCAGCGGGCGTTCGTCCAGGCGTCGGGCATCCAGGCGGCGATGATCGGACTGCTGCACGCGCTCCCGCGCACGCCGCTCTACGAGCGGCTGCAGCGCGAGGGCCGGCTCCGCGAGCAGGTCGACCACTACAACAACACCCGCCCGGGCACCAACGTCGTGCCGAAGCGCATGGACTACGACGAGATGGTCGAGCGGTACCAGTGGCTCTATCGCGAGCTGCTGACCGACCACGCGATCGGCGAGCGGATCCGCAACAAGATGCGCTACCTGCGCGCGCCGGTCTACACCGGCGGGTTCGGCCGGCGCGAGAGCCTGGGGATCGTCTGGCGCCTCCTCCGCAAGGGGATCCTGCCCGGCGGCCCGGCGCGGTGGATCGCCTTCCTGCGCTCGCTGCCGCTGCTTCACCCCGGTCAGATCCCGATGGTCGTCGCGGACTGGATCATGGGCCTCTCGATGGCCGATTTCGCGCGGCGGCGGTTCGAGGCGCCGGTCGTCGACGCGAGCTCGGCGGCGCGCCGCATCGACTCGGTCCGCACCGCGATCGCGCGCTACCTGGAGGCGGGCAAGGCCGGGCTGCAGATCACGACCGATCCCGTTCCCAGCCTGTCGCTCTCGATGCACGGCCTGCTCGACCGGCGGTTCTTCACGCGCGCGGCGCGCCACCTCGAGCGGCTGCTGCGACACACGCCGTCCACGCTGACGCTGCGGATCGAGGCTCTGCGGGAAGTGGAGCGGCGCCACCTCGAGCGCCTGCTGCGGCGGCTGCGGCGCTACGGCGACCGGATCTCGATCATCGTCGACGAGCGCGTGCGCCACGCGGTCGCGATCGACTCGTCGGTCTTCCACCTCGTCCTCACCACCCGCCCGGGCTGACCGCCCGGGCGCGGGCGGGGATCAGGCTGCCTGGTCGAGCCCGAACGCCTTGTGGAGCACGCGCACCGCGAGCTCCATGTACTTCTCGTCGACGACGACCGAGATCTTGATCTCCGAGGTCGAGATCATCTCGATGTTGATCCCCTCCTCGGCGAGCGTCCGGAACATCTGGCTGGCGATCCCGACGTGGGAGCGCATGCCCACCCCCACCATCGAGACCTTGCAGACCTTGTTGTCGCCGACCACGCCCTTCGCGCCGATGTGCGCCTGCACCCGCTTCGCGATCCCGAGCGCCTTCTGGTAGTCGTTGCGGTGGACCGTGAACGAGAAGTCGGTGATGCCGTCGACGCTCGCGTTCTGGATGATCATGTCGACGTCGACGTTGGCGTCGGCGATCGGGCCCAGGATCGCGTAGGCGATCCCGGGCCGGTCGGGAACGCTGGTCACGGTGATCTTCGCCTCGTCGCGGTTGAACGCGATGCCGGAAATGATTGCCTGTTCCATCGTCTGGTCGTCCTCGAACGTGATCAGCGTGCCGTCGCCCTCGTCCTCGAAGCTCGACAGCACGCGCAGCCGCACCTTGTACTTCCCCGCGAACTCGACCGCCCGGATCTGCAACACCTTCGAGCCGAGGCTCGCCATCTCGAGCATCTCCTCGAAGGTGATCGTGGTGAGCCGGCGCGCCTCGGGGACGATGCGCGGGTCGGTAGTGTAGACGCCGTCGACGTCGGTGTAGATCTGGCACTCGTCGGCCTTCAGGGCCGCGGCGAGCGCGACCGCCGAGGTGTCCGAGCCGCCGCGGCCGAGGGTCGTGATGTTGCCGGCCGCGTCGACGCCCTGGAAACCCGCGACCACGGGAATCGTTCCCGCGGTCAGGTCGCCGCGCAGCCGCTCCTCGTCGATGCTCAGGATCCGCGCCTTGGTGAAGGCGTTGTCGGTCACGACCCGCACCTGGGCGCCGGTGTAGCTCTTGGCCTTGACGCCGAGCTCCGCGAGCGCGATCGCGAGCAGGCCGATGGTCACCTGCTCGCCGGTCGCGGCGACGACGTCGAGCTCGCGCGGATCGGGGATCGCCTGGATCTCGCGCGCGAGGCCGACCAGCCGGTTGGTCTCGCCGGCCATCGCCGACGGCACGACGACGACCTGGTGTCCCTTGGCCTTCCAGCGCGCGACGCGCCGCGCGACCGCCTTGATCCGGTCAACGCTCCCGACCGAAGTGCCGCCGTACTTCTGGACGATCAATGCCATACCGGACACCGCGGAAAGGCGCGCATTCTACCGGAGCGCCGCCGCCCGGGTGCGGCGCGGGCTGTGACGTTTGTTTACATCCGCGCCAATTGCAGAAATATGACATTGTGCTAGCATTTCGGGACGCTCCCGGGGAGCGCCACAACTAAGGCGGCTATCACATGAAAATCTTCAACTTTTCGATCAATCCGAAAGAGATTCGACGCAAGCTCGGCCTGAACCAGCAGGAATTCTGGACGAAGATCGGCGTGACGCAGAGTGGTGGCTCACGCTACGAAAGCGGCCGGGAAATGCCGAAGCCGGTGCAGGAGCTGCTGCGGCTCGTGCACGTCGAGAAGCTCGACCTGAGCCGGGTGAAGAAGGACGACTTCGAGGTCCTCGAGTACCTGAAGCAGAACCACCCGGACCTGTACCGCAACCTGCGGAAGGCAGCGAAGCCGGCCCGCAGCAGCAAGCGCGGCGGGCCGAGCACCGAGCACTGAGCTAGGTTCGGAAGCGCGAAAAAGCCGGCCTGCGGGCCGGCTTTTTTGTGCTGAATGGGGAGGGATTCGGTCACGTACCGGGACCCCGGCGCGGCGGCCCTTCGGGCCTCGCCGCGCCTTTCGAATCCCTCACGCGAGCCGAGCAGTCGGCTCGCTCCCATCCGCCATGGAATACGAAAACCCGCGTACGCGGGCTTTCTAGCTCCGCGCCGCAATGCGGAACGAGGGCGCGAAGGGCCTAGTCCTGAGCTCGAAAGGTCGGCAGCGAGGTGCCGCGCGCGACTTGCTATGCCGCAGGCTGAGTGTCGCGGAATGGAATTTGACTTGCACTGGACCCGAGGCTGGAGGCAGCAGCCTCCCGCAGGCGATAACGTGCTGGTCGGAGGATTACCTTAATCGCGCGGATCAGCGCTCGGCTCCGCTTGGAGCGGTGGATTTCGGCGAAGCGCCGCAGCGCAAGTTCTAGCCGCACGAGGTCGGCGACCCCACGAAGGCGCGCGATCGGGAGCTCTAAGAGCGCCGGGGAATTGACGCGGAGCGCCGCGAGCTGACGCTCAACGTCCGAGGCGACCTCCAGCTCTGTGTTCGTGCCCATAGGCATGACCGCCTTAAGTTGGACGCGCTACAGGCGGAGGAATCGCCTTACGCGCGCTCCGGCGCTGTCGAAGCGTAGGTCTCATCGACGTCGATCTCTCCGTCAGGCCCGACCACCACGATAACGCTCGGCGCATTCACCTTCGCCCACTCGCGAACGTAGACGAGCGCGAGACTGCGGCTCACGAAGAAGTGCGTCTTGGCGAAGCCGTCCAGGTAGACGATCCACCCGTAAGGCTGGGCGGATTCGACGCGAAAGACGTTCACTCGCTCTGCGTTCTGTTGGGACGCCGCCGGTTTCTTCTGCTTGCTCATCTGCCGGTCTGTTAGGCGGTGCCCGCCAGCGAGAGGTCCACCTTCTCTTCGTTCTCCACCACGCCCGTCGCGTTGTAGACCTGGATCGTGTCGGTACGGCGAAGCTTCGCGTAGGCGCGAGCGAAGTCGATAGCCAGCTGCCGCGTAGTGAACCGCAGATCGCCGCTTCGTCCCTCTATCGCCACACGCCAGTCCTGATGCTCCCCCGGCCTGACGGTGACGACTCTGCTCTCTGAGTCCTTTTCCACGCTCGTCCCCTGCGGATGCGATACGCAGGCTTCCGAGCAGGGATCGGGCCAGAACTTCAGCAACGCGTGACGGGCGTCACATGCCAGTCTTCTGGCGGGCGCGGGATTTCGCGATCCGGGACCGAACGCGTGAACGAGCATCCGCGAAGAGTGCAAGGCGCCATCTCTGCCTCACGCGATGGCTTGCGACCCTGTTACGCTTGTTGTGAAGCCCGCGGAGACACGCGGGCATACACCAGGGAGAACGAAAATGGATGATCTAGAGCGGATGATCCGCGACGGCGAAACTACTGTTCGCGAGGTTGTGGAGCAAGCATCTCTTGAGAGACTCGATTACCTGCTCACGATGCTAAAGCGCCATCGGCCCACGGCGGAAATCTGCACCGCGTTGCTGGAGCGGATCGCCCGCTCGCCGCTCGATCAGTTTAATCAGCTGAAGGCAATCTACTTCCATCACTGCGTCAACGGCGCGGCGCAAACCACGTAGCTCAGGGTCCGTTCTCGATCTCATCGGCCGCATCATCGACTCCGGGCGTCCGCTCCCACAACCCGCACGGGTAGACCGCCACGATCCGGTGACGCGCGGACCACAGGTGCCAGCCGTCCGGGGTGCCGGTGGAACTCGTGCAAGTGCGGCATGCTCTCGACTCACTACCTGCGAACGGCGAGAACATGCGCACATTGCTCCTCGGGGCGATTCTAGCTGCCGCTCCCGCTTTCGCCGCACCCTGGGTAGTAGAGGGCCGCGTCGTCGGCATCATCTCAGACGGCGACACCATCACGGTGCTCGACTCCGAGAAGAAGCAGCACAAGGTCCGCATCAACGGCATCGACGCTCCAGAGAAGGGGCAGGCATTCGGCGAACGGTCGCGCCAGAACCTGGCTCAGATGGCGCACGGGAAAGACGCCCGGATCGAGTGTCATAAGACCGACCGCTTCGGTCGCAAGGTGTGCAAGGTGTGGGTCCAGCCGCAGGACTGCCCACGCTGCGACAAGACGCTCGACGTGGGTCTTGCGCAGATCAGCGCGCAGACTCAACGCCGAGGCTAGGCCATTGGGGCCGTCCCCCCCTCGACACTACCTGGAGGTTCTGCACCGGCTCCCCGATTGCGGTCATTACCCTCGCGGTGGCCGCATCAAGTACTCCCTGCAAGCTCGGGCCGCTAACTGAAACCAGTACGATCGCCTCGGAGAGGGCGAGACGGGGTGCCGACGGGACGAGGTGAACATTGGCGCGATAGGAGTATGCGCCGCGTTCCCAGATTGCACCTCTAATCAGGTATTTACCCACGTCACCGCTTAGCGTTACGACCAAACGCATAGCCGAGCTCCTTGGATAACACTCCAGGCTTGATGCTGCCTCCGCCCGTTCACTGCGCCGCGTTCAGCGTCTCGACGCGAAACTGGCCCTTGTAGCCGGCGCGCAGTGTGCACGGCCGGGACTAACGGATCACTGACGAATCGAGAGTGCGGCGCCCCGAGAGCGTGAGTCGGCCTTGAAAGCTGCTCCCGAGCTATCCGCGCGAATGTGTCCGCGACATTCGTGTGTACCGCGGGCGTATACCGAAAAGCGCTCGACAGGCACGATATGTGTCCCTTCGGCAAGGTCTTCGCCATAGCCACTTCCTCCTTGTGTACCGCTGGCCTATCCAACTCTGCTCGCAGGATAAGAGCAGCCGGAGTCGCGCGGGCCGTACTACTGCCTGGGGAGTGGTGACGAATTCACCGAGTCGCCCGCGAGCGCCCGGGACGGCATGGCTATTCCGCGAGTACGCAAAGGAGCAGATGCCCGAGGAACAGGCGCCTATCAGGGTGCAGAGGATGCTGCGAGGTTGACCAAGCGGGGGCTTTGGAAAGATGCGAAACCGGTGCCACCGTGGGAGCGGCGACGCTCAGCTCGGTAGGGACTCGGGCGTCGATCCGCTTTACAGTCCTCGCGCTCGAACGCTCGATGGCGGCGGCGCCCAAAACTAGTTCCTTGATTCTCTTACTGCACGCTTCGACACGGTTTTGGCCAACGCACAAGACAACGGCGTGCCAGAACCCCCGACTCTGGTGCTTCTCAGCATTGCCCTCGCTGGCCTAGGCTTCGCTCGGCGCCGCAAGCTTCACCGAGCAGCTACACGAACCCGCAGGATCCAGCCCCGCTAGCGCAGCTCGATGGATCGCTTGAGCGTCGCGTTCGGAGGGTCACGGTCGCGATCGATCAGGCGGCTCCGTCGAGCGGTAGGTTGGAGAAGGTCAACGACGGAAGACCGGGACCGGGTTTAGCGGCTGAGTAGCCCGACAGGCCACACCGCGGCGGCTCCGTGCTCGGTCCGCCGATCGTCGGCGTCTATCCGAGTGCCTCGGCCGCTATCGCGCCGTCTTTTCGGCACCCCTCCTTCCCGCGGTCGCGCGTCCGAGGGTTTGGGCGCTTCACTACGCACGCTGTGCCCATCATCTACGTGGCCCCGCCCGCGCTTTATGAGCCAGCGGTCTACGTGGAGCCGGCCACGCCCGCGGAGAGACTCCGGCGCTAGTTGCCCCGCCTCCGCCGGCGGAGCGGGAGGTGATCCAGTATTCAGATGGACGGCATGAGCTCCGCGGCGATGGGGTTGCCACGCCGTATCGGTGGGTGTGGATCCCGAACCCGCCCCCTCCCCGGTCGGGGCGCGATGGCCGCCTCTACGGCTGGATCGACGAGCAGGGCGAGCTGCACATGACGGATCGATGGGACGCGGTTCCAGAGCGGTACCGCGCTCAAGCGAAGCGCAACCAGTCCTCGTAGGCCCTCCATCCGTAGAGGTCCTGCCCGGGAAAATGTGGCGCGCGAACTCGGGGCACTAGAATCGGAGCAGTGTTTGTCTTGGCGTGCCCTCACCGCGGTGCTTCGTCACGTTCGGGCTTGATAGAACGCGTTTTCCCCTCTGGGAATCCACTTGACCGCCTGGAGAACGCCGCGTTCGGACGCGGCCGGACGGTTTCTTGGCGGATGGGGAGGGATTCGAACCCCCGGACCCTTGCGGGTCAACGGTTTTCAAGACCGCCGCATTAGACCGCTCTGCCACCCATCCGGGGCCGAAGTCTTCGCGTCGCTTCAATGACTTAGCGCGGCGCGACTATAGCACGCCGGATCCGCGCCACCGCCGCCGAGGGGGCTTCACCGCCGACCGGCTATACTCGCGGGCGAAACTCCCGGCGCCGCAAGCGCTCTAAGCGCCGAGGATCCAATAAGGAGGAAGCGATGCAACCCGAACTGCAGCCCGTCCAGGCCGGCATCCCGTCGCACGCGCAGGAGCGCGCGCTCGAGCAACGCCGGGTACTGCGCAACACCTATCTGCTGCTCGCGATCACCCTCGTCCCGACGGCGATCGGGGCGGTGATCGGCACGAATCTCAACCTGTCGTTCCTGCGGTCGAGCCCGATCCTCTCGTTCTTCGTGATCCTCGCCGTGTTCTACGGCTGGATCTGGGCGATCGAGCGCAACCGCAACAGCGGGCTCGGGGTCGGCCTGCTGCTCGGGTTCACCTTCTTCCTCGGACTGCTGCTCGGCCCGCTGTTCCAGTCCGTGCTCGGCCTGAGGAACGGCGCGCAGCTCGTGATGCTCGCCGCAGGCGGGACGGCCGCGGTGTTCCTGGGGCTGTCGGCGGTCGCGACGACCACGACCCGGGATCTCAGCCGGCTCGGCGGCTTCCTGTTCGTCGGCGTGATCGTCATCATGCTCGCGGTGGTCGCGAACGTGTTCTTCGCGAGCCCGGTGCTGCACCTCGCGCTCCTGGCCGGGTTCATCCTGCTCTCGTCGCTCCTGATCCTGTGGCAGCTCAACTCGATCGTCCGGGGCGGCGAGACGAACTACGTCTCCGCGACGCTCACGCTGTACGTCGCCATCTACAACCTGTTCTCGAGCCTGCTGCAGCTGCTCGGCATCTTCGGCGGCGAGCGCGACTGACCGGCGCGAAAAGCCTGCGCGACGAAGGGCGGCCTCGGCCGCCCTTTTCGTTGGCCTCATGCGCGCACGAACAGCGCGATCGACTCGACGTGAGCGGTGTGGGGAAACATGTTCACGACGCCCGCCGCGGCGAGCCGATAGCCGTTGCGATGGACCAGCACCCCGGCGTCCCGCGCGAGCGTCGCCGGATCGCACGACACGTACAGGATCCGGCCCGGCGCGCCGTCGGCGAGCGCCTTGATGATCTCGATTGCGCCCTCGCGCGGCGGATCGAGGAGCATGGCGTCCCCGCGCGGCAGCCGGGCGCAGGCCGAAGCGTCGAAGAGATCCGCCACCGCGAACTCGGCCGCGAGCCCGTTCCGGCGCGCATTGTCCCGCGCCCGCTCGATGAGCCCGGCGTTGACGTCGATGCCGGTCACCGACGCCCCGGTGCGCGCGAGCGGGAGCGTGAAGTTTCCGAGCCCGCAGAAGAGGTCCAGGACGCGCTCGCCGGGGCGCGGTGCGAGCAGCCGCAGCGCGCGCCGCACCAGAACCGCGTTGACCTCGTAGTTGACCTGGGTGAAATCGGTCGGCAGGAAGTCGATCCGCACCCCGAACTCCGGCAGCGTGTAGTACAGCGGCGGCGAGTCGAGCGGGTGGAACGGGCGCACCGAGTCGGGCCCGCCCGGCTGCAGCCAGAGCTGCACGCCGTGGACGTCGGCAAAGCGCTTCAGCGCTGCCTCGTCCGCCGACGTCGGGGGCTCGAGCACGCGCAGCACGAGCACCGTCGCCGCCTCGCCGACCGCGACCTCGATCTGCGGCACGCGGTCGTGGATGGAAAGGGCCCCGATCAGTCCGCGGAGCGGCACGAGGAGCGCCGAGACGGACGGCGGCAGGACGTCGCAGCTCGTGATGTCGGCGACGTAGGTCGACTTGCGCTCGCGGAACCCGACCAGCGCCCCGCCCTTCTTTTCCACGAAGCGCACCGAGAGGCGCGCCCGGCGGCGGTAGCCCCAGGCCGGCCCGTGGATCGGGGACAGCAGCCCCTCCGCCCGCAACTTGCCGATGTGCCAGAGCGCGTCCTCCAGCACCCGCTGCTTCGTCGCCACTTGCGCGCGCGGGTCGAGGTGCTGGATGACGCACCCCCCGCAGGTCCCGAAGTGCGGGCAGCGCGGCGCGACGCGCGCGGCGCTCTCGCGGAGGCGCCGGGTCGGGGTCCCGAGGTCGTAGCTGCGCTTGCTCTCGCGAACGAGATACTCGACCCGCTCGCCCGGCAGCGCGCCGTCGATGAACACCGCCTTGCCGTCGACGTGCGCGACGCCGCGGCCTTGGAGGTCGAGCGACTCGACGAGGGCGACGGGCATGGCCGGGCCCCCCTAGCTCGGGCACCGCCCGCCTGCGCTCACCGTCCGTCGTCGGGCCAGCGCGCGAGGAACTCGCGCCAGTGCGGCTCGTCGAGGCCCGCGAGCGTGGTGCGCGCGAGCGCCAGCTCGCGCCGGTGCTCGTCGCGGTCGAGGGCGCCGCGCATCGCCTGGAAGCGCAGGTAGACGAGCCAGGTGTTGAACACGTCCGCCTCGCAGTAGCTGCGGATGTCGGCGATCCGCCCCGCGCGGAACGCGTCCCAGACCTGCGACCCGTCGAGGCCGAGCTTCCCCGGCAGGCCGAGCAGCCGCGCCAGCTGGTCGAGGGGCGCGCTCGCGCGCGCCTGGTAGAGCGACAGGAGGTCCATCAGATCGACGTGGCGCGCGTGGTACCGCGCGATGTAGTTGTTGTACCGGAAGTCGCGGCTGTCGGCGAAGTCGCCCTCGCCCATGTCCCAGTACCGCGGCGCCGCCACGCCGTGGACGAGGCCGCGGTAGTGGAGCACCGGCAGGTCGAACCCGCCGCCGTTCCAGGAGACGAGCTGCGGCGTGTACTTCTCGATGCCGTCGTAGAAACGCTGGACGAGCTCGCCCTCGCCGTCGGTCGGCGCACCGAGCGACCAGACGCGGAGCTGATCGGGCTCGCGCAGCAGGCACGCGATGGCGACGATGCGCTGCAGATGCAGCGGCAGGAAGTCCTGCCCGCTCGCCGCGCGGCGGCGCTGGAAGGCAATCTCG
>Ga0299906_10003284_pt1 | contig 13334 bp, 10 predicted proteins | sample RVTome_14_FD_200259 | JGI IMG/M metagenome (GOLD analysis project Ga0299906, IMG submission 200259) | Soil microbial communities from uranium-contaminated site in the Upper Colorado River Basin, Wyoming, United States - RVT145D125 (version 2) ...
CGGGTCGCGTACCTCCCCCACCATGATCTTGTCGGGGTCGTGGCGCAGGATCGAGCGCAGGCCGCGCGCGAAGGTCAGGCCCTTCTTCTCGTTGACCGGCACCTGCACGATGCCCGGGATCTGGTACTCGATCGGGTCCTCGATCGTGATGATCTTGTCCTCGGGTGAGACGATCTCGCTGAGCGCGGCGTAGAGCGTCGTGGTCTTGCCGCTGCCGGTGGGACCCGTCACCAGCACCATGCCGTAGGGCTCGGTGATGTACTTGCGCAGCTTCCTGAGGTCGGCTTCGGCGAAGCCGAGCACGTCGAGCCTCAGGCTGTGGAACGCGGCGTGCAGCTGCTCCTTGTCGAGGATGCGGATCACGGCGTCCTCGCCGTGCATCGACGGCATGATCGAGACGCGGAAGTCGATCGTGCGGCCCTTCACGCGCAGCCGGAAGCGGCCGTCCTGCGGCACGCGCTTCTCGGCGATGTCGAGCTCCGACATGACCTTGAGCCGGCTCACGATCGTGTCGTGGTGCTTCTTGTCGAGCGGCTCGAGCGCCGGGTGCAGCACCCCGTCGACGCGGTACTTCACGACGACTTCGCGCTCCTTCGTCTCGATGTGGATGTCGGAGGCGCGCCGGTCGATGGCCCCCAGCACCAGCGAGTCGACCAGGCGCACGATCGGGCTCTCGGCCGGGAGCAGCTTCTCCTCGAGTGCCGCCGTCTCGTCGTCGGCCACGAGCTGCAGCCGGAGCCCCTCGCTCGCCTGCTCCAGCAGGATCTCGCCGCCGCGGTGGCGGCGCAGCGCCGCGGCCACACGATCGGGGGGCGCCAGGACCGCCTCGACCGGGCGTTCGAGCAGGAACTCGATCTCGTCGAGCTTCGTCTCGTCGTCGAGCGCGCCGAAGGCGAGCACGATGCGCTCGCCCTCGCGTCGCACGGGCACACAGCCGTAGCGCACCAGCAGCTCGAGCGGGACCTCGGCCCAGAGCGTGGGATCGTCCGGGGCGCTTTCGAGCGGCTCGTAAGGCCGATCGAGCGCGCGCGTCACGTCCGGCATACGCGGCATCGTAGCACGTGGGATTGCAGCCCCCCGCGGCCGCGGCCCTACGGAGCGAGCAGCTGTCGCTCCTGCCTTGCGATCGCCAGCGAGCGCCCGGTCGAGATCGAGAACACGCTTCTCGGGAGCCGCACTTCGATGTCGATGCGGTCGCCGTTCTGGCTCTCGGTGATCGTCACCGCCTCCGGCGCGATGCGCCAGCCGACGCTGGTCACGCGCGCGTCGACCCGCGCGTCCTCGCCCGGCTCCACGCGCACGTTGCCGTCGTTCGTGCGCAGGTGGACGGAGAGCAGCGCCTTGACGGAATACGTGTCCCTCGTGAGAACGCACGCCGGGGTGGCCGGGTTCCAGGAATCGAGGGGTACGAGCCCTCGCTGCGGAACCGCTTCTTTACCGCTGGCAACGAGCTAGAATGAGGCTCCCGCAGCGGAGGCGCCGCGGGTGGGGGCCGCGAGAAGGTGACATGCTGGCGGATCTGCCCCTCGACGTGCGTTTCGCCTTTCGCTCCCTCAGGCGACGTCCGGCGCTGACGGCCGCGGTGGTCGCAGCCATCGCGCTGGCGATCGGCGCCAACACGGTCATCTTCGGCGTCGTGAACGGAGTGCTGCTGCGGCCGCTGCCTCACGCGACACCCGAGCGGCTGGTGCGTCTCTACCAGGTCGAGCCCCCGCCCTCGAGCGCGCGAGCGCCGCTTTCGCCGCCCAACTACTTCGACTGGCGGGAGCGCTCGACGCTGCTGTCCTCCGCGGCCGCGTTCTGGAGTCCCCAGGTCACGCTGACCGGAGCGGGCGACCCGGAGCGCCTGCCGGGGGCCCTTTCGTCTCACGAGCTCTTCGGTCTGCTCGGAGCCACCCCCGCGCTCGGCCGGGTCTACGGGCCCGAGGAGGATCGCCCGGGCGCCGAGCCGGTGGTGGTGCTCGCCCACCGCCTGTGGCAGCGCCGCTTCGGCGGCGACCCTGCGGTGCTCGGACGTGCCATCTCGCTCGACGGCCGGCCTCACGCGGTGATCGGCGTGATGCCGCCCGGCTTCGACTTTCCGCGCCCCGGCACCGAGCTGTGGCTGCCGCTGCGGCTCGAGCGCCAGGCGGACGCGAGCGAGATCGGGATGTCCTATCGCGCCTTCCGCGTCCTCGAAGTCATCGCCCGGCTGGCCGACGGCGCGACCGTGCGGCAAGCCCGCGCGGAAGCCGAGACGATCGCCGCCCAGCTGGCCCGCGAGCACCCCGACGAGAACGCGGCCTTCGGCGCCGCCGTGGTGCCGCTGCTGGAGGTCGAGGTGGGAGAGGCGCGGCCGGGTCTCGTGGCACTGCAGGCCTCGGTGCTGCTGCTGCTACTGATCGCCTGCGCCAACCTCTCGAGCGTGATGCTCGCTCGCAGCGCGGCCCGCGCGCGGGAGCTCGCCGTGCGCGTGGCCCTGGGAGCCTCCGGCGGGCGGCTCGCTCGCCAGCTGCTCGTGGAGAGCGCGATTGTCGCGGCCGTGGGCGGCGTGCTCGGGGCCGCGCTCGCGGCGGGGCTGCTGCGGGCGCTGCGTGCGTCTCCGGCCAGCGGCCTGCCGCGGCTGGACGCGGTCGGCCTCGACGGCAGCGTGCTCGCGTTCTCGGCCCTGGCCACGCTCGCGACGGGGCTCGCCTTCGGGCTGGGGCCCGCCGTCGGCGCGACCGCGCGCGAGCTCTACGCGACGCTGCGCGCGGGGGCCGCGGCGGATCAGGCGCCGCGCCACGTCCGTGCCCGTCGCGTGCTGGTCGTGGCCCAGATCGCCGCCGCTACCGTGCTGGTCGTGTCGGCCGGCCTGCTCGTCCGCAGCCTGGACCGGATGCTGCGGATCGACCGGGGCTTCAGCAGCGACGGCGTTCCCGTGGTGGCGCGGGTCTCGCTGCCGCGCAGCCGCTACGCGGAGCCCGAACGGATCGCCGCGTTCTACGAGGCGCTGCTGTCGCGCGTGGGGGCGCTGCCGGGAGTCGAGGCCGCCGCCGTGAGCATCGGCGTCCCGCTCGGTCCCGACGCCCGTTTCTTCGTGGACCGCACCGGTCTCGAGCTCGAGGGGGCGTCTCCCCAGCCGCCCGGTCGCAGGCCCGCGGCCGCGATGCACGTGATCAGCCCCCGTCTGTTCGACGTCCTCGGCGTGAGGCTGGTGCGCGGCCGCGTCTTCGACGCCCGGGACGGCCGCGGCTCGCCGCCGGTCGCGGTGATCAACCAGTCGCTCGCGCGGCTCCTGTTCGGCGACGCCAACCCGGTCGGACGCAGGCTGCGCCACGAGATGACCTTGCCTCCGGGCGAGCCGGGCGAGCGTGAGATCGTCGGCGTCGTCGGGGACGTGCGGCACTTCAGCCTGGCCGAGGCCCCGGAACCCCAGCTGTACGTCCCCCACGCCCAGAGCGCGTGGCCCTCCATGCACCTGCTGGTGCGGGCCAAGGGCGACGCAGCGACCCTGGCCCCCGCGGTGCGGGCGGCCGTGCGGGCGCTGGATCCCGAGATCCCGCTGCCGGCGCTCGAGTCGCTCGCGCAGGTCGCGCGCAGCGCCCTCGCGCGCCCGCGGCTGCAGACGGCGCTGCTCGCGCTCTTCGCCAGCGTGGCACTGGCCGTCGCCTGTCTCGGGCTCTACGGCCTGATGGCCTACTCCGTGTCGTGCCGGACGCGGGAGATCGGCGTCCGGCTCGCGCTCGGCGCCGGGAGCGGCGGCGTCGTACGTCAGCTAATGAAAGAGGGAATGCTCCTGGCTCTGCTCGGGCTGGGGCTCGGTGTCGCCGGTGCGGCGGCCGCCGCCCGCGTGCTGCGCAACCTGCTGTTCGAAACCCCCGCCCTCGATCCCCTCGCGCTGGCGACGGCCTGCGGCCTGCTCGCGCTGGTGGCCTTCCTGGCCTGCTGGCTGCCCGCACGGAGCGCCGCCCGGATCGATCCACTCACCGCCCTGCGCGCGGAGTAGGCTCTCGCCTCTAGCCCGAGGGCGCGATGTCGCGCAGCTCCCAGGCTTCACGTGCTCTGCTCGCTTCCTCGATCGAGCGGTACCTGTGGAGCCCGGCCGGAAAGCGCCGGGGGTGGAGACGGGCCGCGAGCGCCGACACGTCCCCGGCCCGGCGCAGGTTGGCCGGGTCGAGGGCCTCGCACCATGCCGGCGAGGGCATCTCGTCCACGGACCTGTATTTCTTGAGCGGCATCACTCGTCCTCGAGGCCAAAGCGCTCTTTGAGCATCGCTGCGTCCAGACGGTCCTGACCCCGGACCGTGCCCTTCTTCATCAAGTACAGCATGCGCGGCGTGGCGACTCGGATTCGCACACCCTCGACTTCGAGAACCTCGGACTCGAGGTCGGCGAATGCGAAGGCCTCGCCAAGCCGCGCGAGGATGTCGATCCAGAAGTCGCCTTCCGGCGGTACGTACTGAACGGCGGGATAGTCTCCGGCAAGCTCGTCCGACCGGATTCCCTCGACCGCGGGATCGTCGAACAACTCGCTCAGCGCGGTCTTGAGCCTCGTCACATTCGCTTCGCCCGGGTCCACGAAGATGTCCATGTCGCGGGTGGCGCGAACGAGCCCCTGGGCGGCCATGGCCATTGAGCCCACGAGCACGTATTGGACCCGGTGCCGATCGAGCGCCCCGAGCACGCGCATGGCCTGCGAGAAGTCCACGCGGGGATTATGGCACTCAAGCCTGTCCACCCAAGCCGTCTCGATCGCCTCTCGACGGGCCTCATCCAGCTGTAGCGATCGCGTCTACGTCGACTCGACCGCCGCTACGCCATCGCGTAAGGCCAGGCCGCCGCCGAGCAGCACTCGCTGCCCTGCGTGCAGCGCGAGAACCTCGGCTTGCACGAGACGTCGAAGCAGCCACTCGTGTTGTACGTGCAGGTCGACGCGTTGCAGGCCAGCGTGCCGGCGTCGCCCGAGCAGCTGAGCGCGTCCTCGATGCCCGAGCACAGCCCGTCGCCGCAGATCTCGGGACAGTCGTTGGGGCAGCTGACCGGGTCCTCGGTGCTCTCACAGATCAGGTTGCCGCAGCAGCTGCCACCCTGGCCCTCCGCGAGCGTCGCGACACGAAAGCCCAGACCGCCGCTCTCGAACCACGGGTCGTCGTACTCCAGGATCGCTCCGCGGAGACGGTCCGCGGGAGTGCCAATGCACCCGCCGCGGATGGTCCGGTTCTCGAGGATGCCGGCCTCCGCGTCGGTCCACTCCGAGGCGTTGCCGCCCTGGTCGAAGGTGCCGTTCGGGCTGGGCGAGTTGGGATAGCTCCCCACGGCGGTCAGGCCCACGCCGGCCGAGCCGCAGTTGGCGGTGTTGGGCACCACACCTGGCCCGGGGAGACTGCGGGGCGAAGTTCGAGTCGATCCCGGTCGTGGACGGCGACGAGACGCGGTGGCTGGACCCCGGTCTCTTCGGGGACGTGGAAGGTTGAGGAGGCAGCCGTTGCCGGGCAGCCCGACGCTCCTCGAGCGGACCCTGGACGGCCCGGAGAGGGCGCTCCTCCGGCTCCCCTGGCCCTCCACCGCCCGGATCATCCTGAAGGGCAGCCTCGGGTTTCTCAGCAGATCCTCCGCTCCCGCGCGTTGGGGCCACCTCGCGCACGGCCGGCGGGCGCTTGGACTCCTCCAGTGGGCTGAGGCCCAGGTCATCGAGAAATCTGCCTAATTAGCTACTCTGGCTATAACGGCTATAATAGGCAGGACGGCCATGGCTACGACTCGGGGGCATGTCCTGCTGGTCGAAGACGAGCCCAGGCTCCTGCGGTCGTTTTCGCGGCAGCTCGGCGACGCCGGATTCGAAGTCACTGCGGCCGCCGGCGGCCCCGAGGCGATGCGCTTGCTCGAAGCTGGACGCTTCGACGCCGTCCTCAGCGACCTCGTCATGCCTGAAGTGGACGGCCTCAGCCTGTTGAAGCGCGCACGCGAACTCGGCCCCGACCTGCCTGTGATCCTCATGTCGGACAGGACGCATCGCCGGTCGGCAAGTCGAGTCAAGGCCGAAGGAGCCATCGATTTCCTGGTCAAGCCGATCGATCGGCAGACTCTCGAACGGGCCGTGGCGCAGGCCATTCGCCGTCGACGCGGGCGGGTGACCTTTCGCAATCGCAGAGGCGAGGATCTGCGCGTGGCCTCGTACAAGGCCACCGAGGTGAAGAACGCATTTGGGCGCGTCCTCGACACAGCGCTTCGGCGAGGTGCCATCGTCATCACCAAGCACGACGACCCGAAGGCCGTTCTGCTCTCCTGGGACGAGTTCGAGGCGCTGACCTCGGCTCCTTCGCGACAGCTGACGACGCTGACCGGCGAGTTCGACGCCCTGCTGGCCAGAATGCAGACGGCCCGCGCCCGCACGGCCATGCAGTCGGCGTTCGAAGCGACGCCTTCTGAGCTCGGCCGAGCCGCCCTGGCGGCTGCGCGCAAGCGTGGTTGAACGCGACCGAGCTCCGCTCATCTACGTTCTCGCCGGGGTCAACGGCGCCGGCAAGAGCAGCATCGCGGGAGCCGCCTTCAACGAACGCGGCGCAGAGTATTTCAACCCCGACATCGCGGCGCGCCAGATCCAGCAGGCTGATCCGAGCCTGACACCGACGCAAGCGAACAGCCTGGCCTGGCACCAGGGGAGGCGCCTCCTCGAACGCGCCATCGGCGAACGGCAGAACTTCGCGTTCGAGACGACGCTGGGCGGAAGCACCATCACCGGCCTGCTCGAAACCGCCCTGGAGCGCGGGCTGGAAGTGCGCGTCTGGTACGCGGGACTGAGCAGCCCTGAACTGCACATCGCACGGGTCCGACAGCGACACCTGCGCGGTGGTCACGACATTCCGGAGTCAGACATCCGGAGGCGCTACGAAACCAGCAGGATCAACCTGATTCGCCTTCTGCCCAGGCTCACCGAGCTGCGGGCCTACGACAACAGCGTGGAAGCAGATCCGGACCAGGGGAAGCTCCCACAGGTCAGGCTGGTCCTCCACACGCTGACCGGAAGGATCGTCGGCCCGGAAGACCTCGAACGAACGCCCGAATGGGCCAAGCCCATCGTGGCAGCTGCGCTGCGGTTGGCAGAGTAGCGGCAACGACCCGCACCGCGAAGTCGGCGTTCGCGGCCAGACCGTGCCTCATGGATGTAGGCTCAGGGCAGGTCCCAGGTTTCGTCCCCGGACACCTCCTCGGCCAGCGCCGCCGCGTCGTCGAGGGTGAGGTGAGCGGCCTCGCCGCGGGGGCCGCCCAGGAAAAGCCCGCCACGCCGCCCTGCCAGCCTCCGTCGAGCCCGGTGCTTCCCGACCCCTGCGCCGGGCCGTGAGCCTGCTCCGCTCACGGGGGTGATATCCGTCGCGTAAGCTATCCTCGATGGCCCTCGAGGACTACCGGAAGAAGCGCGACTTCTCCAAGACGCCCGAGCCGAAGGGCGAGACACGCCCTGCCGGCGGGTCCTCGTACTGCATCCAGAAGCACGCGGCGTCGCGGCTGCATTACGACTTCCGCCTGGAGCTGGACGGCGTCCTGCTGAGCTGGGCCGTGCCCAAGGGACCGTCCTTCGACCCGCGCGACAAGCGACTCGCCATGCGCGTCGAGGACCACCCGGTCGAGTACGGCTCGTTCGAAGGTGTCATCCCGGAGGGCGAGTACGGGGCGGGGGCCGTCGTGCTCTGGGACCGCGGGACGTGGTCGCCCGCCGTCGATCCGGGCCTCGCGCTCAAGAAGGGGGAGCTGAAGTTCCAGCTGCAGGGCGAGAAGCTCGCCGGCAAGTGGGCGCTCGTCAAGATCAAGGGCGACGACCCCAAGGCGTGGCTGCTCGTCAAGGACAAGGACGAGCACGCGCGGAGCTCGGTCGAGCTGGACATCGTGAGCGCGCGGCCGGAGAGCGTCGTGAGCGGGCGCGGCCTCGCCGAGGTGGCCGCCGAGCGGGACCGGCTCTGGCACTCGAAAGTGGTGCGCGCCGGGGGCGAGGTGGATCCGGGCGGGCCCGCCGAGGGACAAGGCGGCGCGCGTCTCCGCCTCGCGGATTTAGAGGGCGCCGCACGCGGGCCGCTGCCCCGGACTCAGCCCCTGGCCCTGGCGATGGTGGTCGAGACGCCGCCTATCGGCGACGAGTGGCTCCACGAGATCAAGCACGACGGCTACCGCATCGTGGCCCGGATCGAAGAGGGGGAGGTGCGGCTCGTCTCCCGCAACGCGAAGGACTGGACGAAGGAGTTCCCGCAGGTCGCCCGTGCAGTGAGCCGCTTGCCTGCGGGAACGGCGCTCCTCGACGGCGAGGTCGCCGCAGTGCTGCCGAACGGGGCGACGAGCTTCCAGGCCCTCCAGCGTCGCGCCGAGGGAGCGGCGCCGCTCGTCTACTTCGCCTTCGACCTGCTGCACCTCGACGGCTGGGACCTCCGGGAAGTGAGGCTCGAGGAGCGCAAGCAGGTGCTGCGGCGCCTCCTCGAATCCGCGCCCGACGCCTTGCGCTTCAGCGATCACGTGCGCGGCCAGGGGCCCGAGTTCTTCGAGCAGGCGCGGCAGGCGGGCCTCGAGGGTGTGGTGAGCAAGCGCGCCGACGCTCCCTACCGCGAGGGGCGCGGCGGGGACTGGCGGAAGGCGAAGTGCCGGCTGAGCCAGGAGGTGGTCATCGGCGGCTGGACGCTGCCGTCGGACGGCCGGGCGTCGATCGGGGCGCTTCACGTGGGCTTCCACGAAGACGGGCAGCTCGTGTACGCGGGCAAGGTCGGCTCCGGCTTCACCGAGCGCCTGCTCGCCGACCTGCTCCAGCGCCTGGAGGCCCGCAGGCGGGACGCGTGCCCCTTCGCCGCTGTCCCCGCCGAGATGCGACGCGGCGCCCACTGGGTCGAGCCGGACCTCGTGGCCCAGGTCGAGTTCACGCAGTGGACCGACGAGGGCCGGATGCGCCAGCCGGTGTTCCTCGGGCTTCGCGACGACCGGGACTCCCGCCACGTCGTGCGGGAGCGGCCGGGAACGGTCGAGGGCGGCGGTGTCGACACGGTGGCGGCAGGCCGGCCGTGGGAAGCGCTGCGCGGCCACGCGACGCGCACGCGCGCCGCGAGCGGCGACGAGGTCATAGACCTCCTCGGCGTGCGCCTGACCCACCCGGACCGCGTCTACTACCCCGACATCGGCTTCACCAAGCTGGATCTCGCGCTCTACTACGTCACGCTCGCCGACGTCGTGCTGCCGTATCTCGAGGGCCGCCCGCTCACCCTCGTGCGCTGCCCCGACGGGATCCGCGGCGAGACGTTCTTCCAGAAGAAGGCCGGCTTCTGGACGCCGCCCCAGGTGCGGCGCTTCGCGGTCCCGGGGAAGTCCGAGGAGCACCTCTTCGTCGACTCGGTGCCCGGCCTCGTGGCGCTCGCGCAGGCCGGGATCCTCGAGATCCATCCCTGGAACTCGCGCGTGGCGCGGCTCGAGGAGCCGGACCAGGTGATCTTCGACCTCGACCCCGACGAGGCGCTGCCGTTCTCCCGCGTTGCCGCGGCGGCGCGGCGGGTGCGGGCGTTGCTGAGCGAGCGAGGCCTGGAGAGCTTCGTGAAGACCACGGGGGGCAAGGGACTGCACGTCTGCGTGCCCCTCCAACCCGAGCGTGGGTGGGAGGAGCTCGAGGAGTTCACGCGGGCGGTGGCGCTGCGGCTGGCCCGTGACGAGCCTTTGGCCTTCACGGCGAACATGGCCAAGGCGCAGCGCAAGGGGAAGGTCTTCGTGGACTACCTGCGCAACGTCCGGGGCGCCAACGCGGTGGGCGCCTTCTCCACGCGCGCCCGCGACGGGGCGCCGGTCTCGGTCCCCGTGGACTGGGACGAGCTCGACCGGCTCTCGGGTCCGGCCGACTTCACGGTCGCGGAGGTGCCCCTGCGCGTGCTGGAGCAGGGATCGGGCAAGGCCGTCGACCCGTGGGCGCAGTACCGGAGCGTGAAGCAACGGGTTCCGGCATCGCTCACGCGCGACCTTGCGGGGTGAATGAACACGGTCCTGGCTCCCGTCTACTGGGACCTGCCAGCGGCGTTACTCGCACCTCAGGGCAGCCATCGGCTCCACGAGCGAGGCACGGCGCGCCGGAACGAAACCGGCGGCGACTCCGGTCGCCACTAGGACGACCACCGCGGCGGCGATGGTCGGAGCGTCCGTGGGGCTGAGGCCGTAGAGCATGCCGCTGACCACGCGCGACGCCCAGAGCGCCGCCGGCAGCCCCACCGCCAGGCCGATTCCGACCAGACGCAATCCGCTGCTCAAGACCATCCACACCACCTGGGTTCGCCGGGCGCCCAGAGCGATGCGAATCCCGATCTCGCCCGTGCGCTGCGTCACCCGGTAGCCGAGCAGGCCGTATAGCCCGATCGCCCCGAGCGCGAGCGCCAGCAGGCCGAAGAAGGCGGCGAGTTGCGCCATCAGGATCTCGCGGCGAATCGAGCTCTCCACCTGCGCCGTGAAGGAGCGCGTCTTGACGAAGACTCCAGGCAGCTTCTCTCGCATCACGGTCTCGACCGCAGAGGCGATCGCGGCGAGGGATCCCGCGCCACGGATCTCGTAGGTCCCGAACGCCATTCGGTCCGGCGGCTGCTGGAAGAAGGGTACGAAGACGCAAGGACGCAGCGGCTCACGCAGCGAGTAGTGCGCCGCGTTCGAGGCGACGCCCACGATTTCCATGTTCTGCCAGTAGCGCGAGTCGGCGACCGAGACGTGCTGCCCCAAAGCGCCGCCGTCCGGCATGAAGCGCCGCACGAATTCCTCGTTGACGATCGCCACAGCCGGGGCGCCGGCGTCGTCGCGCAGCGTGAAATCGCGCCCCGTCGTGATACGCATGTGCAGCGCTGCGAAGAAGCCGGGCGAGACGGCGAAGAAGGGAGGCTCCTCCTCGCCGACGCGCCGCCCGTTCACTAGCACCAGCTGCGACCAGAATCCGCCGGAGACCGGCGTGTAGTTCGACACGCTGACCGCCGTCACGCCGCTCAACTGCGAGAGTGCCTCGAGGCCCTCGCGGAAGAAGGCGGCCACCCGAGCGTTCCCCTGGCTTCCGGTGGCTCGCAGCGCCTGTCGCGGGTTCACGTCCAGCATCAGTACGCCCTCGTGCCGGAAGCCGGGGTCGACGGCCTGCAGGTTCCGCATCGTGCGGACGAACAGCCCCGCCGCGATCAGCAGCACCACCGACAGCGCGGTCTGCACGGCGACCAGCGCGGAGGCCAGACCGCCGCGCGCTCCGGGAACCACGCGCCCGCCTGCTTTCAGGGCTTCGCCCGGGCCGGCGGCTGTAGCCCGGAACGCGGGCGCGAGCCCGAAAAGCACGCCCGTGAGAACCGTGAGGCCGAGCGTGAAGGCGAGCACCTGGCCGTTCAGGCCGACGTCGAGGCGGATCGCCTGCGGGCCCGAAACGAGGCGGAGCAGCAGCTCGCTGCCGACTCGCGCGAGCGCCACGCCCAGCGCCGCGCCGAGGCCCGCCAGCACCAGGCTCTCGATCAGCAGCTGGCGCACGATGCGCCCCCGGCTCGCCCCGATGGCCAGGCGAATCGCGATCTCACGGCCACGCGCGGTCGAGCGCGCCAGCAAGAGGTTGGCCACGTTCGCGCACGCGACGAGAAGCACGAGCCCCGTGATCGACATCAACACGTAGAGCGGCTTCTGGTACTGGCTGCGCAGCGGCGTCCAACCGGTGCCGCCGGGCACGAGCTGGAGCGTCGATTGGAGGAGTGCCTGGCGACGCTCGGGCTGCGCGTTCGGGGGGACGGCGACGCCGGCGATGGCCGGCCAGACGACCTTCAGACGCGCGGCGGCCTGCTTCGGCGAGAGCCCGTGTGCGGGTCGCGCCAGGATCCGGTTGAAGTGGTTGCCCGCCTGGAGCAGGCCGGCGCGACCGGGCTGGAGCCGCGGGAGCGCCTGGAACGCCATCGTCAGGTCGGAGGTCTCTCCCACGTTCGCGCCGGTGAAGCCGGGCGGCGTCACTCCCACGATCGTTGTCGGCTGTCCCTCGACCAGCAGCGCGCTTCCGACCGCGCACGGGTCGCGTTGGTAGTTGCGTTCCCAGTAGCCTTCGCTGATGACCGCGACCAGCGCCGCGCCGGGCAAGTCGTCCTCAGGCTGCAGGAGACGGCCCGCGGCCGGCCGCAGCTCGAGCGCCTCGAAGAACCCACCGCTGACCCATGAGCCCGGGACGCGCACGGGCCCGTCGGCCGGCCCCACGCTGAACGGGTTTCCGCTGAAGCCGCCCACGCTCGCGAACACGTCCTTGCGCTCCGACAGCGCCCGAATCATGGGATAGGAGAAGCTGTCGCTGCTCTTACCGCCTGCGACCAACCGCACCTGCAACACCCGCTCGGGGTGCGGCACCGGCAACGAGCGCAGCAGCAGCGCCTCGATGATGCCGAAGATGGCCGTGTTCGCGCCGATGCCCAGCGCGATCGACAGCACAGCGACGGCGGAGAAGGCTGGGTTGCGGCGCACCAGCCGCAGCGCGTACCCGAGATCGCGAAGGGCGGTGGCGACGACATACGACGAGCGCGACTCCCGGCACTCCTCCTTAATCTGCTCGACGCCTCCGAACTCGAGATTCGCGCGCCGCTCGGCGTCCTCGCGCGTCATCCCGGCGGCGATGTACGCGTCGATCTGCTGCGCGAGGTGGAAGCGCAGCTCCTTGTCGAGCTTCACGTCCCGGTCCCCCAATCTCACTCCACCGTTCGGAGGACGGCGTAGATCGCCTGCGCCACTTGGTCCCAACTGGCAGTCTCGCGCTCGAGCTCCGTCTTGCCTCTGCGGCTCAGCTTGTAGAACTTAGCCTCGCGGCCGGTCTCGGTCTCGCCCCACTCGGCGTCGAGCAGACCCCGCTCCTCTAGTCGGTGCAGCGCCGGATACAGCGACCCTTGGCGGACCTGCAGCACGTCCCTGGAGACCTGCTGGATGCGCTGGGCGATCGCGTAGCCGTGGACGGGCCCGAGCGCCACGGTCTTCAGGATCAGCAGGTCGAGCGTGCCCTGCAACAGGGCGGCTTTCGAGTTGGGCGTGGCCGGCATGCGTGACGCCTAGAGCGTCGACATATCATCGCATATGTCGAGTGTCAAGGTATGCCCCGGCCCACCGGGCTCGAGGCTCACCCGTCCGTCGTTGTACGCTTGGGCTAGGGCGCGGGCGCGAAATAGATCTGCAGCAACAGGAGCGTGTCCATGTACGCGTGCGCGAGCACCAGCACCCACAGGCGCCGCCCGAGTGCCAGGTAGCACGCTCCCAGCGCCAGCCCCATGAAGCCGGTCTGCACCATCCCGGCCGGCCCCCAGCTGTAGTGCGCGAGACCGAAGACCACGGCGCTGACCAGGGCGCCGAGCCTCCAGGCTCCCCTGTCGCCCGAGCCCAGCTCC
>Ga0299906_10003285_pt1 | contig 13333 bp, 10 predicted proteins | sample RVTome_14_FD_200259 | JGI IMG/M metagenome (GOLD analysis project Ga0299906, IMG submission 200259) | Soil microbial communities from uranium-contaminated site in the Upper Colorado River Basin, Wyoming, United States - RVT145D125 (version 2) ...
CAACGACGCCGGCATCAGTGGCTATGCCCTGATGACGCGCGCCGCGCAGGCCGCTCTCGATGAAATGCTGCGCCGATTTCCGAAAACGAAGCGCTGGCAGATCGTTTGCGGTCCCGGCAATAACGGCGGTGACGGCTATGTACTCGCGCGCCTGGCCGGCCAGAAAGGCATCGGGGTCTCGGTGCTTGCAGCGAGTTCGCCGGAATCCCTCTCCGGCGACGCCCGCAGCGCCTGCCTGGATTTCGCCGCCGAGGGCGGGGCCGTGGTGGAATGGTCCGGCGCACTGGATCCGGACGCCGATCTCGTGGTCGATGCGCTGCTCGGCAGCGGTCTGCAACGTGAGCTCGAGGGTGTTTTTTCCGACATCGTGGATGCGATCAACGCGCACGCCGCCCCGGTGGTCGCGCTCGACATCCCGAGCGGCTTGCACGGTGACAGCGGCGCGATCCTGGGCAAGGCGGTGTCGGCCGACCTGACCGTGACTTTCGTGGCATTGAAACCCGGACTGTTACTCCGCGCGGGCAAGGAATGTGTCGGCGAGCTCGCATTCGCCGGTCTCGGCATTCCGGCCGACTGCCTGCGAAATGTTGCCCCGGTGCTGCGCAGGATGGAGCCATCGATGCTGGCCAAAGCATTGCCGCCGCGCGCATCCGACTCGCACAAGGGCGATTTCGGCCACGTGCTGCTGATCGGCGGCCATCCCGGCATGCCGGGCGCCATACGTCTTGCCGGCATGGCGGCGCTGCGCACTGGCGCGGGCCGGGTTACGGTCGCGACGCATCCGCTGAACGTCGCGCCGATCGCTGCCGCCTGCCCGGAGTTGATGTTTCATGCGGTCGACAACGCAGACGACCTGGTGGAGGTTTGGCATCGCGCGGATGTCATCGGCATCGGGCCCGGACTCGGCACCGGCGACTGGGGACGATCACTACTCGATTCCTTACTCGATACGGCGCTCGGCGCGAATTTGCCCACCGTGATCGACGCCGATGCACTCACGCTCCTTGCCGGCATCGAGTCCCGACAGGACAACCGCATACTGACGCCGCACCCCGGTGAAGCGGCGCGACTGCTCTCGACGGACACCGGGGAAGTGCAGCGCGACCGGCCGAAAGCTGCAACCGAGCTGCAACGGCGATATGGCGGCACGGTCGTGCTGAAAGGCGCGGGGAGCCTCGTCTCCTGCGGCTCGGGAATCTGCTGGATTTGCACCGCCGGTAATCCGGGCATGGCATCGCCGGGCATGGGAGACGTATTGACCGGCATTATCGCGGCGTTGCTCGCGCAACGTCTGCCCCAGGAGATGGCGGCGGTCTGCGGCGTGCTTATTCACGCCATGGCGGGAGACGCCACGGCAGTCCGCGGGCAACGCGGCATGCTGGCCTCCGACCTGCTACCGGAGTTGCGCACTTGGGTGAACCCGTAACCGCCGCGTTTGCGTTGCCGGACGAAGCGGCAACCGAAGCGCTGGCGTTCAAGCTTGCGTCCGCATTGCCGGCCGACACGGCCGGCTGGATCGTGCTGCTGCGGGGCGAACTCGGGGCGGGCAAATCGACGTTGGCACGGGGAATGCTCAAACGCCTCGGCCACCGCGGCCTCGTGCCGAGCCCGACCTACACCCTGGTCGAACCCTACGAGATACACGGTCGTATCATGTATCACGTTGATTTATATAGGATTTCAGATCCAGAGGAACTGCAGTACCTGGGCTCCGCAGACTGGGCGGACGGGCTCCTGCTGGTGGAATGGCCGGAGCGGGCCGGGCACCGGCTGGACGGCGCCGATCTCAGGATTCATCTCGAGTACTCGGGCGAGGGCAGGCGCGCTGCCGTGACCGCCTGCACGGGGCGCGGCGCCGCGGTTGTCAGCCGTGTCTCTGAAATCTCTTAAATAGTGGCTCTATCTCTATAATTTCTCACCGGAATATTGGCTTTTCCTGCCGGAAACGTATACTCAGCCGAGATAATCAAAACGCCCGGGTCCGAACACCGCATGTCAGATCGCGCCACTAAACGCGCCACCATTCGCGCTTTCTTTTGTTCAACGCGCTGGCTGTTGCCGACGTTGTTGCTGTCGGCGGGGTTTGTGCGCGCCGAGACCACGGTCGATGACATACGCGTCTGGTTCGAGGATGGCCGAACGCGCGTGGTCTTCGACCTGAGCCGTCCGGTGGAGCACAACATTTTCACGCTGCGCGGACCCGATCGACTCGTGCTCGATCTCAAGGACAGCCGCCTGTCCGAATCGGCGGCGCGACTGCCGGATGGCATCGGCGCCATCGCCTCGATACGCACTGGCTTACGCGCCAACGGTCAGTTGCGGGTCGTGCTCGATCTCAATGCGGAGATGCGATCGCGAAGTTTTACCGCCGCACCGAACGGCCAGTACGGCAACCGCCTGGTGATCGACCTGCACCCGCAAGGCGGCCTGCAGCCGGTCAAGCGCGCGTCCGAAAACAACGTTCGCGGGCGCGACGTAGTGATTGCGGTGGACGCCGGACACGGAGGACACGATCCTGGCGCCGTCGGGCAAGGGCGCACGCGTGAAAAGGACGTTGCTCTTGCTGTGGCGAAGCAACTTGCGCGCCGCATCGATGCGGAACCCGGAATGAAAGCGGTGCTGGTGAGGAACGGCGATTACTACGTCGACCATCGCCAACGCATGGAAATCGCGCGTCGGCACAAAGCCGATCTTTTCCTCTCGGTGCATGCCGATGCCGTCCGCGACCGCCGCCCCAAGGGCACGTCCGTGTACGTGCTGTCGCTGAAAGGCGCAAGCGACGAGGCGGCGAAGCTGCTGGCGGAACGGGAAAACGCCTCGGACATGGTCGGCGGGGTCTCATTGGCCGACAAGGACGCGGTTCTTGCCTCGGTGTTGCTCGACCTGTCGCAGAATGCGGCGTTGAGCGCCAGCCTCGATGTCGGCGACGACGTCATCGGCGAACTGTCAAGGCTCGGTCCGGTGCACCGCCGCAAGGTACAACAGGCGGGACTGCTGGTGCTGAAGTCACCGGATATTCCCTCGATACTGGTCGAGACCGGATTCATATCGAATCCGACAGAAGAAAAGAATCTTAGAAACGGCGCGCACCAGGACCGGCTGGCCACGGCAATCCTTGCGGGAGTTCGCAATTATTTTCACGCGAATCCGCCGCAGGACACGCAGATCGCCCTGAACGTCAGGCGCCAGCCTGCCGACCCGATCCAGCACGTGATCGCACGTGGCGACACGTTGTCGCAGATCGCGCAGCGCTACAATGTCAGCGCTGCAGAGATCAAAACGGCGAACAAACTGTCGAGTGACAGGGTCCGGGTCGGACAAACGCTGAGAATTCCGGTACACGCCGGCACCTGAACTGCACCCGCGCGTTACCCCTCGGGCCGCCGCATTTGCAATTGCGGCCGCTTTTGAAAGAATGGCGCACTCGCTTTTTGCGGATCCCGCCATGCCCATTCGACTGCTACCCGGTCACCTCGTAAACCAGATCGCTGCCGGCGAAGTCGTCGAGCGTCCGGCTTCCGTGGTCAAGGAACTGGTGGAAAACAGCCTGGATGCGGGCGCGACCAGCATCAGCATCGAGATCGTCGACGGCGGCAGCAAACTGATACGCGTGCGCGACAACGGTAGCGGTATTCCGCCCGCGGAACTGGCACTCGCCGTCTCGCGTCACGCGACCAGCAAGATCGCGAGTCTTGAGGATCTCGAGTGCATCGCGTCGTTGGGGTTTCGTGGTGAGGCCTTGCCGAGCATTGCGTCGGTATCGACGTTGAAACTGCAATCCCGGCACGGCGATGAAGCCTGGGAGGTCGATGTCAACAACGGTGTCATTTCCGAACCTGTACCGGTGGCGCATCCGGCAGGCACCACGGTCGACGTCCATGATCTTTTCTACAACACGCCGGCACGACGCAAGTTCCTGCGGGCCGAGCGCACCGAATTCGATCACATCGACAAATGGGTCCGCCGCCTGGCACTCGCACGTCCCGATGTTGCCTTCAACCTGATGCACAACCGTCGCGCGCTGCTGCAGTTGCCGGCTGCGCGGGACGAAGAAGAGCGACTGGATCGTATCAGCCGTCTTTGCGGGGAACCGTTTGCGAATCAGACGGTTTTCATCCGTCGTGAATCGGAGGGCGTCGCCTTGTCGGGGTGGCTGGGGCTGCCGACATACAATCGCAGCCAGCCCGATCAGCAATTCTGGTTCGTCAACGGGCGCAGTATTTCGGACCGAACGCTGACGCACGCGGTCAGGCATGCTTACCGGGATGTGCTTTTTCACGGCCGCTACCCGGCCTACGTGCTGCACCTGACGTTGGACCCCGCCACCGTGGATGCCAACGCACACCCGGCCAAACATGAAGTGCGCTTTCGCGACGGACGCCGCGTGCACGGTATCGTTGCACAGTCGGTCGAACTGGCATTGAAAAACACCCGGCCCGGCGGTGACAGCCCGACGGCGCCCGCCCAGCTCCCGCACGGCAACGATACCCGGCAATGGGCTATGTCGTTGCCGGCATCGGCCGGGTTCGGCAGGCACGGTCCGGCCGCTGTGCGTGACGCACTCGGCGGATACGCGACCCTGGCGCAGGCGGTCGCGAACGGCAGCAGGCAGGATGCGCCGCCGCTCGGGTATGCCATTGCACAGCTCGGCGGAATTTACATACTGGCGGAAAATGCCGATGGTCTCATCGTTGTCGACATGCACGCGGCTCATGAACGGATCGTGTACGAGAAACTGAAAGCGGCATTCGAAGCGGACGGGATCGTGCGTCAGCCATTGCTGGTCCCGGTGGTGGTGGTCGTATCGAAACGCGAGGCCGACCTTGCGGAAGGTGCGGCCGAACTTTTCGCACGTGTCGGCCTGGCAGTGGATCGTACCGGTCCGACCGGTCTTGCGATCCGCGAGTTCCCGGCATTGTTGCAACACGCTGATGCGGAAGAGATGCTGCGCGATGTACTGGCCGACATCCAGGAGGCCGGCAGCAGCAATCGTATCGAAGACCGCAGCAACGAATGCCTGGCGACCATGGCGTGTCATACATCGGTGCGCGCCAACCGTGAGTTGAGCGTGCCGGAGATGAACGCCCTGTTGCGTGAAATGGAGACCACTGACCGCGCGGATCAATGCAATCACGGGCGGCCGACCTGGGCGGTGATCAGCATCGCGGACCTGGATCGCCTGTTTCTTCGCGGCCAGTAATGCAGCAGGGTTTTGCAATTTGTCTCATGGGGCCGACGGCCTCGCGCAAAACCGACATTGCAGTCGAACTGGCAGGCCGATTGCCGCTCGACGTCATCAGCGTCGATTCGGCGCTGGTCTATCGCGGAATGGATGTCGGTACGGCCAAACCGGGCCCGGACCTTTTGCGTCGCGTTCCGCACCGGCTGATCGATATTCGCGATCCCGAGGATGCGTACTCTGCCGGCGACTTCGTGCGCGACGCGCGCAACGAAATCGAGCATTCGCTCAATGCCGGTCGTGTGCCGCTGCTGGTCGGCGGAACCATGATGTACTTTCGTGCGCTGACCCGGGGAATTGCGGCACTGCCGCCGGCCGATCCGGCCGTTCGTGCCGCCATCGATCAGGCGGCTGCCCGGGTGGGTTGGCCGGCAATGCATGCGCAACTTGCCGAGGTCGATCCCCTGTCTGCAATTCGCATCGAGCCAGCCGACGCCCAGAGGATACAGCGCGCGCTGGAAGTCTATCGGGTCAGCGGCCGCAGCATGTCGGAATGGCAGTCGCAGACGGATGCGCCGGACACGCCGGCCTTCGTGAAGCTCGGCCTGTTGCCGTCAGCGCGCCAAGTACTGCATCAGCGCATAGGGCAACGGCTTGATAACATGATGAATAACGGCTTCGTCGAGGAACTCCGCCGGTTGCGAGGCCGGCCCGGTTTGTCGGCCGACAGTGCCTCGATGCGAGCCGTCGGCTATCGGCAACTCTGGTCCTGCCTCGACGGAGACATGAGTCCCGATGAGGCACATCGGCGAGTGCTTTACGCCACCCGGCAGCTGGCCAAGCGCCAGATCACCTGGCTCAGAAGCGAACCGGATCTGAACGTATTCGATCCCCTTGAAGTCAACGTTCTGGCCTCCATTAGGTCGCTACTGCACAAAGAATTGGACCTGTAGCCGGCATTTGACGACAATCTTTTGTGTTAGAATTTTTACTCGCTTTGGGCTGGGCACGACATTTGGGCAACCGGCGCCACCGGAAATGCCGCGTCCAGATAACAATTGCCTGAATTCGGGCTAATAAAAGAATAAGGAGACCCCACATGGCAAAAGGGCAATCGTTGCAGGATCCGTTTCTCAATATCCTTCGCAAGGAAAAAGTTCCCGTCTCGATCTATCTGGTCAACGGCATCAAGTTGCAGGGTCAGGTCGATTCGTTCGATCAGTTCGTCGTACTGCTGAAGAACAGTGTCAACCAGATGGTGTACAAGCATGCAATTTCGACCATTGTTCCGTCGCGCAACGTGAGGTTGCCGTTGCCGGACGGGGAATCGGGAGATTCTGACGACTAATCGTTTCTGTTTCAGCCTGGCGGAGTGCCGGGCAATCTACCGGAGTCACTGATTGTTTGAGCGACCGCGCAGTGGTGAACGCGCGATACTGGTTCATGCGGCCCACGGTCGCGTACCGGATGAATCCGAACGAGAGGAGTTTACCGAACTTGCGAACTCGGCCGGTGCCGTGGTGGTCGGGGAAATTAGCTGTTCGCGCCGTGCGCCGGACACCCGTTACTACATCGGCAAAGGCAAACTCGAACAGGTCCGTGCACTCGTCAATGCCAACGAGGCGCAACTTGTCATTTGCAATGCCCCTCTGAGACCAAGCCAGGAACGAAACCTCGAACGCGAGCTGCAATGCCGCGTCCTCGACCGGAGCGGGTTGATTCTTGACATATTCGCACAGCGCGCGCGCAGTTTTGAGGGCAAATTGCAGGTCGAGCTGGCGCAGCTGCAGCACCTCTCGACAAGACTGGTGCGCGGATGGACGCATCTCGAGCGGCAGAAAGGCGGCATCGGATTGCGCGGTCCGGGCGAAACACAATTGGAGACGGATCGCCGCCTGGTCGATAACCGCATCCGGCTGGTGCAGTCACGTCTCGAGGAACTGGACGACCGCCGCAGCATGAATCGCCGCAATCGCGATCGAGGCGAGAATCCGACGGTGGTACTGGTCGGTTATACCAACGCCGGCAAGTCAACGCTGTTCAATACGCTGACAAACGCCGATGTGTACGTGGAAGACAAACTGTTCGCGACGCTCGACCCGACCTTGCGCAAACTGGAGCTGCCGGACGGGGGTCATTGCATACTGGCAGACACCGTCGGCTTCATACGGGACCTTCCGCACGAACTGATCGCGGCATTTCGCTCGACATTGCAGGAGGCGCGCGAAGCCGATCTTGTTCTGCACGTGATCGATGCCAGTGACCCCAATTGCTGGCATCGCATTCGCCAGGTCAACGCGGTGCTCCGCGAACTTGACGCGGACACAGTGCCGCAGATTAGGGTGTACAATAAACTGGACAAGCTCGAGCGGAAGCCCCGCGTGACCAATAACCTCAAGGGTGAGGGGCGGGCAGTCTGGCTTTCTGCGACCACAGGCGATGGGATTCCCCAGCTTTTGCAGGCAATCGGGGATCGCCTGCGAAAAGGCAAAGTGCACGGTATCATTCGCCTGATGCCCGGACAGGGCAGGCAGCGCGCACTTTTGTTCGAGATGGGCGCGGTTCTGAAGGACACCCCTGGGGACGATGGCGGGTGGGTGCTCGAACTCGAAATGGAAGAGCAGAGTTTCAGGCGTTTTCTCAAGCGCGAGGCTCTGTCGGCGGAAATCTTACAAAAACCGCGGGCCTTGCAGCCTGCAATTGCATAGAAGCTGGGATATCGGGAAGACACAATGGGCTGGAACGATTCCGGAAATGGCGAGAATCCGTGGAAAAAACCCGGTGACGCGCCGAACGATCTCGACAAGATCGTACAGAACTGGCAGCGAAAGCTGAGCGGCATCCTCGGCGGCGGCGGTCGGAAAGCGCCATCCGGGGGATCGTCCGGTCCGCTGGTGGTAGGCATCCTCATGCTGATTGCCTGGACCTTGACCGGCCTGTACCGGGTCGACGAGGCAGAGCGCGGTATCGTGCAGCGCTTTGGCGCTTATTCCGTTACGACCATGCCGGGCTTGCATTGGCACTTCCCGTTCCCGATCGAGACCGTGGACATAGTCAACGTGAACGCCGTGAACAATTTTCCTTTCCGTACCGAAATGCTGACGGCCGATGAGCAGTACGTTTTCATCCAGATGGTCGTGCAGTACCGGCGCAGTGATCCGGTGAAATACAGTTTCGAAGTCGAAGACCCCGAGTCGACCTTGCAGGACGTTACCGAAGGAGCGCTACGTGAAGTCGTCGGTACCAGCACACTCGACGTGCTGGTTACGGAGCAACGGGACCAGATCGCACCTCGAACCCAGCAAATTCTGCAGAACACGCTGGACGGGTACCAGTCCGGCTTTACCATTACCTCCATAAGCCTCGAGAACCTCGATTACCCCCAGTCCGTGCAGGCGGCCGTCGATGACACGCAAAAAGCGCGCAACGACAACGACCGATACGTACTCGAGGCCGACACCTATTCGAAAGACATCATTCCCAGGGCCCGCGGTGCAAGGGAAAGGATCCTGCAGGATGCCGAAGCGTACCGCGATCGGGTGATTGCCGACGCCGAAGGCGAGGCGGCCCGCTTCGAAGCGATCCTGGCCGAGTACCAGAGGGCCCCCAGGGTGACGCGAAACCGGTTGTATTTGCAGGCCGTGGAGGAGGTGTATGCAAACTCCACCAAAGTACTCATAGACTCGAAAAGCACCGGCAACCTGATTTACCTGCCGCTCGACAAACTGATCGGAGCGGAACCGCGCAGTTCGAGCAACGAGGACTCGAGCCGTGCCGCCGATACGCAGCCAGCCGGCACCCCCACCGGGTCGCAAGCCGAAACCGATGAGAACCGCGACAGGAGGACCCGGCAATGAATAACGGACGGTTCGGAATATTTGTCGTCGGCGGCCTGTTGGTGGTGATCGCGGGCCTGTCGCTGTTCACGGTCAATGAACGCGAACTGGCGATAAAACTGCAATTCGGTGAAGTCGTGCAGGTCGAACACGAGCCCGGGTTGCACGTGAAAATCCCGATCCTGCAGAACGTAAGAAAATTTCCCAAGCGCATCCTGACGATCGAGGACAAGCCGGAACGCATTTTCACGGCGGAGCGGGCTGCTCTGCAGGTCGACTTCTTCGTCAAGTGGCGCATCGTCGATGCAGTGCAGTTCTACACGTCGACCGGCGGCAACCTTGTCCTGGCCAACGACCGCTTGTCCGAGATCATCAAGAACGCCATCGTTACCGAGTTCGGCAAACGATCCGTGCAGGAAGCCATTTCCGTGGAGCGCGCCGAGCTCATGCGCGACATGCTGTCGAAAGCGAAGGATACGGCGCAGGGCCTGGGCGTGGAACTGATCGACGTGCGGGTCAAGCAGGTCGAGTTCCCGGATGAAGTGCGCAATTCCGTTTATCTGCAGATGCGCGAGGAACGGGCACGGGTGGCTGCCGAGCTCCGCGCAGAAGGACGTGAAATTTCGGAACTGATGCGTTCGACGGCGGACAAGGAGCGCACGATCATCCTTGCCGACGCTTACCGCGAAAGCCAGAAGATCCGCGGTGTGGGCGATGCAACGGCATCGGAGATTTACGCGAGTGCATATAACCGGGACCCGGAGTTCTATGCGTTTTACCGGAGCATCGATGCATATAAAAAAGCCATGGGTCGCCCGGGTGACATCCTGGTACTCGATCCGGAGAACGAGTTCTTCCGCTATCTGAACCAGTCTGACGGCAGTCCCTGACAGTCATCCAGCAGCAGTTTTTCGTTTTCAGTCTGGCGAATTCGCAAACTGAGTGCATTCCATGTGGCAGGAAATACTGACGGCATTTTGCCTGTACCTGATCATCGAGGGCATGATCCCGTTTGTCGGACCGGATTTCTTCCGGAAGACGGTAGCCCGAATTGCGCAACTGAGCGATAACGAACTGCGTGGCACGGGCCTTACGGTGATGATGATCGGCGTCATCGCGCTGTTTCTGGTCAGGCAATAGTCTCGGGTAGGATTTCAATGGGGAAGAATGTAGTCGTTATCGGCACTCAATGGGGTGACGAGGGCAAGGGCAAGATCGTCGACCTGCTGACGGACCGGGTTGCGGCTGTCGTGCGCTTCCAGGGCGGGCACAATGCCGGCCATACGCTGGTCATCGGCGGCAAGAAAACCGTTCTGCACCTGATTCCTTCCGGCATCCTGCGCGACGGTGTCAGTTGCCTGATCGGCAACGGCGTCGTGCTGTCGCTGGGTGCGCTGATCAGGGAAGCGGATACCCTGACCAAAACCGGTGTTCCGGTGTTCGAGCGGCTCAGGGTCAGTCCGGGGTGCCCGCTGATCCTGCCATCGCACGCCGCGCTCGATATCGCACGCGAGAAAGCGCGCGGTTCGGCTGCAATTGGCACCACCGGGCGCGGCATCGGGCCTGCGTACGAAGACAAGGTATCAAGGCGTGCTGTCCGCGTATCCGACCTGTTCGTGCGCGAGCAGTTTGCCGCCAAACTCGGGGAAATCCTCGACTACCACAATTTCCTGTTGAAGAATTATTTCAAGACCGACACGGTCGACTTTGCGCAGACGCTGGACGAGGCCCTGGGTGCCGCGGAACTGATTGCGCCGATCACGGCCGATGTCACGCAGATACTGCACGATCTCGCCAGCAGCGGTCAGAGCATCCTGTTCGAAGGGGCCCAGGGCGCATTTCTCGACATCGATCACGGTACCTATCCGTATGTCACCTCGTCGAACACGGTGGCGGCGGCGGCCAGCACCGGTACCGGTATCGGGCCCGGCAGCCTCGATTTCGTACTGGGTATCGTCAAGGCGTACACGACCCGGGTCGGTGCCGGCCCGTTTCCGACCGAACTGTTCGATGATCAGGGCGCGCATCTCGCCAGCGTCGGCGCCGAATTCGGTGCGACCACGGGCCGGCCGCGACGTTGCGGCTGGTTTGATGCCGTTGCGTTGCGCCGCTCCATCATCAACAGCAGTGTTTCCGGCCTGTGCATGACCAAGCTCGACGTGCTCGACGGACTTGAAACGATCAAGATCTGCGTGGGTTACGAAATTGACGGTGAGCCGATCGCCGGGCTGCCGGTTATCGTCGACCGCTACTCCGACTGCCGGCCGATTTACGAGGAAATGCCGGGCTGGAGCGAATCGACCGTCGGCATTACGCGCTTTGACGACTTGCCGCGAAACGCGCTCGATTACCTTGCGCGGATCGAGGAACTGGTCGCGGTCCCGCTGGATATCATTTCCACCGGGCCGGACCGGGAACAGACTATAGTCCGGCGCCATCCTTTCGACTGAAAATGAGCGGAAGGTCCCCGCGGCGGCTGAACAAGACCAGTCCACCGAGCAGAGTGAGCCACCACGCACCGAAGCGGCCGCCGCCGCTTTGTCCGAAACCGCCGCCTGACAGAATCGTTACGGTGGTGCTTGCCACGTCGCTCAAACCCGCCGGGTCGCGAACAGCGAGCCGGAATTGCAGCAGGGTGTCCGATTGCACGGACGGCGCGGTGAATTGCGCCTGGGCGGAGTTCGCGCTGCTCAACGTGACGGCAGGACCGCCGGTTTGTTGCCACTCGAAAGTCAGCGCGTCGCCGTTCGGGTCATTCGAGGCGCTGCCGTTCAGTGTCACCTGGGCGCCGGAAGCCACCGACTGGCTGGAGCCGGCCACGGCGTTCGGCGCCAGGTTCTGCCCGGTGCCATTCTCGATGCTGACTTGTACCGAAGCGGGGCCCGTGATCGCCGCACCGGCCGCATTGGCGAGGGTCAATTCGAAAAACTCGGTGGCTTCGTTGATGCCGTCATCGACGATGGAAAACTCGATCCATTTGGGTGCGCCATCACCTTGCGCCCAGTTGATCGTGCCACTGACAGCGCCATCGAAATCGGCAGGGTGCCCGGCGTCGCCAGCGCTCAACGAGTAATCGACGCTGGCTGCATCGATCGCGCTGCCGCTGCGTTTCAGGACGACGACGGCCGTGCCGAATCCACGTTCGGTAACGGTCAAGGTTGCGTCCGCAAATCCGATCCCGGCGGCCGTTCCCGTATCGCCAATGTAAAAACTCGCAGTCGCATCGTTGCCCAGGGTCGCACCGCCGGAGGGGTTCACCAGCCGAACGAACACCCGTTCCAGCCCCTCGGTCAGCACATCGCTCACGCCTGAAACATCGATGTTCCGGTCGGCCGTATTGCCCGCATTCCACGACAGCGTACCGCTCGCCACTACATAGTCGTCTGCCGTTGCAGTGGCGGGTACGAGTTCGTAATCGACGCTTACCGCGCCGGTCGAACCTCCAATACGTTGTACCGTCAATGCCGATTGCGAGCCCTCGGTGACTGCGTACGAGGGACTGGCAAAACCGAAACTGCCCTGGGGGACGTCGAGGGTCCGATCCGCGGCCAGATACAGGCCGCTGTTGATATCGCTGATGGCAACGATACGGCTGGGCAGGTAGGGATACGCACCCCACGCACCGACAAACAGGGTGCTGTTGGAAGGAGGATAGGTGTCGAGGTTCCCGACCGCGACCGGGGACGCCGGATTGGAAATGTCGAGCACGGTCAGTCCGCGGCTGTAGTTCGATATGTAATAGCGGTTGCCGCGTACGAATCCGTTGTGGTCGATCGCCGACGTGGAACCGGTCCATGTGCCGGCCAGCAACGGCCCCGCCAGATTGCCGATGTCGAAAACCCGTACCGTCGTCGCCAGGCCGGATCGTTGCTCGTCGAGCTCATCGTGCACAAACACGTAGCGGCCGTCCTCGCTCGGCCAGCCGGAGTGCGTGTAGCCGGAACTCGCGTAGGGTGTACGGCTCAGTCGAACCGGACTTGCGGGCATGGTGATGTCCCACAGGTCTACCGTGGTTTCGTTGAAGTCGAGCAGGACTTCGCAATAGTCACCCGCATTGGGGCACTGCGTGTCCTTGCGGCTGTCGGTCACCACGACCGATGCGCCGTCGTGCATGTAGTCACTTGCCGATGGCGCACCGCCGATGAACGCCGGCGCGGCCGGGTTCGCGAGCGAGTACATGCGGTACTGGCCGCCGCTGATATTCGATCCGGCAATGATCAGGTAGGGATCCGCCGTGCCCAGCGGTATGCCGGTACTGAAATCGACTCCGCCGGAATACACATTGTGCGCACTCAAAAAATCGCTGAGGTAAGGAGCG
>Ga0299906_10003286_pt1 | contig 13333 bp, 10 predicted proteins | sample RVTome_14_FD_200259 | JGI IMG/M metagenome (GOLD analysis project Ga0299906, IMG submission 200259) | Soil microbial communities from uranium-contaminated site in the Upper Colorado River Basin, Wyoming, United States - RVT145D125 (version 2) ...
GCGACGGTTTTGGGCGACGGTCTGGTCAGGCATCGGTCGTGAACCCTATCAGGCCCCGATGGGAGGCAGGAAATGGAGGAGCCGGCCTCGTCGGCCGGCTCCTCCGTCGCTACCACGCGATGGCTGTGTCAGTGCACCGCCTCGGTGGTGGCGCGCCTGGAACTGTCCATTGCACACCACCTCCTTTCGTGGCCGCGGATGCTAGCACGCTCCCCATGCGGCCCACAACCCGGTTTCCGGTGTCCAGCCCACGACACGCAATCCCATCTGCGCGGGCTGCGCGCGGAGGGCCGGACGCCATGCGGCATCCTGGTCCACCGTCGCCAGGTAGGCGAGGGCGCGATCCAGGATCGGGTCCTCATCCGCGGGCGTTCCCTCCGGCACGCTGACCACGATGTCCGGCTGAACGCCATCCGGGGCCACGCTGTTGTGATTCGGCGTGAACCAGCGCGAGATGGTGATCCGAACCCCGCCGCCGTTGGCCAGCTCATCCCAGATCTGGACCGTGTTCTTGCCGAAAGTCGGCTCCCCGACGAGGGTCGCCCGATCGGCCTCCTCCAGCGCGGCAGCCACAATCTCCGAGGCTGAGGCAGACCCGCCGTTGATGAGGACCACGACCTCGATCGAGGGGTCAGTTGCCTGGCCGCCGTCGGTTGCCTCCCACTCGATGACCTGGTCTCCCGCCGATTCCTGGGTGAACAGGAGGCCATCGGCCACGAACTCGGAGGCGATCTCCTGGGCGGCGGTGATGTACCCACCCGGGTTGTCCCGCAGGTCGAACACGATCTGGTCGGCGCCATCGGCCAGCAGGTCGCCGAGCTGTTCGCTGAACTGGTCCGTCGCGTTGGCGCTGAAGCCATGGAGCGCGATGTACCCGACCTGGTTGGCGAGCATCTCGCTCTCGACCTCGACCATCACGATCTCGGCGCGGGTGATGGTCAGGTCGAACACCTCATCGCCGCGCTGGATGGTGATCGTGACCTCCGTCCCCTCCGGACCGCGCACCTTCGTCACCTGGTCCTGGATCGTGCTGCCGTTCACGCTCTCGCCGTCGACGGCCTGGACCACGTCGCCGGACTGCACGCCCGCCGCCTCGGCCGGGGACCCGTCGATGGGTGCCACCACCACCAGAAGGCATTTGTCTGACAAGGTCGCGCAGGCCTCCAGGTCGTCCGGGTTCTCGGTGTTCTCGACCGCCAGCTCCGCGCCGATGCCGGAGAAGGTCCCCGACAGGTCTCCCAGCGAGTTCCGGTACTCCTCCGCGTTCATGTAACCGCTGTACGGATCCGCGACACCGTACTGGAACAGCCCTTCCAGGGCCCCCTCCACCAGCGTCTCGTCGTCCAGCCGGTCGACGTACTGGGCGTGGAGCTTGTCGTAGGCTTCGCAGAACGCGGCGAACGCTTCGCTCGGAGCGGCACATGACCCGTTGCCGCCGGCCGCCAAATAGCCGCCCATGAAGAGGGACGCCCCGAGCAGGGCAGCCAGCCCAAAGAGCGCGGCGTAGCGCAGCGAGCGACCGGCTCCAGGGCGGACCGGTGCCCGGGTCGGCACGGGCTCGGGGGCGGGATCGGCCCCAGGCTCGGGCCGGTCGGTAGGCGTCGCGTCGTCCATGTTTGGGGGGCGGGAGTGTAGCACCGGTCAGATCAAGGCCCGGTTACCCTCGGGTGCCGTTCCCGCGACGCTCGGCCGCGGTCAGACCCCGGCTGCCAGGTGGGCCCGCACGCTGATCCAGCTGCCCAGCATCCCCACCACCAGGCCGACCGACAGGATGAGGACCGCCACGAACGTGAAGAACTGGGTGCCAACGGCGGTCGGCATCTGGAAGATCTCGATCAGCAGGGGCTGGATGGGCCCCCACACCAATGCCACCAGGAGGACCGTGAACACGGCGCCGAGCAGCCCGCACAGCATGCCTTCCATGATGAACGGCCAGCGGATGAAGGCGTCGCTGGCGCCCACCAACCGCATGATCTCGATCTCCCGGCTGCGCGAAAACACGGCGATCCGGATCGTGTTCACGATCATGAAGACCACCGTCAGGCCGACCAGGATCATGGCCGACAGGCCGGCTAGCCGGACCACGTTCGTCACGCCCAGGAGCTTGTCGTACTGCTCCTGGATGGTCGTGATCCGCTCGATCTCGGGTCGCTCCCCGAGCGCGGCCGAGACCGATGTCGCGGCGGCCGGGTCGGTGAGAGCCACCTCGATGCTCGCGTACAGGCTGATGTCGGATCCTCCCGTTTCGAGGGTCTGGCCGCGGTCGGCGTACGCCTGCTCCAACCGCCGCATGGCCTCCTCGGGGGAGACGTACTCCACCGACGCAACCCCTGGCAGCGCACGCACCTCGGCCACGAGCTGATCCACCGCCTCCGGCGCCAGCCCATCGACCAGGCGCGCCGTGACCCCCACCTTGCTCTCGATGTAGGCCAGGCCCGAGTTGAGGCCCCCCAGCACGATGACCAGCCCCGACAGCAGGACGAGCATGAGGATCACGGTTGCCGTCGCAGCCAGGCTCATCATCTTGTTGCGCCAGAAGCCCTGCCCCGCGCGGACCACGGTGAAGCCGAGGAACCTCAGGAATCCCATCACCGGGGCATCCTACCCGCGACGGTAGGCTGCGCCCACCTCATCGCGGACCATCCGGCCCTGCTCCAGCGCGACGACCCGGCGTCGGAGCGCGGTCACGATCTCCTGGTTGTGGGTGGCCACCACCAGGGTGGTGCCCAACGCATTGATCTCCAGCAGGAGCTGCACGATCTCCCAGCCGGTGACCGGATCGAGGTTGCCGGTCGGCTCATCCGCGATGAGGATGGCCGGGTCGTGGACGAGGGCGCGGGCGATGGCCGCCCGCTGCTGCTCGCCGCCGGAAAGCTGGGCCGGCAGCTGCTGCGCCTGGTCCTCGAGGCCGACCAATGCGAGCAGGCGCGGCACCCGGCGCCGGATCTCGTCCAGCGGGGCCCCGGTGACCTCCAGGGCGAAAGCCACGTTCTCCCGTACCGTCTTGTTGGGCAGCAACCGGAAATCCTGGAACACGACGCCGATCCGACGCCGGAGGCGGTGCACCTGGCTTCGGCTGACTCGCGCCAGGTCGCGGCCGGCGAGGTAGACACGGCCCGTGGTGGCCACCTGCTCGCGGATGAGGAGCCGAATCAGGGTCGACTTGCCGGCTCCCGACGGCCCAACCAGGAAGATGAAGTCGCCGCGCCGGATTTCGAGGTCGACGTTGATCAGGGCCTCTTTGCCGTTGGGGTAGGTGACGGTGACGTCCACCAGCCGAATGAGCGGCTCGTCGCCGATCAGGCTGGCACCTGCCGGCCGTGCTCTCGTCACCGATCGCCCATCGGTCATGCCGCGCTGTCCCCGTTCTCGCCGATCTGGGAACGCAGGTAGCCGTCGATGAACGGATCGAGCTCCCCGTCCAGGACCGCCGTTGGGTTCGAGGTCTCGACCCCGGTCCGCAGATCCTTGACCATGGTGTATGGCTGGAGCACGTAGCTGCGGATCTGGTTACCCCACCCCGGCTCGACGTGCTTGCCCCGGAGACGGGCCAGCTCCGCTTCGCGCTCCTCCTCGGCTCGCTCAACGAGCTTCGCGCGCAGCACGGCCATTGCCCGCTCGCGGTTCTGCATCTGGCTCCGCTCGTTCTGGCAGGTGACCACGATGCCGGTCGGAATATGCGTCATCCGAACCGCCGAATCGGTCTTGTTAACGTGCTGGCCGCCCGCCCCGCTGGACCGATAGGTGTCGACCCGCAGGTCCTCGTCGCGGATCTCGACCTCGGCATCCGGCGGAACCTCGGGCATGACCTCCACCAGCGCGAATGACGTGTGGCGGCGGTTCTGCGAGTCGAAGGGGCTGATCCGGACCAGGCGGTGCACGCCCCGCTCGCTCCGCAGCCGGCCGTACGCCCATCGCCCGTCAATGCTGGCCGTCACGCTCTTCAGCCCGGCCTCCTCGCCTTCGCTCTGGTCGAGAATCTCGGTCCGATAGCGCTGGCGTTCGGCCCAGCGCAGGTACATCCGCAGCAGCATCTCGGCCCAGTCCTGGCTCTCGGTGCCGCCTGCCCCGGCGTAGATCGAGACGATGGCCGGCCGCTCGTCGTAGGCGCCGCTCAGCAGGAGCCGCTGCTCGGCGGCCGTCCAGCTCGACCGCAGCGCCTCGAGGTCCTGTTGCAGATCGGCCTGCAGGGCGCCGTCAGTCTCCGCATCGGCCGCGGCAAGCTCGGCCAACTCTGCCAGCCCGGTCGCGCGCTGGCTCAGGTCGTTCCAGAAGTCGATCTCCTCGCGGAGCTCGTCGGCCCGACGCAGCACCGACTGGGCCTTCGCCGGGTCATCCCACAGGTTGGGGTCCGCTGATCGAGCAGTCAGCTCCTCGAGCTCGGATTGCCGCGCGGGCAAGTCAAAGCCGCACCGCCGTGTCGGCCACGAGGCGCGCCAGGCGCTGGGCCTCGCTCCTAATTTCGTCCAAGGTCCGCAACCATGGTCAGCTCGACGTCCGCCAGGCGTCCCGATCGAGATCGGAGCTTGGCCGGGTTGACGCAGGGGCAGTAGGACTGGCGCGGGCAGGCCCCACAGTTGCCGTCACAGCCGAGCGTGGCCGCGTAGCTGCAGCGCATGCAGTCACGCTCGCACTGGATGAGGTCCTCGTACGGGACGGCTGGGTCCCGGAATCGAGTGACGAGGGGGAGAGGGGGAGCCGGCGGAGGGGGAGCCGAAGTGGGGAGATCAGTGATCTGAATGGGAGCCTCGCCCGCCAGCTGCTTCACACGCTCCTCCGCCCACGTAGGCGCGCCGCTCCTGGGACCGACGAACCGTAGAGGGCCCCATCGTACCCGCAGCCGCTCAACCTGTCACCCCCCCAAAATCGGGCGCCGGCCCCTTCAGGCCCCGTGGCAGCGCTTGTATTTCTTCCCCGAGCCGCAGTAGCAGGGGTCGTTGCGGCCGATCTTGGTGCCGGCCCGCACGGGCTGCCGGCCTCCAGCCGCCGCACCCGCCGCCGCACCCGCCGCTGCAACCACCCCAGCCGTGGCAGGCGCCGTCGCGGACCCGGATCCATTCACGTCCGGCCGGCTCTCGAACATCCTGGCTGCAGGCCCCGGCGCCGGCTGACGGACGACGGTGACCCGATAGATCGTGCGTGCCACGTCGCGGCGGATCATGGTCTTGAGCTCGTCGAACATCCGGTAGGCCTCAACCTTGAACTCGTTGAGGGGGTCGCGCTGGCTGTACGCCCGCAGCCCGATGCCGCGCCGCATGTCGTCCACCGCGGTGAGGTGCTCCACCCACAGGCCGTCGATCACCCGCACCAGGACGATCCGTTCCAGGCTGGCCATGGTCTGGTCCCCCAGCTCGTCCCGCTTCCGCTGGTAGTGGGCCTCGGCCAGGGCCACCAGCTCGTCGGCCAGGGAGTCGGCGTCCCGGGTCTGGTCGATGACCTCCAGCTCGGCGGGGGTGAGCGTCGGAATCATGCCGCTCAGCAACGCGCGCAGCCCGTCGCGATTCCACTCGGTCTGGTCGTCGGAGGTCGTCTCGGCCACCATGGACCGGACCTCGGCGTCGACCAGGGACAGAACCGTCCCGGACAGGTCGGTTGACCCCAGGACGTGGTCCCGCTCGGAGTAGATCGTCTCGCGCTGGCGGTTGATGACGTCGTCGTATTGGACGACGTGCTTGCGCAGATCGAAGTTGTACCCCTCAACGCGGGTCTGGGCACCCTCGATGGTTCGGCTCACGATTCCGGACTCGAGCGCCATGTCGTCGGTGAACCCGACTGTCTTCATGAGGCCCTGAACGCGATCGCTGGCGAAGCGCCGCATGAGGTCATCCTCGAGCGACAGGTAGAAGCGACTGCTGCCCGGGTCACCCTGCCGACCGGCGCGCCCCCGGAGCTGGTTGTCGATGCGCCGCGCCTCGTGGCGCTCGGTACCCACGATGTGCAGCCCTCCGGCGGCCAGTACGCGCTCCCGGTCCTCGGCGCAGGTGCGCTCGGCCTCGGCCTGGGCCGCCGCGATGTCCTCGGGCGAGGCCTCCAGGATGCTCGTTCCGCGCTGGTGCAGCAGGTCGGCGGCCAGCATGTCCGGGTTCCCGCCGAGCAGGATGTCGACGCCGCGGCCGGCCATGTTGGTGGCGATGGTCACCGCACCGCTCCGACCGGCCTGCGCGACGATCTCCGCCTCGCGCTCGTGTAGTTTCGCGTTCAGGACGTTGTGCTTGATTCCCCGGCGCTTCAGCAGCTCCGACAGCATCTCGCTGACCTCGACGCTGATGGTGCCCACCAGGACGGGCCGGCCCTTCTCGTGCTCCTCGACGATCTCTTCGATCACCGAGTCCCACTTGCCGCGCTGGCCGGCGTACACCAGGTCCGCGAAGTCGTCTCGGATCATGGGCAGGTGGGTCGGGATCACCACCACTTCGAGGCCGTAGATCTTGCTGAACTCCTCGGCCTCGGTCTCGGCCGTGCCCGTCATGCCGGCCAGCTTGCGGTACATCCGGAAGTAGTTCTGGAACGTGATCGTGGCCAGGGTCCGTGACTCGCTCTGGATGCGGACGCCCTCCTTGGCCTCCACCGCCTGGTGCAGTCCTTCGCTCCAGCGCCGTCCGGGCATGAGTCGTCCGGTGAACTCGTCGACGATGACGACCTCGCCGTCCTTCACGACGTAGTCACGGTCGCGCTTGTACAGGGCCTCGGCCTTGAGGGCCTGCTCCAGGTGGCGCGCCATGCTGAAGTCGTCGTCGAACAGGTTCGCGACCCCCAGCATGCGCTCCATCTTCTCGGTCCCCGCCTCGGTGATCGCCACCTGCCGGAACTTCTCGTCGACCAGGTAGTCGTCCTCCGCCTTCAGCCGGGGCACCAGGCGTGCGAACTGGACGTATCGGTCGGTGGATTGCTCGGCCTGGCCGCTGATGATCAGCGGGGTCCGGGCCTCGTCGATCAGGATGTTGTCCACCTCGTCCACGATGCCGAAGAAATGGCCGCGCTGGACGCGGAGCCCCAGATCGGTGACCAGGTTGTCGCGCAGGAAGTCGAACCCGAACTCGTTGTTCGTGCCGTAGGTCACGTCGGTGGCGTACGCCTCGCGCCGGGTGACCGGCCGCAGGTCCCGCAACCGCTCATCGGTGGCCGGGAAGTCCGGGTCGAAGACGTAGGCCGCCTCATGCTGGATCGACCCGACCTGCATCCCCAGCCGATGGAAGACCGCCCCGATCCACTGCGCATCGCGCTTGGCCAGGTAGTCGTTGACGGTCACCACGTGCACGCCCTGACCGGCCAGAGCGTTCAGGTACGCGGCCAGTGGGGCGACGAAGGTCTTGCCCTCGCCGGTCCGCATCTCGGCGATGGCGCCGTGGTGCAGGACGATGCCGCCCAGCAGCTGCACGTCGTAATGCCGTTTGCCGAGGGCGCGCTGCATGGCCTCGCGCACCGCGGCGAAGGCTTCGGGCAGCATCCCCTCCAGGGCGGCGTTGATCTGCGCCATTTCCCGCTCGCGCTCCGCGCGCCGACGCTCCAGGCGCCGAGCCGGGTCGCCCCCCACCAGCTCGGAATCCTCGTCCGGAGTCTCGACTCGTGCGTCGGCGGGCAGGATCAGGTCGCCGAGCTCCTCGGCCAGCCGCTCGCGGAACAGAGCCGTCCGTCCCCGCAGCTCGTCGTCGCTGAGGGCGCGATATTCGGGCTCGAGCGCGTTGGCGCGCTCGACGAGGGGTTCCAGGCGGCGGACCTCACGCTCGTTGGAGTCCATCACCCGGGAGAAGAGTTTCAACATGGGTCTGCACCGAGTATATCGGCCTCTCCGGAGAGCCCCACGCGCCGCCTCAGGGCAGATCCTGGTCGAGAGGCCGCCCCGCGGCCTTCAGGACCCTGAGCGCGTTGAGCGTCAACATCGGGCTTGGGACTCCTCGACCCCAGTCCACCACCTCGGGTGTCGTGCCGCCCGAGCCCGGCGGGCTCCACCAGTAGCCGCCGGCCTGCCACCGCCCGTCGGAATGGCGGCTCCTGGCCACGATGTCCAGCGCATCGGTTGCGCGGGGGTCGGCAGCCAGGCCCATCCGGCCCAGGACGTGCAGCGCCTGGAGGATGTCGTAGTGCCAGTACGCAGGGTAGTGGAGCTTGATCCACGAGCCGTGGATCGGCTCACCCGTCCCGTGTCGTCGGAAGAGCCGATGCTCGAGCAGGAGCTCGGCACCTCGCCGCGCTGCGGCAGCAGCACCGTGGTCATCGGTCGCGGTCGCGTATTCGTGCAGCCCCCAGATCGTGCACAACGTCTCGTGGAACGACGATCGGCGTCCGCTGGCATTCCGGTCGCAGTTCCAGCCACCGTCTGGCCACTGCCACTCGAGGGTGCTCTCCGCGAGGAGCCGGACGCGCGGGTCATCAGCCAGCCCGAGCCGGCTGCCGACGGCCAGGGCGTTGCCCTGGATGGATGCGTCTGAAAGGGGAAGGCCCTCCACCCGCCGGACGATTTGCGGGACTGGTCAGCCAGCGCAGGACGCGGTCGGCCGCGACCACCGCGCGCGGTTCGCCGGCCGGAACTTCGAGCTCCACCAGGGACACGAGGCGCCAATGCGCGCCTGCCCATTTCTTGTACGGATGGCCCCCGAATCCGCCGTCCGCCAGCTGGCCCGCGAACAGGGCCCGAACGAGCGGCCCTTCGGTCGTGCGGCTCAGGTCCTCGTTCGCGGGCTGCCCCACGAGATCTCGACGCGCCATGCCCCGAATGGCCGGTTCGTCCGATGCCAGGAGCCAGTCGACCCCGGGCACCGTCGGTCTAGGCCTCGAGCATGGGCTTCACTTCGCCGATCCAGCGCTCCAGCGTCTCTGTGTCGTACGGCGCGGCCATCTCGGCGATGAAGGTATCGAACCCGATGTCGCGACACGCCCGCATCCGACCGGCGATGTGCTCAGGGGTCCCGACCCAGAACGTGTCGTCGTCCACCACCTCGGCCATCGGCGTGCGATTGAGCGCCATTTGAGCTTCCCAAACGCGTCGCGCCTCCGCCTCCGTATCGCGGATGAGCGGCTTACATCCGACCGTCATCTCGATCTCCGTGATGTCGCGCCCGACCGCGGCGCAATGCCCCCGCAGGACGTCGACCTTGTGACGCAGGAATTCGGCGCTGCCCATCGCGTTCCACATATCGGCGTAGGTCGCCACGGTTCGGAGCGTCTTCTTCTCTCCCGATCCGCCGATCATGATCGGCAGGCGTGCCTGCAGCGGAAGTGGCTGTTGTCGGAGCTCCCGGAACCGGTAGTGGCCGTTCTCAGGGCTGGTGGCCGCGCCACCGTCGAGCACGGTTCGGATCGCCGCAACCGCCTCGTGCAGCCAGTCCAGTCGCTGGCCGAAGCCGGTCCCGAACTCGATCCCGTGCGCCAGGTGCTCGTGCTCGAACCAGGCGCCGCCCAGGCCCAGGATGGCGCGCCCATCGCTGACGTGGTCGAGCGTCGTTGCGAGCTTGGCCACCAGGCCTGGGTTGCGGAACGTGTTGGCGCCCACGAGCAGGCCCAGGCGCACCCGCTGCGTGACCTTGGCCCAGGCTGCCAGCGTCATCCAGCCCTCGAAGATCGACTGGTCGGGATCGCCGAAGATGGCCTGCAGATGGTCCCACGCCCACAGGTGGTCGTAGCCGAGCTCCTCGACCAGGCGCGCCGTTGACTCGATGGAGTCCCAGTCCGTGGCCTGGCTCCAGGGCAGAATCCCGAGCCGGATCTCGCCCACGCCTTCAGCCCGCGGCGGTGACCGCAGGGGGTTCGTCGTCTTCCTCGTCCTCGCCGTGGGCGCCCCAGAAGGTCATCTCCTCGACCAGCTCCACCTCGGACGAGAAGAGCGCGCCGACGCTCTCGCCGCGGTGGATACGCCGGGTGGCCTCCCCGAAGAGCGGGGCGACCGACAGCACCGTGATGCGGTCAGGATTGGCGCCTTCCGGCAGCGGGATCGTGTCGGTGATGATGACCTCGCGCAACGCGGACGCCTCGATCCGCTCCAGCGCCGAACCGGAGAACACGCCGTGCGTGGCGCACGAGTACACGTCCCGCGCTCCTTCGGCGATGAGTGCGTTGACCGTCTCGATCAGCGACCCGGCCGTATTGATCTCGTCGTCGATGATCACCGCCGTCTTCCCCTCCACTTCACCGATGACGTTCTTGAGCTCGGCCTGGTCGTCATTGCCCAGCCGCCGTTTCTCGACGATGGCCAGCGGGGCGCTGAGCTTCTCCGCGAAGTTCCGCGCCTTCTTCGCGAAGCCGAGCTCGCTGACGACCACCAGGTCCTCGAGCCCCAGGCCGGTGACGTACTTGGCCAGCATGTCGACCGCGGTGAGCTCATCGACCGGGATCGAGAAGAATCCCTGGATCTGGCCCTGGTGAAGGTCCATGGTCAGGACGCGGTCGGCGCCGGCAACGGTGAGCATGTCGGCGATCAGGCGCGCCGTGATGGGCACCCGGGGCTGGTCTTTCTTGTCGGATCGGCCGTAGGCGTAGTAGGGAATGACCGCGGTGATCCGACCCGCGCTGGCGCGCTTGAAGGCGTCGATCATGATCAGCAGCTCCATGATCGAATGGTTCACGGGCCGGCAGGTGGGCTGGATCAGGAACACGTCCTGCTCGCGTACGTTCTCGAGGATGCGCACGAAGATGTTCTCGTTGGCAAACTGGAAGACGTCCGCCTCGCCCATGCGGGTCCGCAGATAGCGGCAGATGTCCTCCGCCAGCGGCCGGTTGGCGTTCCCCGAGTAGATGCTGAACTCGTCGGCGTACAACGGCTCGCTCCGTGCTCGATGCCGGATAGGACCCCGGCCGGCCGATTCTACCGCCTCATTCCTCCCCTTCGGACTCCTCGGGCAGCCCTTCGTCTACGAAGACCGCAATCGAGATGATTCGGTCGTCCTCCGCCGGCTTCATCACCGTGACCCCGCGCGAGGCGCGCCGGTAGCTGTTCACGCTCGCAACCTGGGTGCGCAGCATGGTGCCCTCCTGGGTGATGAGCATCACCTCTTCATCATCTTGGCCCACCAGCCGGACAGCGGCCACGGCGCCCGTCTCCTTGTTCAAGGCGTTGGCGATCACCCCGCCGGTGGCGCGGTGCTTGACCGGGAAGTCGCTGACGATCGTCCGCTTCCCGTACCCCTGCTCGGTGACCACCAGCAGCTGCTGGCTCGGCTCGCGAATGACCTGCATGCCGATGACCTCGTCGTCGCGCCGCAGGCGGATGCCGGTCACGCCCATCGTGTCGCGGCCCATGGCGCGCACCTCGCGCTCGGTGAAGCGCGCCGCCTGCCCGTTGCGGGTGGCGATGAGGATGTCGTTCGCGCCGTCCGAGAGGTCCACCCAGCGCAGCTCGTCCCCGTCCACGAGGTTGATCGCGATCAGCCCGTTGGCCTTGATCTTGGCGTAGTCGCCCAGGGAGGTTTTCTTGATCTTCCCGCGTCGCGTGGCCATGACCAGGTAGTGGTCGGGTTCGAAGCGTGGCAGCGAGATGATGGCGCTCACGTATTCGCCGCTGTCCACCTGCACGCCGGGCAGGTTGACGATCGGCAGCCCCTTTGCATGACGGCTGGCCTCCGGCAGGGCGTGGACCTTGGTGATGAAGACACGGCCGCGGTTGGTGAAGAACAGGATGTTGTCGTGGGTGTTGGCAACCACCAGGTGGCTGACCGCATCCTCTTCACGGGTGATCATGGCCAGCTTGCCTTTGCCGCCGCGCCGCTGGGTTCGGAACGTGCGGATCTGCTGGCGTTTGATGTAGCCGCGCTGGGAGAGGGTCACGACCACGTCCTCGGCGGTCACCAAGTCTTCCGCCGACAGCTCGCGGGTCGCGTCCTCCCAGATCCGCGTGCGGCGCTCCTCGCCGTACTTCCGCCGTAGCGCGGCCAGCTCGTCCTTGATGGCCTGCAGGATCTTGCGCGGGTTCGCCAGCAGGTCCTCCAGCTCTGCGATGAGCCGGATGACTTCCTCGTATTCGTCCTCGATCTTCTTGCGCTCGAGAGCGGCCAGCCGGCGGAGCTGCATCTCGAGGATCGCGTTGGCCTGTGCCTCGCTGAGCGAGAACTTCGCGATCAGCGCTTCGCGGGCAGCATCCGCATCGGCTGACTTGCGAATGGTGGAGATCACCTCGTCCAGGTGGTCGAGCGCGATCTTCAGCCCTTCGAGGATGTGGGCCCGTTCACGCGCCTTGGTCAGGTCGAATTCGGTCCTTCGACGAATGACATCGCGCCGATAGGCGATGTAATGCTCGAGCAGGCGCTTGAGGCCCAGGGTCTGGGGCTGCCCGTCGACCAGGGCCAGCATGTTGGTCGAGAAGCTGGACTCCAGCTGGGTGTGCTTGAACAGCTGCGACATCACGGTGTGGGGTGACCCATCGCGCTTGACCTCGACCACGATCCGCATGCCGTCGCGGTCGGATTCGTCGCGAATGTCGCTTACATCGGTAATTCTCTTGGCCCCGACCAGCTCGGCCATTTTCTCGATCAGCGTCGTCTTGTTGACCTGGTACGGGAGCTCGGTGATCACCACCGCCATGCGGCCCGGGCGAACCTCCTCCAGCGCGACCTGACCGCGCATCATGACCCGTCCACGGCCGGTGGCATACATGTGGCGGATGGCGTCGATGCGCTCCTTCTCGCCCGCGATCGAGCGCTGGTCGGAGAAGCGGAAGACGGTGCCGCCGGTTGGAAAGTCAGGCCCGGTGACGATCTGGCACAGGTCATCGACGGTCGATTCCGGCTCGTCGATCAACTTCTCCACCGCCCGGCAGATCTCGCCCAGGTTGTGGGGCGGGATGTTGGTGGCCATACCGACCGCAATCCCCGACGAGCCGTTCACGAGCAGGTTCGGCAGGCGCGCGGGCAGCACGGTCGGCTCCTGGAGGCGGCCGTCGAAGTTGTCCATGAAATCGACGGTGCCCTTTTCGATGTCGGCCAGCATCTCGTCGCTGATGGCGGCGAGCCGGGCCTCGGTGTACCGATACGCCGCGGCCGGATCCCCATCAATGGATCCGAAGTTGCCCTGGCCATCCACGAGTGGATAGCGCAGGCTGAAGTCCTGCGCCAGGCGCACCAGGGCGTCGTACAGGGCTACGTCGCCATGCGGATGGAACTTGGCCAGCGCCTCGCCCACCACGCCGGCGCACTTGCGATAGGCCGATGTCGAGCGCAGACCCATCTCGTGCATGGTGAACAGGATCCGCCGGTGCACCGGCTTCAGGCCGTCGCGGACGTCGGGCAGGGCGCGGGCCACGATGACCGACATCGCGTAGTCGATGTAGGCCGAACGCATCTCGTCCTCGATGGAGACGTTGCGGACCGCGCCCATCCGGTCGTCCATCAGGCCGCCTCCCCCTGTC
>Ga0299906_10003288_pt1 | contig 13329 bp, 11 predicted proteins | sample RVTome_14_FD_200259 | JGI IMG/M metagenome (GOLD analysis project Ga0299906, IMG submission 200259) | Soil microbial communities from uranium-contaminated site in the Upper Colorado River Basin, Wyoming, United States - RVT145D125 (version 2) ...
GCATCCCCACCACGGGATGGTAGAGGACGCCGCCCAGCGACGAGGAGTACGCCTCGAAGAACGTGACGGGCTCCCCCTGCAGGCGGCGGCGCAGCTCGAAGAGGAGTCGCGACTTGCCCGACCCGGCGCCCCCGACCACGGTCACCACCTGCGAGCGGCCGCGACCGAGGTGCCCGAAGCACGTCTCGAGCTGCTGTAGCTCCGCCTCACGCCCGACGTACGGCGTCAGCCCGCGCGCGGCCGCGATCGACATGGAGGTCGCCTGCGACGTGCGGCCGAGCACCTCGTAGGTGCGCACCGGCTCCACCTTGCCTTTGATGGCGTGCTCGCCCGCGAAACGCAGCTCGAAGAACCCACGCACCAGACGCTGCGTCGCCTCGCTGATGAGGATCGTGCCCGGCGCCGCCACACCCTGCAGCCGGGACGCCAGGTTCGTCGTGTCACCGATGGCCGTGTAGTCGGCCTTCAGCTCGGTGCCGAAGCTCCCCACCACGACGGGCCCCGTGTGCACGCCGATGCGCACGGTGAGCGACGGGCCGCCCTCGGCCGCCAGACGCTCGGCGAGCCCGTGCACTGCGTCACGCACGGCGAGCGCCGCACGCACGGCCCGTTGCGGGTCGTCTTCGTGAGCCACCGGCGCGCCGAAGAGCGCCAGCAGCCCGTCGCCCGCGAGCTGATTGACGATGCCGTCGAAGCGGTACACGGCCGGAAAGGCGACGGCGAGATACTTCTCGAGCAGATCGTGGAAGTCCTCGGGATCGAGCCGGTCGGCGATCGCGGTCGAGCCGACCAGATCGCAGAAGAGGACCGTCACCTGCTTGCGTTCGCCGTCCCCGGACGACCCGGCCCGCGGCCGCACCGGCCGCACCGGCGGCGCGGGCGGCGCCTCCGCGCCCGCCGCGTCCACGCTGCTGCCGCACTCGGGGCAGAAGCGGAAGCCCTCCTCCAGCGCCGCGCCGCACGCCCCACAGCGACGGGCCACGGCCTCGCCGCACGCGTGACAGAACGGCTTGCCTGCGATCAGCGCGACACCGCATGCCCTGCAACGCATCGTCAGGGCATGCGCCCCGTCCGCGCCCAAGTCAACGCGACGACCTTTGACCGCACGCGTGCTCTCGCGCTACGGGCAGCGCATGCGATCCGTATGGATTCCGAAGGCAGGACCGCCCGAAGTCCTCGAGGTGCGCGACGGGCCCACACCCGAGCCGGCCGCGGGCGAGATCGTCGTCGCCGTGCGCGCCGCGGGCGTCAACTTCGCGGACGTGAGCGCCCGCATGGGCGTGTACCCCGACGCGCCACCGTTTCCGTGCGTGGTCGGCTACGAGGTGGCAGGCGTCGTCGCGCGCCTCGGCGCCGGCGCCGCGGGCTTCGACGTCGGGCAGCGCGTCTTCGCCCTCACGCGCTTCGGCGGCTACAGCGAGACGGTCGCGGTGCCGACGGCCCAGGTCTTCGCCATGCCCGACGGGATGTCCTTCGAGGAGGCCGCGGCGATCCCCGTGAACTATCTCACCGCCGTGCTCATGCTCCGGCACTTCGCCGCCGTCCGCGAAGGCGAGCAGGTGCTCGTCCATGCCGCCGCGGGCGGCGTCGGCATGGCGGCCATCCAACTCTGCCGCGCCGTGGGCGCCACGGTGATCGGCACGGCGTCCGCGGCCAAGCACGAGATCCTGCGCGAGGCCGGCGTGTCCCACGCGATCGACTATCGGACCGAGGACTTCGAGGCCGCCGTGCGACGGGTCACGAACGGGCGCGGCGTCGACGTGGTGCTCGACGCCACCGGCAACTTCTCGCGCAGCTATCGCTGCCTGGCGCCGCTGGGCCGACTCGTCTGCTTCGGCCTCTCCAACGCCTCCGCCGGCCTCGAGCCCAGCCGGGTGCGGGCGCTGCTGAGCGTCATCCGGCTGCCGTGGTTCCATCCCATCAAGCTCATGAACGACAACAAGGCGGTGATGGGCGTGAACCTCGGCCATCTGTGGGACCACATCGGACGCCTGCGCGGCGAGATGAAAACGCTGCTCGCCGACCACGCCGCGGGCCGCATCCGGCCCGTGGTGGGCAAGACGTTCCCGCTCGTCGAGGCCGCCGCGGCGCATCGCTTCATGCAGGAGCGCCGCAACGTCGGAAAGGTCGTGCTGACCGTCCCGGCGGCCTGAGCGCCCGCCGGGAGAGGGGGAGTGACCGCGGGGCACGACACCCGGGAGGGCCTCCGGACGAACGCACCGCACCCCGCGGCCACCGTCGAGAACGGCCGGGAACCGTCTCTGCCCGGGTGGTACGGCACGGGGTCCGAGCGGTTACGCGGGCGGCCGCGGCGCCAGGCGCTGCGGATGCTCGGCCACGACGTACGCGCCCGTGCGATCGATGAAGCGGGCGACGTCGTCCCTGATGACGCGTTCGCCCTCGGGCGAGTCGAACATGCCCGTGGCCAACGCCTCGGCCGACGGAAAGTGCAACTCGGCGAATCCGTCCCAGGCTGCGCCCCCGTCGCCCAGGCGGGCGTCGACCACGTTGGTCACGTAGCGACACAGCCCCGGATGGTGGCGCAGCGCCAGGGGGACGTGCCGGCCGAGCCAGTGGTCCACGAACGCCCGATGGTCCAGGTCGGCATGCCGCCGGACGGGGCAGAACAGCTTCACCCCGGCCGTCCGGCCGCCCGTCGCGAGCGGACCGGACGCCGCCTTCTGCACGTGCTCGGTCGTGACGTATCCGTCGGCCCCGCCCATGAAGCGCTGTACGTCGCGCGCGATCGCCTCGCGCCCGGCCTCCGAGTCGTAGAGCCGCTCCCGATAGTCCGCGAGCGAGTCGAACCAGAGTTCGGCGACCGAGTCGATGGCCGGCAGGCCGTCCGGCACCGACTCGACGGGGTTCACGACGTACCCGCGCATGGTGGGGTGGTGCGCCAGGGCCAGCGGCACGTGCCCCTCGAGCACCCGCTCGACGTACTGCGCGTGACTGATGTCGGGTCGCCGCCGGCAGAGGAAGACCAACTTCACCATGGCCTCCGGTTTCTAACGTGGCGAGACGGGCCCGTCACCCGGCCGGGGTAACCTCGTCCCCCGGGTTCGCGTACACTCTCCCCGAGGACGGACGATGACACGAATTGCCGCATTGTTGGTGGTCTTGATCGCGTGCTGGGCCTTGCTCGGCCGGGCCGGCCGGGCCGAGCCAGGCCAGGGCCCGAGCACGCCGCCGGCCCCCGACGGGCCGAGCGCGCTCGCGACCTTCGCCGGGGGCTGTTTCTGGTGCATGGAGCCGCCGTTCGAGAAGCTGGGCGGGGTGCTGGACGTGGTCTCCGGCTACTCGGGCGGTCCCGAGGTCCAGCCGACGTACGAGCAGGTGTCGGCCGGTGGCACCGGGCACGCGGAGGCGATTCAGATCCGCTACGACCCGAGCCGCGTCGACTACCAGACGCTGCTCGACGTCTTCTGGCGCCAGATCGACCCGACCGACGCCGGGGGGCAGTTCGTCGATCGCGGCCGGCAGTACCGCAGCGCCGTCTTCACGCACGACGCCGAGCAGCGCCGACTCGCGGAGGCGTCGGTGCGCGCGCTCGCCGAGAGCGGGCGATTCACCGAGCCGATCGTGACGGAGATCGTCCCCTATACCGCCTTCTACGCGGCCGAGGCCTACCATCAGGACTACTACCGGAAGAACCCGATCCGGTATCGGTTCTATCGCCGCCACTCCGGGCGCGACCAGTTTCTCACCGCGACGTGGAAGGACGACCCGGCGCCGGCCGCCGCAAGCGGCGACCACGCCGGCCACCGCGGCGACCACGCGTGGAAGAAGCCGGACGCCGCGGAGCTGCGACGTCGTCTCACCCCCGAGCAATGGGCCGTGACCCAGGAGGACGCCACCGAGCCGCCCTTCCGGAACGAGTACTGGGATCACCACGGCGACGGCATCTATGTGGACGTCGCGAGCGGCGAGCCGCTCTTCAGCTCGCGCGACAAGTTCGACAGCGGCACCGGCTGGCCCAGCTTCACGAAGCCGCTCGTGCCGGAGAACGTCGCTGAGCGCACCGATCGAGGCCTCTTCATGACCCGGACCGAGGTACGGAGCCACCACGGCGACAGCCATCTCGGCCACGTCTTCCCCGACGGGCCCGCACCCACGGGGCGGCGCTACTGCATCAACAGCGCCGCGCTGCGCTTCGTGCCGGCCGCCGAGCTGGAGTCCTCCGGCTACGCCGAGTTCCGCGCGCTCTTCGAGTGACCCGCCCGGCCGCCGCTACCACTTCCGGGCCGGACCGGCGTACAATCGCCGGCGATGCCACGGGAGGCGGCACGCGCGGCGACTCCGTCGAAGCGCACGATCTTCCTGATCGACGCCTCCAGCCGGCTGGAGCAGCGGCTGATCGCCGGCTGGATCGCGGCCCAACACGGGGACGATGCGGAGGCCGTCGTGCTTCCTCCCTCCCGCCGCCCGCGCCGGCGCCGCCTCGATCCCCGCCTCGAGGCCTGCCTGGCCGCCGAGGACGACCCACTGCTCGCGCCGCTGCGCGTCGCCTGGTTGCCCGGGAGCGCGCCGGGGGGCAGGCTACGTGGGCTGTTGCGGCTGCTCCTGCTCGGCGACCCACGCGATCCGGGCCGCTGGCGACAGCGCTGGATCGCCCGCCGTCACCCGGAGCGGGCGCTGGTCGTCGAGGCGGACCCGGCCTCGGTCTCGGAGCTGCGCGGCCGCTGGCAGGAGGCCGGGTCGGTCGGTGCCGAGACTACCGGGCTCGCGGACTTCGTCACGAGACAGGCCTACCTCGCCCTCGAGCGCGCCGAGCGACGCATCCGCGGCTCGCGCTACAAGGTGCCGCGCTTCGTGCGCGAGGAGATCCTGTCGCGCGCCACCTTTCGCGGCGGCATCGCCCGCCTGGCCCGCGAGCTGAAGCGCGACGAGGGCCGGGTCATGAAGGAAGCCGGCCGCTACCTGCGCGAGATCGCCGCGTCCCACAGCCCGTACGTCATCGACGTGACGGCCAACCTCATCCGGCTGCTCTACACGCAGGCGTACGGCGAGGCGCTCCACTACGATCGCGCTGGGCTCGAGCGCATCTACGCGCTCGCGCAGCGCCATCCGGTCGTCTTCCTGCCCTCGCACAAATCCAACCTCGACCATCTCGTCCTGCAGTACGCACTGCACGAGAACGGCCATCCGCCGAACCACACGGCCGGCGGCATCAACATGAACTTCTTCCCCGTCGGGCCGCTGGTGCGCCGCAGCGGCGTGTTCTTCATCCGCCGCAGCTTCAAGGACAACCCGGTCTACAAGTTCGTGCTGGGTCACTACATCGACTACCTCGTCGAAAAGCGCTTCTCGCTCGAATGGTACGTCGAAGGCGGGCGCTCGCGGTCGGGCAAGCTCCTGCCACCGCGCTTCGGCATGCTCGCGTACGTCGTCGACGCCTACCGGCGTGGCCGCAGCGAGGACGTCCACGTCATCCCGGTCGCGATCGCCTACGATCAGATCCAGGACGTGGGTGGCTACACCGCCGAGCAACGCGGGGCGACGAAGCAGGCCGAGAGCTTCGGCTGGTTCCTGGGCGTCGTGCGCGGGCTGCGGCGGCACTTCGGCGACATCCACATCCGCTTCGGCGAGCCCATCTCGCTGCGCCAGGCGATCGGCGCGCCCGATCCGCAGGCGGCGCCGGACCCCGACGAGCGCAGCCTCGACCTGCAGAAGCTCGCGTTCGAAGTGTCCAACCGCATCAACCGCGCCACTCCCATCACCCCGACCTCCCTGGTGGCGATCGCCCTCCTGGGCTCCGGCGACACCGCGCTCAGCATCCACGAAGTGCTGCGGTCGCTGCACAACATCGTGCTCTACGTCCGCCGGCGCGACCTGCCGACCACCGGGCCCCTGCAGCTCGACACCCCCGACGGCGTGCGTCGGGCGCTCGACCTGTTGGTCGAGAACGGCGTGGTCACCTGCTACGACGAGGGACCGGAGGCCGTGTACGCGATCGGCGCCGATCAACACCTGACGGCCGCCTACTACCGCAACACCATCATCCACTTCTTCGTGAACGGGGCGATCGCCGAGCTGGCGCTCCTGCACGCCGCCGAGACGACGCGCCCCGGGCGGCTCGACGAGTTCTGGGCCGAGGCCATGCGCCTGCGCGACCTGCTCAAGTTCGAGTTCTTTTTCGCCGGCAAGGACGAGTTCCGCGAGGAGATCGGGCGCGAGGTGTCGGGCCACGTGCCGCAGTGGGAGACCCGGCTGGCGGAGGGTCCGGAGGCGATCCAGCGCCTGCTGCGCGAGGTGCGGCCCTACAGCTCGCACCGCGTCCTGCAGCCGTTCCTGGACGCCTACCGGGTGGTCGCCGACGCGCTGGCCGCCGACTCGAGGGCGATCACCGACACCGAGGAGTTCCTGCGGCGCTGCCTCGCGCTCGGCCACCAGTACCAGCTCCAACGACGCATCCGCAGCGCGGAGTCGGTCTCGCGCGTCGCCTTCGAGGCGGCCCTGCGCCTCGCCCGCAACCGCGATCTCCTGGGCGACGGCCCGGCGGTCCAGGCTGCTCGGGTCGCCTTCGCGGTCGAGATCCGTCAGGCCGCCCGGCGGGCAGAGCTGATCGGCGTGCTGGCCGCCGGACGCCGGCACGGCCTCGCGAACTGACGCGCCGGACCCGCCCGTACCGTTACACCCGCGTCCGGCATCCGTAGTAGGGACGCATGGAGACCTCGATGACACAGGGAACCGTTCCGGCCGCCGTCCCCGCAGCCCAGGCCGCCCGGCCGGGCCGCCTCATCGCCCTGCTGGCCCTGCTCGTCGCCCTCCTCGCCGCCGGGTGGCTGCTGCGCGACCGGGTCGGCGCCTTCCTCGACTGGGTCCGGGGCGCCGGCACGACGGGCATGGCGGCGTTCGTGGCGGCGTACGTCGTCGCCTGCATCCTCTTCCTGCCCGGCCTCATCCTCACCATGGGCGCGGGGCTCGTCTACGGCGTCGCCGTCGGGGCCCCGCTCGCCTGGGTGAGCGCGACGATCGGCGCCGTCGCCGCGTTTCTGCTCGGTCGGACGGTGGCGCGCGAGGCCATCGCCAAGCGGGTCGAGAGCCATCCACGCTTCGCCGCCATCGACCGAGCCGTCGAGCGCGAAGGGCTCAAGATCGTCCTCCTCACCCGGCTCTCGCCGGTCTTCCCGTTCAATCTGCTGAACTACGCGTACGGTCTCACCGGCGTCACTCTGCGCGACTACGCGATCGGCTCGGTCGGCATGATTCCCGGCACCGTCCTGTACGTGTACCTCGGCTCGTTGGCATCCAGCGTGGGCGAGGTGGCGGCCGGCCGGGCGGACGCCGGGGCGGCAGGGCTGGCGCTCCAGGTGGTGGGGTTTCTCGCCACCGGCGCCGTCACCGTCCTCGTCACCCGCATCGCACGCCGCGCGCTGAACGAGGCGACGGCCGAGAGTACGGTGGGCGGCGGAGGGCGCACAGGAGCCGTCCCCGAACACGTGCCCGGCCGCATGCTCCCCGACGACGAGCACAATCACCGGCTGCTCTCGCACGTCCACCCGCCCCGGCACGTGAACCCGACTGCGGCCGGGCGCTACAACCTGGTGGTGATCGGCGCCGGCACCGCCGGCCTGGTCTCGGCTGCGGGTGGGGCCGGCCTGGGTGCCAAGGTGGCGCTGATCGAACGCCACCTCATGGGCGGCGACTGCCTGAACGTCGGCTGCGTGCCGTCGAAGGGACTCATCGGCGCGGCGCGCGTGGCGGCGAGCGCCCGCGCGGCGGGCGCGTTCGGCGTCCGTGTGCGCGGCGTCGACGTCGACTTCCCGGCGGTGATGGAACGCATGCGGCGCCTGCGTGCCGACATCGCACCGCTCGACGGCGTCGGGCGCTTCACCGAGCTGGGCGTGGACGTGTACCTCGGCCAGGCACGCTTCACCTCGCCGACCACGGTCGAGGTCGACGGGCGCACCCTCGAGTTCTCGCGCGCCGTCGTCGCGACGGGGGCCCGGGCCGCCGAGCCGCCCATCCCGGGGCTGGCAGACGCCGGCTACCTCACCAACGAGACCATCTTCTCGCTGACGGCACTTCCCCGCCGCCTGGCAGTCGTCGGCGCCGGCCCGATCGGCTGCGAGATGGCCCAGTCCTTCGCCCGCTTCGGCGCCGACGTGACGCTCTTCAACGACGTGGACCACGTGCTGCCGCGGGAGGATGCCGACGCCGCGGCCATCGTGCAGCGCCAGCTCGAGGCCGACGGCGTCACGCTACGCAACGGCGCCACGATCACGCGGGTCGAGCGACGCGGGGACGAGGCCATCGTGCACTACGAGCGGGGCGGCGCCGCCCACACCTGGGCGGCCGATCGCATTCTGCTCGGCGTCGGCCGCGCACCGAACGTCGAGGACCTCGGGCTGGAGGCGGCCGGCATCGCCTGGGACCGGCATGGCGTGACCGTGGACGACCGCCTGCGTACCACGAACAAGCGCGTCTACGCCGCGGGCGACGTCGCCTCGCGCTTCAAGTTTACGCACACCGCCGATGCCCTGGCCCGCATCGTCCTCGCGAACGCGCTCTTTCGCGGCCGGCGCAAAGCGAGCGCGCTCACCGTCCCCTGGTGCACGTACACGTCACCTGAGATCGCGCACGTCGGGCTCTACGAGCACGAGGCGCGCGACCGCGGCCTCGAGGTCGACACCATCACGGTGCCGCTCCGCGACGTCGACCGGGCCCGGCTCGACGGCGAGGACGAGGGGTTCCTCAAGGTGCATCTGCAAAAGGGCAAGGACACCATCGTAGGCGCGACGCTGGTGGCGGCGCACGCCGGCGACATGATCTCGGAGATCAGCGTCGCCATGGCCGCGGGCGCCGGGCTCGGCACCATCGCGAACGTGATTCACCCGTACCCGACGCAGGCCGACGTCATCAAGAAGGCCGCCGACGCCTGGAACCGCACGCGACTCACGCCCTTCGTGAAGAAGGCCATGGCATGGTGGCTCGCCCGGTCGCGTTGAGCGAGGGAGTCGGCCGGGCGGCGGCTCGGAACACCGCCACGTGGAAGGCGGGGGCCGGCTTGCAACGCCCGGCCGGCAGCGAAACAACCCCCGCATGAGCAGCGACGCGAACCGCGAGCAGGTCGAGTACTGGAACGCGCAAGCGGGTCACAAGTGGGTGGCCCTGCAAGAACGCCTGGATGCGCAGCTTGATCCGCTCGGTCACCTGGTGATGGACCGGCTCGCGCCGAGCGCGGGCGAGCGCGTCATCGACGTCGGCTGCGGCTGCGGGGCGACGACGGCCGAGCTGGCCGCCCGGGTCGGCCCCGAGGGCCGGGTCCTGGGCCTCGACGTCTCCGAGCCGATGCTGGCGCGCGCCAAGGAGCGGACGGCCGCCGCCCGGCACGTGGCGTTCGCATGCCGCGACGCCCAGACACACGCACTCGACCCCGGCGAGGCCGACGTCGTCTTCTCGCGCTTCGGCGTCATGTTCTTCGCCGACCCGGTCGCCGCCTTCGTCAACTTGCGCCGCGGCTTGCGACCGGGCGGCCGACTCGGCTTCCTGTGCTGGCAGGCCGCCGTCGCCAACGAGTGGGTGCTGGTCCCCATGCGCGCGGTCATGGAGCACGTCCCGCTGCCGCCGCTCCCGGGGCCGCGCGCGGCCGGGCCGTTCGCGTTCGCCGAAGCGGACTACGTCCGCGAGATCCTCGGCGCCGCCGGCTTCACCCACGTCACCGTCGAGCCGGACGAGCGCCGCATGGAGATCGCGGGCGGCGCCGGTCTGGATGACGTCGTCGACTTCCTCCTGCAGATCGGCCCCGCGGCCCGGGCCCTACAGGAGGCGCAGGACCCGGCGGCGCGCCCCCGCGTGGCCGAGGCGCTGCGCGCGGACCTCCAGCCCCACCTGGGCGAGGCGGGCGTGGGTCTGCGGGGCGCGACCTGGATCGTGCTCGCCCAGGCACCCGTCACGTAACGGTGCGTCATCGCTTTGGACTCGACAGGCAGCGCGTCCGGCGCTACCCTGATCGCAGACATGAGGGTTCCCGGTCGGAGGTTGACACAGACCTCTTTGCCGCGCGGCGCGGCGATCGGGGCCGAGGGCCGGCAACGGCGGTCGGCACTCGGCGGCGGAACTCGGGTCCGCCACGGTCATGCGCCGGGAGAGAGGAGGTGATCCAGTGGCGTATACTTCTACGGTGATCTGTGAGGTGGTGACCTCTTAGGGTCCGACCCCACGTCATTGGGTCACCCTGAAGGGGACCCAGTCACTACCGAACCCCGGTAGCCCCCGCGTTCACCGGCGGGACGGCGCAGCGCCGAGACGGCGGCGCGCCGCACAAGAGGCTACCGGGGTTTCTCTTTTCTCATCGCCCGGTCGAGCAGAGCCCGCAGCTTCAGATCCGCCGCGCTCTCCTCGCCGGCCGGCACGCCTCGCAGGAAGTCGATCCACTCGATCGGCAACCCGTGCTGCACCGCACCCGCCACCATCATCTCCACGTAGCGCCGTGACGGCCGCATGTCCGGCGCCCGCCGCTCCGACACCAGCGTGTAGGCGCGAACCGGGGCCGCCCCCGACGCCAAGGGGCGCGATTCCACCTCGACGCGCCGGTAGTTGCCGAACGGCACGGCTTCGCTGAACTCGACGTGCGCATAGTCGTCGGGCGTCACCTCGTAGAGGACGCCCAGCACCTCGGCCGCCGCATCGGGGATCAGGTTCGCGAACGACTGGCTCATGGGAATGAGCGGCGGCTTGTCGAGCACCAGGCGCCAGCCGGCGACGCGCGCCGCCAGCGCCCGCCGCGGCGTGATGCCGCGACGCCCGGAGAAGGTCTCGCGCTGCATGTTCGAGCCGTAGGCGAAGTACCAGAGATGCGTCATGCGCCGCCGTCGCAGTCGAGCCGAATCGCGCGCGAGTCGCTCGTGTCGGCCAGCAGGCCGACCCAGCGATCCCGCCATCCGTAGCGCTGGCGCAGGAGGGCTCGGATCCGCTCGTGCCCCTCGGGGGGCGGCAGGACCGTGGCCCGGCACGTCCGCGAACGCCCATCGTGGTGCAGCACGGCCGCCGGGTCGCGGCGAAGATCGCGCAGGAACGGCCGGCCCTCGTGGGCGGCCTCGATCCACAGCGCCCCGTCGGCCGGCGCGACCCAGGTGCGTGTCGTGCGGTCCCCATCCTCACCGCGGGTGGTCAGCACCACGACCTCGCCGCCCTCGAGCGCGACCAGGGTGACGGCCCCGAATGTCAGGAGCAGGAGGACCCCGAGCCGCGACGCCGTCCGCACGCGCCGAGGACTACCCGACCGGGATCGGAGTCGCTAGGATCCGCGCCGGAGGGGAACCATGGGTATCGCCGCGCGCGACGTGACCGCAACTGGACCGCAACGGTTGATCGTGACCGACCCGGCACGCGGGACGGCCATCGCCGAACTCGAGATCCAGGACCCGACCGCGGTCGCCGCCGCCGTACGGCGCGCCCGGGAGGCGCAGGCCGGCTGGGCCGCGCGCCCCGCCCGCGAACGCGCCCGCCTGGTACGACGAGCGCGTCGCGAGCTGGCCCGCGAGCGCACGGCCATCCTCGGTCTCCTCGAGCGCGAGACCGGCAAGGCCCGCTTCGACGTCGTGGGCGAGCTGATGGGCGTGTGCCTCGACACGGGCTACCTGTGCCGCCATGCGCCACGCTGGCTGAGGCCGCGCCGCGTGAGCACCCGGCCGCTGGTCGGCAAGCGCGGACGTATCGTCTACAAGCCCCACGGCGTGGTGGGTGTGATCAGTCCGTGGAACGCCCCGCTGAATCTCGCCATCGGCGACGCCATCCCGGCGCTGCTCGCCGGCAACGCGGTCGTCGTGAAGCCCTCCGAGCTGGCACCCCTGGCCGTGCAGTGCGCGGTCGAGGCGATGAACCGTGTCCTGCCCGCCGGCGTCCTGCAGGTCGTGATCGGCGCGGGTGAGACGGGCGCGGCGCTAGTCGACCACGTGGACATGGTGTGCGTCACCGGCTCGCCGGGGACGGGGCGCCACGTCATGGAGCGCGCCAGCCAGCGCCTGATCCCGGTGCTGCTCGAGTTGGGCGGCAAGGACCCGATGATCGTGCTCGCCGACGCCGACCTCGAGCGCGCCGCGCGGGCCGCCGCCTGGGGTGGCTGCATGATGACCGGACAGGTGTGCATGTCGGTCGAGCGCGTCTACGTCGAGGCGCCCGTCGCCCTCGAGTTCACTGCCAAGCTCGTCGAGCAGATGCGTACACTGCGGGTCGGCCTGAACGGCGCCGACGCCGACATCGACTACGGCGCCTTCACGAGCCCGCGGCAGATCGAGATCGTCGAGCGCCACATCGAGGACGCCATCGCCAAGGGCGCGCAGCTCGCGCACGGTGGCAAGCGCCTCGGCGACGGTCCGGGCTTCTTTCTGGAGCCGACCGTGCTCACCGGGGTGCATCACGGCATGCGCATCATGCGCGAGGAGTCGTTCGGTCCCGTGGTGCCGGTCATGGCGGTGGGTGACGTGGAGGAAGCCATCCGGCTCGCGAACGACAGCGAGTACGGCCTGAACGCCAGCGTCTGGACTCGCGACGTGGCGCGCGGTCAGGCCGTGGCCGAGCGGCTCGAGAGCGGCAATGCCTGCGTCAACGAGTGCCTGGTCTCGGCGGGCGTCCCACGCCTGCCCTTCGGCGGCGTGAAACAGAGCGGCCTCGGCACGCGACACGGCGGCGCCGACGGACTGCGGCAGTTCTGCGTGCCGCAGGCGCAGCTCGTCGACGGCAGCAGGCGAACCCGAGAGCGGACGTGGTTCCCCTACTCGGTCAAGACCGCGCGCACGCTCGAACGGCTGATCGGCGTGCTCTTTTCTTGGCGCTGAAGCGGCTGGTACCGAGTGGCGGCGCAGGTCAGTGCACGGGCCTCAGGTTGTCCGAGGTGCGTCCGTGGTACGCGTCCACGGCGGAGAGCACCTGGAGATATCCCGGCCACCCGTAGAGCGGGATGAATCCGAGCCAGAACTTCTTCTGCGGACAGTTGTCGAAGAAGAAGCCCCAACCGTTGTTGTAGTACTCGCCCAGTCCCGGATGCGCGACGGACAGCCAGGCGGCCGCACGGCGCTTCCCCGCGGCCGTGCGCTGCGCCTCGGCCGGCACCGCACCGACGGCCAGGACGAGCAGGAGCGTGATCGCGACCACGCGTGCGAAGGATTTCATCGACTCCGGAGTGTAGCAGCGCTCGCACGTTGGGGGAATGCGGGCTAGAAGTCGCCGCGTGTCGATCTCCCTGGGTGAGCCGCGCCGACTCCGACACGGGCGTCTCACCGTGCTCCACGACCCCATGCCCGGTGACCTGACCGCCGTGGCCGTCGTAGCCGGGGCCGGCGCGCGCTTCGACGGGACCCACCCCGGACTCGCCCACGTCGCCGA
>Ga0299906_10003289_pt1 | contig 13324 bp, 14 predicted proteins | sample RVTome_14_FD_200259 | JGI IMG/M metagenome (GOLD analysis project Ga0299906, IMG submission 200259) | Soil microbial communities from uranium-contaminated site in the Upper Colorado River Basin, Wyoming, United States - RVT145D125 (version 2) ...
CTTGATATTGCATTCCCCAAAAAGGAGACAAAACCATGGCGAAGAAGAAGATCGGTGTTGTCCTGTCCGGCTGCGGCGTCTATGACGGCAGCGAAATCCACGAGGCGGTCATCACCCTGCTGGCCATTGACCGGGCCGGCGCCGAGGCGGTCTGCATGGCTCCCGACATGGAGCAGATGCATGTGGTCAATCACCTCACCGGCGAGGTAGCCGGCGGCGAGAAGCGCAACGTGCTGGTGGAGTCGGCCCGCATCGCCCGCGGCAAGATCAGAAACATCAAGGAGGTCACGGCCGGCGACGTCGACGCCCTCATCTTCCCCGGCGGCTTCGGCGCCGCCAAGAACCTCTGCGACTTCGCCGTCAAGGGTGCCGCCTGCGACATCCAGCCGGAGGTAGCCCGCCTGGTGCGGGAGGTGGTCAAGGCGAAAAAGCCGCTGGCCGCCATCTGCATCGCCCCGGCCCTGGTTTCCCGGGTGCTCGGCAACGAGAAGCTGGCCCACAAGCTGACCATCGGCTCCGACGTCGATACCGCCAAGGCCCTGGAGGCCATGGGCTCGACCCATGAGGCCTGCCCGGTGAGCGAATTCATCGTCGACCGCGAGAACAAGCTCATCTCCACCCCGGCCTACATGCTGGCAGGGCGCATCAGCGAGGCGGCCGAGGGGATCGAAAAGACGGTCAGGGCCCTGCTCGAAATGGCATGAACACCCCCGCAACTTCATCCTCTGAAAGACGCGAAGGCGGACCGCACGGTCCGCCTTCTTTTTTCCTCATCCAATCGGTCCCGGTCCCAGCCAATGCGGTGGTCCGCCATCAGGAACTGCAGGCTTCCATTCCTGTGCTAATCTCTTTTTGAAACCTATCATGCCACGCCCGAAAGGAGTCGACGATGAAGACCGAACCGCAAAAAGAGCATCAGTGGCTGCAGAAGCTGGTCGGCGTGTGGACGTTCGAAGTCGAGGCGACGATGGAGCCGGGCAAGCCTCCCGAGCATTTCAAGGGGACCGAGAGCGTTCGGTCCATAGGGGGTCTCTGGATTGTGGCCGAGGGTCAAGGCGAGATGCCCGGCGGCGGCGCCGCGACGACGATAATGACGCTCGGCTATGACCCGCAGGAGAAGCGGTACCTGGGCACGTGGGTCGGGTCGATGATGACCCACCTCTGGCTGTACGACGGCGCCCTCGATGCAGCCGGAAAGGTGCTGACCCTCGACACCGAGGGTCCCAATATGGCCGCCGAGGGGAAGATGGCGAAGTTCAAGGATGTGATCGAGCTCAAGAGCGACGACCACCGGGTGCTGACATCGCACATGCTGGGCGATGACGGGAAGTGGCACCACTTTATGGCGGCGAACTATCGACGGCAGAAGTAGCTGAACGCGCGCTGCGAACTGCTGAAAGAGCGAGGTCATGTTGGCGAGGGCGAGCGCTTGGACTGCAAGCTCTTATCCACCCCGAAAAGAGCGTTTCAAAGGCCGTTCGATCTGTCTGGGCCGCCCAAGCTCATGATGCCGGCGCTTGGCGGCGCAGTCCTTCCAGATCGAGGCGCTCGGTACCCATCGCCACCTGGCCGTCCGGCGTGCGCGGCCAGCTCTCACGCGGCCGGTCCCAGTACAGCTCCAGGCCGTTGCCGTCCGGATCGCGCAGGTAGAGGGCCTCGCTGACTCCATGGTCGGCAGCGCCTTCGAGGGGGATCCGGGCGGTCTCCAGACGGCGCAGGGCGTCGGCCAGGGCGGCGCGGGTCGGGTAGCGAATAGCGACATGGTAGAGCCCCGTCGTGCCGGGAGGGGGCGGGGAACCGCCACGGCTCTCCCAGGTGTTGAGACCGAGGTGATGATGGTAGCCGCCGGCCGCAACAAAGGCGGCGTCGCTCCCCAGGCGCTGGGTCAACTCGAATCCGAGAACGCCGCAGTAAAAATCGAGCGCCCGTGGCAGGTCCGCGACCTTGAGGTGGACGTGCCCGATGGTGACGCCGGGATCGATGGGTCCGAGGGCCGGGCTCCCGCTCTCGTCGCGGGGGGATTTGGTCGGAGTCATGGTTCTACTCCTGTCACGGAAGATTCTCTTCATTTTACCACTGCCAGCGCCAGGTCGAGGCCGACAAAGCCATTGGCCACGGCCTTGCCGGGCCAGGCGGCAGACGGCCTCCGGGACCGGCTCGGGTACCCGAATATCCGAAACTCTAATCTGACGCCGCAGACCCTCCAGGAGAGTTGAGGCGATCGAGAAGCCGCAGGAAGTGTCGGGACAGCACCGGATTCAGTTGGCTCCCGGCGCCTTCGCTGAGGATGCCGGCGATCTTTCCCATCTCCATCGCCCCCCGATACGGTCTCTTGGTGCGCAGAGCATCAAAGACATCCGAGACGGCCGTCATCTGGCTGCAGAGATTCTGCTGCCAGTCCCCACCGACGCTCGGATAGCCACGGAAATCGAATTGCATGTGGTGCTCGTAGGCAGCGATCACGGCGATGCGCGGCACTCCCGGATTCTCCAGGAGATAGCGGGCGCCGAGGAGGGGATGCCGCCGCATGATCTCCCATTCCGCATCGTCCAGCCTCCCTGGCTTCTCCAGGACTTCCGCCGGTATGAAGAGCTTGCCGATGTCATGGAGGAGGGCGGCGACCCCGATATCCTGGAGAAGCGACTCCTCGACCCCCAGAGTCATGGCCTGGGCGACGGTGAGGATGCAGACGTTGGTGGAGTGGGTAAAGGTGTAGTCGTCGTCCTTGCTGCGCAACGGCCCCAGGGCCAGCAGCGGGTCGGCAATTTCCCGGACAACGTCGACGAAGGAGGAAACGATTTCGAAGATACCGACGACCTTCAGTTTACTGCGGCGGCGGGACACTTCATAGATTTCCATGAGCTTCGCCCGCTCGTCGGCATGGATATCGCCCAGTCCGGAGATCTCGCGACGGGCCGTCGTTTCGCTTTCCCCCCGTGAGAAGCGCACCTCCACCTTGCCCAGGCGAACATGGTCGGTGGAGAAGCTGTTTTCCCCGCCGTGCCGGGAAAGTGTACGGACGAGCCCGATTACTTCCTGCCGGGTGACGCCGCGCCGGACCTTCAGGTGTCCAATCCCCCGCGCGCGCAGTCCCTGGGCGAACCGTTCGAGCGTCGGGCTTTGCTCGAGGGGGCGCCCTTCGAAGATCAACTGATTGCCGATCAGAACCAGGGAAATCTCCTCCCTGTCGGCCAGCAACCCTTCCGCCTCGGTGAGGGCGTGCGCACAGTGTCGCGCCACCTGCGGGTGTCCCGCGGCATAAAGAAAGGCATTGGCCGAAGCGGTCGCCAGATGGTGCAAGAGGTTTGGCAGGGCGGCAGGCGGAACGTTCATAAGGCAGTGGCTTCCCCCTGATTTTCCCGGCAGGCCAACGCGGCCAGCCCGGCCTGTCCGGACTGGACGAGTTTGCGGATCACTTCCCTGGTCGACTCGGCCGGATAGCAGCCGAGGGAACGCGCAGCTTCCATTCGCAGCTTTTCACAGTTCCTGGAGAAAAGGAGATTTCTCGTCCACAGAAGTTTTTCGATTTCCGGCAGCGCCTCGGGATTGCCGAGATGTCCCAGCGTGCGGATGGCGACGATCTTGAACTCGAGATCGGATCCGGACATCCCCTTTCGGCGAAGCAGTTCCAGTATTTTTTCGAATACCTTGCGGCTTCTGCTCCTTTCCGCCAGTTGCAGGGCCATCAGCTGCCGTTCCCGGCCCTGCTGGCACAAATCCTCCAGCAGAAGCCGGTCGGCCTCCGCCGAACCGAAATAAAGAAAAGTCTTCAGCAGTTCCTGGCGGACGCGGACATGCGGGTGAGTCAGCAGGCCATGCAGCGGACGAAGGATCTCGGGGTCGCCGAGGCTGCGCAGGATGAGCACGAGATTGCGCACCAGGTGCCAGCGCTCGTCGGTCAGCCGGGCAATAGCCGGCCCCCTGACCGCCTCGCCGAGGTCGATCAGGGTTTCGATGAGAAAACGGCGGAGGGAAATGTTCGGTTCCTCGGCGAGCCGGTCCAGCAGCGGTTCCACGAACGCCGGTCCGACCGCGCGGATCAGGCACCGTATCTCCGGGTGCTTTCCCTTTCCCCAGAGGGCAGAGCCGTCGATCACCGCCCGCACGAAGTCGGCTCCCTCGAAGAGGGTCAGGACGTCGCCGGCCGCCGGGACGCCCTTCATCTCCTGCATCCGGCCATGGATCGCGGCGAGGAAGGAGAAGTCCCCAACCTCCAGGAAATAACCGCAAAGATCCCCGAGATTGCGGGCCGACGCGGCGCCGGCTTCCGGTTCCTCTTCCGTGGGGATCGATTGCATCACCTGCAGGATGACGTTGCAGAACTGCAACTCGAGCGGATGACCGGCCAGCGACTTCTTCAACTCTGCGATTTCCGGGTCTTCCGGGCCGGAAAAGAGGTCTCTCGCCACCATGGCGTCGAGGGTTTGCCGATAGCTGTCGGGCACGAAGTCGGCGGAGCGGTTCGCCCCGAAGAGGGCTTTCCACTGCTCGATTTCACCTTCGCTGACGCGACTCTCCCCGGTGACCTTTCCGGAGTTGCCGAGGGCACCCGACGGGCGCGACAATCTCTGCAGCAGCCCCCAGACGGAACCGGCAATCTCCGCCTCCTCCGCATTGACCTCGGCCAGTGCCTCGAGAATGCTTTCCGCGGAAAGGCCGCTCGTGAGTTTTTCCGCCGCATCCCCGTGGAGCGGTGCGATCTTGAGGGTACTGCGCAGAAACTGCCGCCGCAGATCGGGGTTGAGCGCGTTCACCAGGGCACTCAGCTTCTCCATGGGGGCTTCGCCGTTTTCCCCAGCCTTGCCGCTGCCGGTGGCGCGAAGAAAGGAGGCGATCACCCCTTCATAGTTCTCTCCATGGCCCGGCTCATCGGCCCGGCTGTTCAGCCAGGCAGCGAGAATTTCGGGATCGAGCGAGCCGGGGGGCATCCGCTCTTCGCCGGCGGCGTCGAGGCTTCCCGTCATCAGCCCCTGGGCAAAGGCCTCCCAGAAGAATGCGGACTCCTTCTCCTCTGCATCTCCGGCCGGTTTTTCAATCCGCTCCTCCTCGGTGATGCGGAAGCTGTCGTAGCTTACGCTGCGCACCGTGATGTTGCATACTCCCGCCTCGACCATCAACTGCTCGAACTGTGCCTCCCCGCGGAAAGTTTCCTTCGGCCGGGAAAGAATGCCGTTGAAGAGGAGAAGTTCCTCTTCCGAAGTCGCCCCGTCGAAGGTGACCACGGCGATGCCACTGTCGAACAGGGCCGTGGCGAGGTCACGATAGACGGGATTTCCCTTGTCGAGAGAAGTATCGCCGACCAGCAGCGCATCCCGGGCAACCCCCACGGTCAGTTCCTCACCCGGTGGCAGCAGGTCACGAAGCTGCTCGAGTGCCTTGGCCGCGGATCGGGTGAGGATGGGATGATTCCGCGGATAGGCGGCAAAATGGCGCCGTGAGATGTTCAATTGGATGAGGAAATCCGACAGGACCCTGGTATCCAGCCCGAGGCCGTCGTTCTCCGGAAATGACTGACTCAATCAACCCCCCGTAAAACCAGAATTCATCGAAACAACGTTAACTTAACCCCGGCATTCAGGTCAATGCCAAATTGGCCGGCATGCACTGAGCGGCAAGGCCGCCTCCCTGCCTTCAAACGCCAGGGGCGGTGCGCCCGAAGACAAAGAGGAGGAGAAATAGGACAGCTACCTGGACCAGCCAGCCGACTAGACAGACACCCACCGCCCGTCCCGTCCCGGAGTAGTCGAGCGCCTGGCGGACGGCAATGACCATTGCGACCAGCATCCAGACGGCTGCAATCAGGGTGACAAGGGCCGCCAGCCCAGGGACGACCCCGAGGACCCGGATGACCCCGGGGGCACTCGAAAAGCCGGTAACCCGCAGGAGTTCCCCGATGTCGGAGCGGGTGTGCGGCTCCGGCAGCACCTTCGTCCCGATGAGGTAGACCAGCCAGGCCCAGACGAACCAGCTCCCCAGCGCCGCCAGCGTACCGAAGAACAGCCAGCCGATCCCACCTCTGGCGGCCCCGCCCACGCCGGCGGCCAGGCTGGAGAGGACCACCACCAGCATCGCCTGCCCGAGGGCGCCGCGGTCGGCCTCCACCTCTTCGTAAAGGTGAGAGTCGAGTTTGGCGGCGCGAAGCATTCGGTTCCCCAGCCCTTGCACGTTCATCAGCTCATCTCCGTATTTCCGGCCACCGCCAGAACCGAAATCCACGCGACAGAAATGCTCCCGGCAGGGACAGCCGCTTTTGCTTCCTTTTGGCGGTCTCCAAAGGGAAGGCGTCTGTCGGAACGCGAACCGACGGTTTAGATTGACTCATCCGGCCGGGCGGGACTGCAAGGCCCGCTGCCATCGCTCAGGCCGGCTTGATGTTCCGGTTCGTGCGGAACACGTTCTCCGGGTCCCATTTCGCCTTGATATCGGCAAGCCGCCTGAGACCCTTGCCGAGCGCCGCCTCGGTGCGTTCGGGACCTTCCCCCTCGCTCAGGAAGTTGAGGTACGTCCCGCCGGTCGAAAACGGCTTCATGTCCTTCCATGCCTCCCTTGCCCAGTCGATGTTCGTCCTGTCCTCCTCCGCCCCCTCCCATGACCCTGCGATGTTGAGCACGTAACGCGCATCGCGGTTGCCAACGGGGGAGTGGTCCGGCGCGAGCCGGTTCAGGGCACCTTCGATCTGGAACAGAATTACGGCCGAATAGGGCGACCGGATCTTTGCCGCATGCTCGATGACCTTCTCGCACAGGGCCGGTTCGATGCGCGGAAGATACTCGCTCTTCCAGTAGTAGCGGCGGCCCTTCGGCTGCGTCGCGTCGAGCAGCATCTGCATCTGCGCGTACGGCCGGCGAACGAGCACGTCGCCGATGGGCTTGCCGAACGACTTGATCGGGGCGACCACCTTCTCGCCCTCCGCGGGACTCCCGCTGTAGCAGGCGAGCAGCGCCACGATCGGCTGGCCGTGCATCTCCTTCGGCAGCCAGGGCGCGGGGGGCGCCGGCCGCATGAACGCGACGAGGGTGAGTTCGCGGGGGGCCTTCGCAGAAAGCGTCCGGTACAGTTCGAGCACCTTGGGCGCCTCGCTTGCCGGCCAGGCGACCAGGCCGCCGACGATCTCCGGACCGACGGGGTAGAGCGCGTAATCGATGCCGGTCACGATACCGAAGTTCCCGCCGCCGCCCCGCAGCCCCCAGAAGAGATCGGCGTTCTCGTCGCTGCTGGCGCGCACCAGGCGGGCGTCGGCGGTTACGACGTCCATCCCGACAACATTGTCCGACGTCCATCCCCAACGCCGCGTCAGGTAGCCGAACCCGCCGCCCACGGTGAGTCCGGCAATGCCGGTGAGCGATACGAAGCCGAGAACGGTGGCGAGTCCGTGCACCTGCGTTTCGCGATCCACGTCGCCGAGAAGGCAGCCGGCCTGCGCGTGGGCGATCTTTGCCGCCGGGTCGACCCAGACGCCGCGCATGAGCGACAGGTCCAGCATCAGCGCACCGTCGGCCACGGCCAATCCGGCGATGTTGTGTCCGCCGCCCTTGATGCAGAGCAGGAGGTCGTTTTCGCGCGCGAACTTCACGGCCGCGATCACGTCGGCCGTGCCGAGGCAGCGGGCGGCGAGGGCGGGCCTTCTGTCGATCATGGCGTTCCAGACGGTGCGGGACTCTTCGTAGCCGGCGTCCCCGGGAACGAACACCGGCCCCCGGATAGACGTCTTCAGACCGTCAGGCGTCTCCTGCTTCAGGCTGATTTCGCGACCTTCAGTCGTTTTCGCTCGCATGGCCGTAACCCCTTCCGATCGTTTTTTGCTGCTGTCAGCTCTTCCCGGTGGCGGCTGACTTCATTATATCTTCGCGCGGACCTGTTGCTTGTCAAGGTTCTCACGCCCCATCCGGAGCCGGCCGTTGACAGCAGGGCCGGGAAGCGTGCAACAGATTTACGTCTGCCGGGCCTGCGGCGGAATGTCAACCAGGCTGCCTCAGGGGAGAGGAAAGAGGCGCCCGGATATCACCTGACGGTTTTGCCTGCCCCGCCCTGCTGGTATACAGTTAACGGGAGGAGGAGCAGAGAAGAAGATGCCGGTCAAGGATGTGGACGGATATTATGTCGGGCAGCACGGCTGGATCGACGTGCTGGACAGCGCGGGGAACCGGCGGCGCTGGCTAGAGGGGGAAATCGTCCGTCTCATCCCGGTTTCGGAGACCACCGTCTGGGCCATGATCAGGACACGGATGGGGACAGGGGTCTATCGGGTGTGGTGATCGACGTTGCTGCGGAGAATGACGTAATAAAAGGCGCCAGGCAATGGCTGCGAGGTCCGACTCCTGTCATCCGGCCATGCCCGAAATCGCCCAGCCGGACAGGAGCGCGAGGCTGATGAGGACCACCGCCCATTCGGTCCTCTGGAGCAGGCGCATCTTCGGGTGACGCGGGAGGGTGTAACCGAGGAAGAAGAGGGCGATCACCGGCAGCGCCGGAAGAAACATGCTGAAGCCATGGGCCGCAAGAAGGGCAAAAGTAAGTCCGGCCGCCGCCGCCGGGAACCAGAGGGAAATACGTCGACAATCCTCCATTTCACCAAGCCCGCGCCCCAGAAGATTGTCGTCGATCCGGAATTTATGGGCCGCGGCAATCAGGAAGGCCAGCATGACCACGTCGGCGACGCCGAAAACCGGCAAAAGGTGGTCGACGCCGGGGACGGCGATTTTGACCAGCAGAAAATCGGACCAGGGGATGGTTCCCACCCGTCCATCACGATAAAAGACGTCTATCCCTTCAATCATCTGTTTGCTGGGACCGGCGAAAACGCTCAGCAGGTCCGCCGCCGACATCACGATGCACACCGGGACAAGCTCCGAAGGCCTGTTGAGGCCGGAGACCAGGAAGTTGCCCAGGAGCAAGGCAAGGACGACCAGGTTGGCCGAAGCCAGGACAAAAAACACCTCCCGGTGGCTTTCCGAATGGCGGAGAAGCAGAACGAGGCCGGCCGCCAGGATGAGGGAGCCCAGAACGATGAGCCGCCGCAATCCGGGAAAGCGGAGGAAGAATGGTTCCTGGTACAAGGTGAAGACGGCGCAGGCGATCGAGAGGGTGACGATGAAAATCAGGGCGAAAAGAGGGACGAGAAGTCGTGCGACCGTCGCCCCCGCAAACGATACCGGGCCTGGAGCCAGAAGGCCCAGTGGCACAAGCGAAAAGAGGATGAAAACGGCCCCTGCCGGCAGGAATGCACGGGCAGGGATCGGGCGGACAGCAGCTGGAATCATCGCATCATCCGGGGCTTGGGTATCTCTTCGCGCAGGATAACAGATCTTCTCATCCGCGCCCACCCTTTCTTCCTGGGAGAGCTCGACAGGGAACGCTGGTAACTTGTAGGGAAGATACCGGTCAAAGAGGTGGACGGATATTATGTCGGGCAGTGCGGCTGGATCGACGTGCTGGACAGCGCGGGGAAGCGGAGGCGCTGGGTGGAGGGGGAAATCGTGCGCCTCATTCCGGTCTCGGAGACCACCATCTGGGCGCTGATCAGGACACGGATGGGAACGGGGGTCTATCAAATCTGGTGAATCCAGGATTTGACACGGCCGCGGCTGCGGGTATGTTCAGAGCAGGGACAAATGCTGTCCGGAAAGGGGGAGGCATGAAGAACGTGACCTATCTTTCAAAGGTGCGCATCAAGCGGCTGAAAGGGCCCGATCGCCTGGCGTATCTGCCGGCTGAAAAAGAGCCGGTTCGCTTCGGTGTACACGGGGCCATTGCCGAGCACTACGGACTCACCGGGGACAAGCTCCCCGAGCCCCACGCGACCACCCTCGACTACGTGGTGGCCGCCGCCGGCGGCTGACTGACCGGCACCCTTGGAGGCGCGCTGGAGGCGCGTCAAATAGATGCATCCAACGGCAGGTTGACCGCCGATGTGGAAGGGGAGATCGAGACCGAGAACAAGGTGCTGATCATCCGGAGGATCCGCGTCACCTACCATCTCAAGGCTCCCGAGACGGACCGCGAAACGGCGGAAAGGGTTCACCGGGTGCATCACCAGTCCTGCCCGGTGTACATGTCGCTGCACAAGGCGATCGACATCAGTACTGAACTGCGGATTGAGGCGGAATAGGCGTAAAGGGTCAATTATCCTTTTGCGCTGGGCCGGTAATAGAGGATGACGTCCCCGCAGGCCAACGTCCTGGTTTTCAGCAACTGCAGGTCGATCCTCTCGACGATCTCCCTGAACAGGGGCTTGCCGCGCCCGAGAACGACAGGGTTTATCACGACCCGGTATTCGTCGATCAGGCCGGGCGGCGCCAGGGCGGAGACAAGGGTGCCGCTGCCGAAGATCATCATATCCCCGCCGGCCTGCCGCTTCAGCCGGGAGACCTCCTCAACGGGATTCTCCCTGACCAGCCGTGTATTCTCCCATTCGGCCGTCTCCAGGGTCGTCGAGAAGACGACCTTGCGCAGGCTGTTCATCCTTTCGGTGATGAACGGGTCCTCCGCATCCGCCGCCGAGGTCGGCCAGAAACCGGCCATCAACTGATACGTCACCCGCCCAAACAGAAGGGTGTCGGCCCCATCGAACAACTCCCTGGCGTAGGCGTCGAATTCCTTATCCACCACGAACCAATCGATCTCCCCGTTCGGCCCGGCCATGAAGCCGTCCAGGGACATCAGGTTGGACACGATCACCTTGCGCATGACGGCTCTCCTCTGCATCCATTTTCCCTGCCTCTCATTATACCCTCAGCAGCAGGCCGGGGTCAGGGCTTGGCGAAGGAGGCTTAAAGGAGCGGCGGACGGGGATGTTTCGGAGCTGGATTGGGTGAGTAGGAGCAATTAAGAGTTCAGCCCACCCTTGAATGAAGAATGGTGTATCCGGAACTCCTGTCCGAAAGTGGCACGGCAAGACTTGACCCCTTTACTCCTCTGCACCGGGCCAAACCGGAGCTGGCTGCCCTTTCAAGGTCCATGAAATCGGCGTATTCGGTTCGGTGGTCCGAGGCGAACAGCGGGAGGAAAGTGACATCGACATCCTGGTCGATCTCGACGAGGGCGCCGACCTGCTTGACCTCATCGCCTTGGGCCAGTTCCTCGAAGAACGGCTCCACCACAAGGTTGATGTGGTACCGAAGACTGCTTTACGGAAGGAGATCCGGGAAAGGGTGCTCAATGAGGTGCGCTACCTGTGAGGGACCGTAAACAGCCGTCTTCCCTCTCTCAAGGCAACCATCCAGGAGATGCTGGAACATGGCGGGCTCCCGTAGCGCCCTAGCTTCCGGCTCTTTTCCATTTTCCTCCGGCTCCCGCCACCTCTTGCACCCCTCTCCAGAAACCGGGAAGTGTCCCTCTCTTTTCTTGGCTATCCAAAGGCCTGGCCAAGGGAATTCCATGGCCATTTTACCCTCAAAAATCGACTTATAAGCCGATTTTAGCCGGGAATCTTGAGTCATTTAGATGTATTTTCAATAACTTGTCTTGGCCCTACCCCAGAACCTGCCTTAACGAAAAAAATATTTGACATCTTATGTCTAAGCTCTTAGCATGAAGTGCCCATGGTGGGACTCGAACCCACAAGCCCGGCTAGGCGACGGTTTTAAAGACCGCAGTGTTTACCAGTTTCACCACATGGGCAAAATAAAGTACGGGATAAGGGGAAGTTGTCGTTCTTGGCGGTTCGGCACTTCCCCTTATGTATTTGATGTCGTCGCGCCCTCCCTGTGTGGCGCTCTAAGTTCTGGCGGCGGCATATCGTCCTCCCTTCCTGTCCGTGATGGCTGATAAATACACCAGTCTGATACGCCTGTCAATAACAATATCACCCTATCACTGATAAAAACTCCTGCTACCGGCTTGACATGTCACGAGCTATCTTGTAGTGTGTGGATATTACCGCCAAAGGAGGAACTTTAACGTGAGCGACGACTTAAAGATCAAAAGGCAGAGAAGCCCCAACTTCCCGGCTGAACCGCTTGAGAAATGCATTGATGTTGCCAAAAGGCTATATGACAAATACAAGCGTTCCACTGTCGCCCAGGTGGTAGCGATACAAGGGTTAGGGTTCTCCCCTACGAGTGGTGGAGCCTTGCAACTTTTTGCCGCACTGTCTGCTTATGGTCTCTTAGAGGCTAACGGCTCTGGAAAGGCGAGAACCGTTAAATTATCAGATCGAGCTTTCAAAATCATATTGGACACTCGACCCTACTCCCCTGAGCGGGACGAGTTGATAAAAGAAGCCGCCTTAAGCCCCCCTATCTTTAAAATGATAAAAGAAGAGAATCCCGATCATCTCCCCGCCGAGGATGCTCTTTCTCATGACTTAAAACTCCGTCATGACTTTAACCCGAACGCTGTGCCAGGATTCATTCGAGTCCTAACTAATACTTTTGAGTTTGCAAAAACCTATGAATCTGACATGACCCCTGATGAAACCTCGGTTTACCAGCGACAAGAGCCGGTAGGTGAAAGGGATAACATCATGGCCAATGCCCCGACAACGGGTCCCGCAACCGTGCCCACTAGGGCATTCGCACAAGTTAGGACTGACGCAGTTCTTGTAAATACTGATTTTGAGCGAGAAATAGCCAAATATCCAGTAGGGCGAGATGTTTCTATCCGCTTAATAGCCTCTGGACCTGTCACCCAAAAATCTATTGAAAAGTTGATAAAAATGCTACAGATCAATGTGGAAGACTTCCCAGCAAACGAGGAAACTCCGAACCCCCCTGAAACAAAAGGGCATTAAAAAATGATACAAAAAGAAAAGGCGTAACTCGAAGGTTACGCCTTTTCTTTTTTGTAATTTTCTCTAGCTTTTATTTCTTCCATCGCGCCTGAGCCGAATCCCGGGGACACCATACTCATCTCCCCCCCATCCTCCCCAAATACTCCCTCATCGCCCGCGAATTATTCGCCACATCCCTCCCCATCTTCAGCCCCTCGGCAATCGCCAGCAACACCACCACCGACCCGGCCGATGCAACAGCAAGGGAAGGCATGAACAGCAGCATCTCTCTCGGGCTAAAGATCAACTTCCCCCATTGGTAGAAGTAGATCAGACCCGAGATCTCGCTTATCGCTGTGAACAGCGCCAGGAAAGTGAAAACCCCCGAGAGAACGGGGACGGCCGGATAAGTCGCTTCATCCCGCGCGCATTCCGGGTCGGGACCGAGGTTGAGGCGGGAACGGACCTCCTCGTCCGCCTCCATCTGCTTTTCCAGGGCTACGGAGATGGAGCGCTCTGCGGTGACTCTGCGATTAAAGGCAGCTTCCTCCGCCAATGCCCTTTGCACCTTGGCAAACACCACTCCGCATTTCGGACAGGCCGCCGCTCCAGCCT
>Ga0299906_10003290_pt1 | contig 13323 bp, 13 predicted proteins | sample RVTome_14_FD_200259 | JGI IMG/M metagenome (GOLD analysis project Ga0299906, IMG submission 200259) | Soil microbial communities from uranium-contaminated site in the Upper Colorado River Basin, Wyoming, United States - RVT145D125 (version 2) ...
ATGGAGGCCAGGAGACTACGTGCGCCGTCAGGCCGTCCATCCGCCGATCAGCACCAACAGGAGCGAGCACGCGCGCCGGTTTCGTTCCGGTAGCGTGCCGTCGTGCATCACGCGAGACGTGCGCTGGTCTTGACCGTGGTGATGGCGGCCGTTGCGCTGGTGGGGGCGCCCGCGTCGGCCATCGGAGGCTCGGCCATCCCTGTCGGCTATGCCCTGTGCTCCGCTGAGGGTGACGCAACGGGTTTCGTCTGGTACGCCGACGACGTGAGCCTCGGCACGACGCGTCAGCGGTTCCTCGTCCACGATGGCGTCGTGTATCCCGCCCGCGTCGACGATTGCGCGGCGGCAGTCGCCTGCCTCGAGCTCGAGCCGGCGGCGAGTGGCAAGCTGGCGACGATCGTTGGGACGAGTGCTGCGGATGTGTTGCTCGGAACGCCGGGCCCAGACCTGATCGTGGGCGGCGCCGGAGACGACGAGATCGACGGGAGGGGCGGCGGCGACCTCGTCTGTGGAGAGGGCGGGGACGATCGCTTGCGAGGGGGCGGGGGTCCTGATGTGCTCTTCGGCGGCTATGGCGACGACGTCATGTTCGGCGAAGCGGGCGCAGACGTCATCTTCGGCGGAGACGGGCTCGACGCAGCCTTCGGGGGAGGTGGCGACGATGTCGTGCGCGGGTCGGCGGGCAGCGATGCCCTCTACGGCGGATCGGGCGACGACCTGGTCCGCGGAGGAGGCGGGGCAGACGCCTGCTTCGGGCAGGCGGGCCACGACCGCTCGACGAGCTGCCGGGTGCGCCGGCAGGGGTCCGTGGCCTACGGCCGGGCGCCGTACGTCGGGTTCGAGGTCGTCGTCGACGACGGTGTCGACGTCCCCGTGGAGCTCATGGCGGGCTGGGTCGATCGCACGCTCGGGGACGCCAGGAGCTGGGTCGCAGAGGGCGACGTCGGGTTGAAGCGGCTCCGGGAAGGGGGCGCCATGACCATCATCCTGGCGACCCCCTCGACCGTCGATCGGCTGTGCGCGCCGCTCGACACGGGCGGCTACTACTCGTGCCGCAACGGCCGCTGGGTCGCGATCAACATCGACCGCTGGCAGACGGCGACGAGTTGGTGGACCGCAGGCCTGACGGTGTACAGGCAGTACGTGGTCAACCACGAGGTCGGGCACTTCCTTGGGCACGGGCACGTGTCGTGCCCGGGCGCCGGCCGCATCGCCCCCGTGATGATGCAACAGACGAAAGGCCTCGACGGCTGCATCGCCAACGGATGGCCCTATCCGTGATCTCTCCCAGGTAGGGTCTGGGCCATGAGCCCACAGCAGCTCGCCGACCTGCTCGTCGCCACGGGAAGGGCCCATCACGACGCCTTCATCGACACGGATGGATTCGATCCCGACTGGCCATCCTGGTATGCGAACCACCTCGAGGAGGAGTTGCGCCTCGGCGGATACCGGGGGACGAAAGATGAGCTGGCAGAGCTCCTCGTAGAGCAGGATCAGGCCGTGCGAGGCGCTGGTCGGCAGGAGGACTGGGCCCGCGCCTACGCCGAGCATCTCTGGCCAGTGCTGCATGGATCGTGATCGCCTCGTCAAGCTGATCGAATCGAGTGACCTCGACGGCCTCGTGAGGTTCACCGACGGCTTGGTCGCCGCCCAGGAGTGGGCCGGCCTCGTCGAGCTGCGCGAGCGCTGCATGGAGGCCAACGAGCGCGGCAAGCAGGTGTGGGGAGCCGCCCACTTCGCCGAGTACCGGCTCGCCCTCCACTCGCCTCCGCCTTACTGCGTCGACGTGTTGCGCCCCAACGCGGGTCGCTTCGCCCTCGGCCCGCTGTGGGAGGTGGCGGCCTCGACGCACACGTGGGCCGAGCTGTCGGGCGTCGACGATGCGAGGTTGCGGACGTTGATCGGTCACGAGCGAGCGATACGCGGCGATCAGGTCCCGTCCGAGGTCGCCGACCGCCACGTCGTCGACGCGCCCCTCGGGCTCGAGAAGTGGGAGCCGCCGTACCCCGTCGCCGTCTACCGGTCCGACAAGGCCGACTTCCCCGAGTTGGATCACCCGACCCTGGCATGGGTGGAGCTGCCCGTCGAGCACGCCGCCGAAGCGGTCGAGTCGGCGGCCGTGGAGGCGCTCCTCGATCTCGTGCGTCCATGGATGGAGGAGTCGAACGGTCGGGCAGAGGCGGTCTGCGTCGAGGGGAACCACCTGGACGCCATCAGGGAGCTCGGTCCCGGCCGGGTGCGGATCGCTCGGGTCGATCCCGCCAGGGCGCTCGGGGCGATGGTCTGGGCCGGGGCGAGCGGCGCCGCCCATGGCAGGCGCAGAGGGACACCGGTTGGCAGGGGGCTGGCGTGGTTCGCGCTCGGAGCCCTCCTCGGACTCGAGGACGACTGGCCCGTCGAGGGCGATGAGCTCGGCGACGGCCTCGCCGAGCTCGAGTGGCATCTCTGGGATCCGGGGGACCAGGCCGGCGGGTGGGGTTTCCACCTGGCGGTCGTCGACCCGGAAGACGCCCTCGCCTGGGCGGTCACCGCCGTGGACGCCCCCTGACGACGCGTCGCCGCCCCCCTCCCTGGCGCGCTTCCGTTCTTGCGTACCACCATCGCACATGTGCGACCGTGGTACGCCAGAGCGCCCACACTCTCAGACGAGCGGCGCTACCTCTTCGGCGAGCCGATCCATGACCTCCACCTGGCGCTCGTAGCCGAGGGTCGGGAAGTAGGAACGGGCGACGAACCTCACGGGTACCCCGGCCGACTCACGGATCTCGTTGAGCGTGTCGACGATCTGCTGCGACGAGCCGACGGTGACGGCCCGGGCGATGAGTCGGGACCGGGTTGCCTCGCCGGGCGGCGGGGCGGCCGGCGGAGGACCCTGGCGCCTCGTCGACGCCTCCATGTCGGTGTACTTCCACGAGAGGTGCCACAGGTGCTCACCGATCTCGTCCCATCCGGTGTCCTCGTCCGCCGCCGGGTACAAGATGGAGTAGTGGTACCAGTCGAATGTCGCCGGGTCCCGCCCGATCGATTCGAGCTCGTCGGTCGCCCAGTCGACCTGCTGCCTGAACTTGGCGGCCGGTGCGTTTGCGAACAGGCCGTCGGACTTGCGAGCCGCCCGCCGTATCGCCGCCTCCGCACTACCCCCGATGAGGATCGGGATCCTGGCCTGCGGGGTCGGGCGCACGCCGACGAGTGGCACGTCGTACTGCCGGCCGTGGTGCTCGAACGGCTCGCCGCTCCACGCCTTCGGCAGTATGTCGAGGATCTCGTCCATGGCCCTGCCCCGCCCGGCGATCTCGGCGCCGAGCGCCGCGAACTCCGACTCGACCCAGCCGAGGCCGAGCCCCAGGACGAGCCGGCCCTTGCTGATGAGCTGGACGGTGGCGGCATCCTCTGCGAGCCGGAGCGGATGGTGGAGGGGAGCGAGCACCACTCCCGATCCGAGCGCGATGGTCGACGTCCTCGCCGCCATCGCCGCCATCGTCACCAGCAGCGACGGCATGTATCCGTCGTCTATGAAGTGGTGCTCCGTCGTCCAGACGGAGTCGTACCCTGCCGTCTCGGCGTGCACGGCCAGGCGCAGCGTCTCGTCGTATGCCCGCTCCCAGTCCGGAGGCGCGCCTGGATCGATCTGGGCCGAGAGCAGCCCGAAGCCGAGAGCCATGGTCCGTCAGCCGGCTTTGAGCGTCGGTGCCACGGACTCGGGATCGTCGACGGCCACCGCGAAGTGGAGGCCCTCGGGTGACGAGTGGAGGAGGTACATCGCCTCGATGTTGACGCCGGTCACCGCCAGCGCCTCGGCCAGATCGGCAAGGGCGCCCGGCTTGTCGTGGAGAACGGCCGTGATGATGCGCCGCTCGTCGAACGAAACCCCGGCTTCCGTCAACACGCGGCGGGCTCCGTGCTCGTCGTCCACGACCAGTTTCACGAAGCCCTCGGGCCCGGTCGTGATGGCGGCCAGCGTCTGGATGTTGACGCCGGCCGACCCGAGCTCCCGGGCGAGCGTGGCGAGCTGTCCCGGGCGATTCGCCATCTGCACTGAGAATTCGATCATGGCGCAAGATTACGCGCTGGCGCCGTGCGATGTCGTGTCCGGACGGGATCCGAGCTACGGTGGGTGAGCGACATCGCGGCTGAGAGGAGGGGAGCGCGTGACGACGATCAGCTTCTCGAACACGATCGAGATCGAGCGCCCGGCCGGCGAGGTCTACACCTATCTCGCCGACCTCGAGCACGTTCCCGACTGGAACTGGGCGATCTCGGAGACGATGAAGATGACGCCGGGCCCGGTCACCGTGGGCACCCGGTTTCTCCAGAGTCGCCGCGTTCCGGCTCCTGCGACCGAGGTGCTGGAGGTCATCGACCTCGACCCCGGCAGGCGCATCGAGGTGCAGGGGACCCTGGCCGACTTCCCGGTCGACCTGGTCTACTACTTCGAGCCGACCGAGCGGGGCACCCGCGTCACCAACACGGTCGAGCTCGACACACATGGCAAGGCCAAGCTGCTCGCCCCGATCCTCGGGGGCCGGATCAAGCGATCGGTGGCCGGCAATCTGGCCAGGCTGAAGGCCCAACTCGAGACGCCGGAGCGGTGGAGGGCCTCGTAGGCTCTGCCTCTGCCCCTTCCGCCACTGCGGATCTACGACTACGCACTCACGACGACCGAGATACGCCACGTCGATAGCGGGGTCGGTGATCGAACACATGTTCGACTACGCTCCACGACATGGTGAGCTACGCCGAGCTGCATTGCCACACGAACTACAGCTTCCTCGACGGAGCGTCACATCCGGAGCGCATCGTCGAACGCGCCGCAGAGCTCGATCTCTCGGCTCTCGGCGTCACGGACCACGACGGCTTCCGCGGCGTCGTCAAGGTGCACCAGATGGCGAGGGTGCTCGGCCTCCCCATCGTGTACGGCACCGAGGTCGGCATGCCGTTGAAGGCGACCGCCGACTCACGCGAAGACCGTCGGGACGTTCGAGGAATGCGCCGGTCCGCCGGGTCGAGCGATGTGGAAACGGGTGCCGGGCGCAACGAGGGCGATGACCCCGCCGCTGAGCCGAGCCGAGGCACGAAGCGGTCCCGTACCAGGAGGATGCACGGGACGAAGCCACTCGACCTGCCGCCGACCGACCATCTCGTGCTCCTGGCCCCGGACCCGAAGGGCTACTCCGCCCTCAGCCGCTTCGTCACCGACGGCCAGTACAGGGGGAAGAAGGACGCACCCCGGTACTCGTATGGCGAGCTCGAGGCGGCAGGGCGGGAGGGGAAGATCGTCGCGCTGAGCGGCTGCCACCAGGGAGCGGTCGCCAGGGCGGCCCAGGCAGGCGATCTCGCTGCGGCGATGGCGGCGGCGGCCCGACTCCGCGAGCTGTTCCCCGGCCGCTTCTTCGTTGAGTTGTGGCACCACGGGATGCCGGAGGACGACGCCCGTAACGACCTCCTCGCTGAGGTGGCAGCCCGGTTGGGACTGCCGACGGTCGCTACGAACAACGTCCACTACGCAGACAGGCGCGACGCCGACTTGTCGGAGGTGCTCGCCGCTATCGGGGGGCGTCGCAACCTCGACGTGGCAGACGGGTTCCGGCCGGCAACCGACGAGCGCTTCCTCAAGCCGGCAGGGGAGATGGTGCGCCGGCTCGGCCGCTATCGGGGCGCCGTCGAGCGCGCTGCCGAGCTCGGGGCCGAGCTCGCCTTCGATCTCGACCTGATCACCCCGCAGCTCCCCGACTTCCCGATGCCGGACGCCTTCCGATCCGAGGACGCATACCTGCGTCACCTGGTCGACGAGGGGGCGAGGCAGGTGTATCCGGGCAGCGGCCGTGATGGGATCGACGCTCGAGCGAGGGCACGCCTCGACCACGAGCTTTCCGTCATCGAGGAGCTCGGTTTCGCGGGCTTCTTCCTGGTGGCGTGGGACATCGTGAGCTTCGCCCGGAGCCGGGACATCATCTGCCAGATCCGCGGCTCGGGGGCCGATTCCGCCGTGTGCCGGTGCATCGGGCTGACGCGGGTCGACCCGATCCGCCTCCATCTCCCGTTCGAGCGCTTCCTCTCGCAGGAGCGAGGCAGGCCCCCCGACATCGACATCGACTTCGAGGCGGAGCGCCGCGAGGAGGTGATCCAGTACTGCTACCAGCGTTACGGGCGGGAGAGAGCCGCCATGGTGTCGAACGTCATCACGTATCGGGCGCGATCCGTCCTCCAGGACGTCGGCAAGGCGTTTGGGCTGACCCAGGCCCAGGTGAACGCCCTCACGAAGTACGTCGACACCCACAGCACCCGCAACCTCCGGGACGTCGTTGCCCTGCCGGTTGGGCTCAGGTCCGATCTCATCTACGACGTGTGCCACCGTCTCGACGGCTTCCCGAGGCACCTCGGCATTCACTCGGGAGGGATGGTCGTCGCCAAGCGGCCGCTCTGGGAGACGGTTCCGATCGAGTGGGGCCGGATGGAGGACCGCACGGTGTTGCAGTGGGACAAGGACGATTGCGCGGCGATGGGCATCGTCAAGTTCGACCTCCTCGCTCTCGGAGCGCTCAACGCCGTCCACCTCTCGGTCGATGCGATCCGCGACGTGCACGGCGTCGACGTCGACCTGGCGACGATCCCGCAGGAGCCGGTGATCTACGAGATGATGACGAGAGCTGACACCGTCGGGGTGTTCCAGATCGAATCGCGCGCCCAGATGGCGACGCTGCCCCGGCTGAAGCCGAAGACGTTCTACGACCTGGCGATCGAAGTAGCGCTCATCCGACCCGGGCCGATCCAGGGCCACTCCGTCCATCCGTTCCTGCGGCGCCGCAACGGCGAGGAGCCGATTCGCTACCCGCACCCGCTCACCGAGGAGATCCTCGAGAAGACGCTCGGCGTCCCCGTCTTCCAGGAGCAGCTCATGGAGCTGGCGCGGATCTGCGCCGGGTTCACGGCAGGCCAGTCCGACCGGCTCCGCCAGGCGATGACTCACAAGCGGTCGGACGAGGCGATGGCGAAGCTGCGCGACGAGGTGCTCGCCGGGATGGCGGGCAACGGGATCATCGGCGCAGCAGCCGAGGAGATATGGGAGAAGCTGCAGGGATTCGCCTCGTTCGGATTTCCGGAGTCGCACTCCGTCTCGTTCGCGTACATCGTGTACATGACGTCGTGGCTCAAGTACCACTGGCCGACGGAGTTCTTCGCCGGCTTGCTGAACGCCCAGCCGATGGGGTTCTACTCGCCGAACTCGCTGCTCCAGGATGCCATCCACCACGGGGTCGTGGTGCTCCCGCCCGACGTCAACGAGTCCTACTTCGACTGCACGGTCGAGCTCCTCGATGCCGACCACGACGACGTCGTCGAGTACCTGGGGATGCGATGGCGTCGGGGGAGAGGCGCCATCACCGATCCCGTCAGGCAGGCGGTCGGGCTGCGCGTCGGGCTGCGCTATGTACGCAACCTCGGCGACGCCGAGATCGCCCGTGTCGAGGCGGCCCGGCTGATCGGGGGCCGGTTCACGTCCCCGGAGGACCTGGCGCAGCGGTCGGGCATCCCGGTCGACGGCCTGGAGGGGCTTGCGGCGTCCGGAGCGCTCTCCTGCCTGGGGTTGGGGAGGCGCGACGGGATGTGGGCGGCAGGCGCGCTGGCCGAGCTCGGGCCGGGACGGTTGCCGCTCGCCGAAGGGACGGCCGCCCCTTCGCTGCCGGCGATGAGCCGGTACGACGATGTACAGGCAGACCTGTGGTCGACCTCGATGTCGTCGACCCATCCGGTCTCGTTCCTACGCGAGAAGCTCGAAGAGGCGAGGTGCATGACGGTCTCGGATGCTCTGAGGCTCCGCAAGCACGGGACGCGGGCGAGAGTCGGCGGGATCATCACGCACCGGCAGCGGCCGAGCACGTCGAATGGGGTGCGTTTCCTCAACCTCGAAGACGAGACGGGGCTGCTCAACGTCGTCGTCCTCCCTCCGGCTTGGGACGCCAACTACGAGTTGGCGCGCAAGGCGGTCGGAGTGGTCATCGAAGGACTGCTCGAGTTCCGGGACGGTGTGACCAATCTCGTCGCCCACCGCTTCGAGCATTGGCCGGTCGCCGGGATCACGAGCCGCGACTTCCGTTGATTCGAGCACCCGCTCGGTAGTGTCGCCCCAATGGAAGCCGACTTCGCCGCCCGCCTCCCGAAGGCCGAGCTCCACCTGCACATCGAGGGAACCCTCGAGCCGGAGCTCATGTTCTCGATCGCGGCGCGCAACCGCCTGGCGCTGCCGTTCCCGTCCATCGAGGCCTTGCGGGCCGCCTACGAGTTCACGAACCTCCAGTCGTTCCTCGACCTCTACTACCAGGGCGCTGCCGTACTCATCGAGGAGCAGGACTTCTACGACCTGGCGTGGGCGTACTTCGAGAGGGCGGCGGCGGACGGGGTGCGCAGGGCCGAGTTCTTCTTCGACCCGCAGACCCACACCTCGCGCGGTGTCCCGATGGCGAACGTGGTGCTCGGGCTGACCGGCGCCGCCGCCGATGCCAGGGAGATCGGCGTCGACGCCGCCCCGATCATGTGCTTCCTGCGTCATCTCAGCGCAGCCGATGCGATGAAGGCACTCGACGAGGCGTCCGAGTGGCTCCATCTCCTGCTCGGCGTGGGCCTCGACTCGTCCGAGGTCGGCCACCCGCCTTCGAAGTTCGCGGCGGTGTTCGACGCCGCTCGCCAAGCCGGGCTGCGCCTCGTTGCCCATGCAGGCGAAGAAGGGCCGCCCGAGTACATCTGGGAGGCGCTCGACGTGCTCGGGGTGAGCCGCATCGACCACGGCGTCCTTTGCCTCGCCGACGATGCGCTCGTCGAGCGGCTGGCCGCCGAGCAGACCCCGCTCACGGTCTGCCCGCTCTCGAACGTCGCCCTGAGGGTGGTCGGCGCCATAGAGGACCACCCGCTGGCACGCATGCTCGACTCGGGGCTCAACGTCTCGGTGAACTCCGATGACCCTGCGTACTTCGGCGGCTACGTCGCAGACAACTACCGGGCCGTGGCGTCGGGCCTGGGCCTCTCGGACGCCACGCTGGCGACGATCGCAGCCAACTCGCTCCGGTCGGCCTTCCTCGACGAAGGGGCCACGCTGGCATTGCTGGCCGACCTCGATCGGATGTGACCGATCACCCCGCCGCCATCCCGGCGATGATCGCAAGCGCCTCGTCGACGTCACCCGCAGTCACGTGCAGGTTCATCACGGCGCGCACCTCGTGAGGGCCGATCGGCAGCATGGCGACCCCGGAGGCGAGGGCACGCTCGCACAGCTCGTCTGCCGGCATCTCGGTACCGAAGTACACCATGTTCGTCTCGACCTTCGACAGGTCGACCGAAACGCCCGGAGTCTCGGCGAGGCCCATGGCGAAGCGCGCCGCGTTGGCGTGGTCGTCGCCGAGCCGCTCGCGGTGATTGTCGACCGCGTAGAGGGCGCCGGCCGCCATCATGCCCGCCTGCCGGAAGCCGCCGCCGTGCATCTGCTTGAAGCGCCGCGCCGTGTCGAGCAGGTCTCGCCGACCGACGAGCGCCGAGCCCATCGGCGCCCCGAGCCCCTTCGAGAAGCAGACGCTCACCGTGTCGAACCCGCGGGCGTACTCCCGCTCTGCGATTCCAGTCGCGGCGGCGGCGTTCCACAGGCGGGCCCCGTCGAGGTGGGTGCCGAGGCCGTGCTCCCTGGCGGCCACCGTGACCGCCTCGAGCTGATCGAGGGGCCAGATGGTCCCCCCGGCGGCGTTGTGGGTGTTCTCGCACTCGAGGAGCGTGATCGGCTCGAACAGCGACGACGGCAGGGACGGTGGGACCACGGGGATGGCGGCGTGCACCGCCTCCGGGGTGAATGTGCCGCGTTCGCTCGGGAGGTCTCGCACCGTCACGCCGGAGAGGGCGGCCGGGGCACCGATCTCGTGGAGGTTGATGTGCGCCGACTCCGCAGCCAGGACGACGTCGCCCGGGCGAGTGTGGGTGCGGATGGCGATCTGGTTCGACATGGTCCCCGACGGTACGAAGATGGCGTCTTCCTTCCCGAGCAGGTCGGCGACACGCCGCTCCAAGGCGAGCACGGTCGGGTCGTCGTGGTACACGTCGTCGCCGACCTCGGCCTCGGCGATGGCTTTGCGCATCGTCTCGGTCGGCCGCGTGACCGTATCGGAGCGGAGATCGATCATGCGCGGAGTCTCGCCCGGCCCCACCTGCTCCGCAAGCCGGTCAGGGGCGGGCGCGGACGCTCGCCCGCATGAACGTGAGATCTCCGAGCTCCTTGGTGTAGCCCCACCTCTGGTAGAAGGCGACGAGCTCCGGGAGGCAGTACAGCTCGTGGTGCTCGACGTCCGACAGCTCGGAGGAGATGGCGTCCATCAGGCCGGCCCCCAAGTCGGACCCACGCCGATCGGGATGGACGATGACGTCCAGGATGAGCGCCTTGTACACCCCGTCCGTGATGGCTCTGGCGAACCCGACCAGGTTCCCTTCCTCGTCCCGTGCCCCGAAGAGCACCTGCCCCGGCGCTTCCACCAGGCGGGCGACATCATCCCGGCTGCGGTGCGACGTCCACCACTCGGCCGCGTAGAGCTCGGTGAGGCGATCGACGTCGTCGGCGGAGAGCCGCTCCAGCCTCCCGGGTCGACTCACTCGACGTCTCCGGCGGCCATACCGGGTTGCAGGACATAGACGATCTCGCCGCGGGCGTCCTCGGCTGATGCCCAGTCGGCGATGTAGAGATCGATGCCGACCACCGTCGCCGTCTTCACCTGCACCGCTCCTCCAGTGAGGTGGGCTACCAACCCGCCCCAGGTCGGTTGATGGCCCACGAGCATGAGGCGATCGACGTCCGGCGCCTCCATCGCAACGGCCAGCGCCCCCTCAGGCGAGGTGCCGTAGAGCTCGTCCCTCTCCTCGATGATCGTGCTCCAACGCCCGGACTCTGCGGCGAGCTGTACGGTCGTCCGTGCCCTCAGGGCGCTCGACGTGAAGGCATGGTCGGGCGTCTCGTCCATCGAAGCCAGCAGCTCTCCCATCGCCTTGGCTGCTGCGATCCCCCGGGGGTTGAGGGGTCGGGAGTGGTCGGACGCCGCGGTGGTCCAGTCCGACTTGGCGTGACGCATCACCAGCAGGCGCTTCATCGCGGCGACGTTACTCCGGGACCGTGGTCACGGTCGGGCCACGGAGATCACGACGAGGTCACGGATTCCCAGACGCCCTGGTAGTCGACCACGAGCCCGTTCTCGTCCACCGCGACCTCCGCACGGAACGAGCCCTGGGAGTAGAGGTAGCGCTGGTCTGCGATCCGCTGGTACCGCTTATGACGATCTGCGGCCGGGCATTGTGCGTCCCAGGCTAGGAAAGTGTCGAGGTGCGAGCGTTCGACGTCACGGAAGCTCCAGGCGGAGGCCAAAACGCTCGGCGTCCGTGGAGTCGGTCAGCGCGTTCGTCGCCACCAGGTAGCCGTCGACCGAGGCGCGGTCCTGCCACGGCATGCCGACGGTCCACCGCCACGCGTGGGCCAGCGTACGTACGTAGAGATCCATACGACCCCCGCGTGACAGGTTCCGCAGCGCTGCCTGATACTCGTTCCTGAATACGACAGGGATGACAATGCGCGCCTGGCCGACGGCACTCAGTTCGGCGCACATCGCAGCGCGCGCGACGCGGCCGTTGCCGTCGTCGTACGGGTGCACCTCGGAGATGAGGAACAGTTCGAAGGCAGCGCGGGCGAAACCGGGCGGCAGGTCGGCGAGGCGCCGGAACCCTTCGACGAGCGTGCCTTCGACGCGCGCGGGCGCGACGAACGCGTATGAGCCGGCCTGATTCGGCTTCTCCTTGAACTGGCCCGGCCGCTTGTCAGGCCGGCCGCTCATGACGAGCCGGTGCCGCCGCTCGAGAAGTGCAAGCAGCTCATCTTGGCTCGCCGGAACCGCAGCGCGAAGATCGACATCGCGCACCGCCTCGAACGTGCCGAGGATGTCGTGGGCATCGGCCGGTCGCTCATCGGGGATCTCGCCCGAGACGACGATGGCCTCGGCTTCGTCGACCGAGAACTCGGTGCCCTCGATGAAGTTCGAAAAGTACGCCTCGAAGAACGGCAAGGAAGTCGCTGGCTCGTCCGGGAGCGCAGGGAGCCCGCCCGGGATCTCGAGCTCATCCGGCATCGCCATGAGGAACGTCGCAAGCTCATCGAAGCGCGCCATGCGATCTGGGTCGTACTCGTGGCCGGCGGCGCGCGCGGCGAGCAACCGCCCGGCACCGGCGCGCGCTTCTCGGGTGCCATCCGCGACGCCGATGATGTCCTCGACCTGGGGGCGGCGCTCCGGCACACCCAGCTCGTCGCACACCTCCAGGGAGCGGGCGCGGAGGGACAGGAGCCAGGCCTCGGGACGCCGATGCGACGTCCGCACAACCCAGTCCTCGAGCTCGGACCGAGACAGCGTGCGCGCGGGCCTACCGCCCCGACCGCGTGAGACCGCGAGGTTGTCGACGAGCGTGCGCGCTTCAGACGTCAGGTGCAGGCCCTCAGCCCACCCGAGGTCATCGTCGAGCGGGCCGGGTCCGGGTCGCGGCGCGACGACGAGGCCGGGCAACTCGAGCGGTTCCTTGCGCTCGTTCGAGACGACGGTGAGCACGCCAGCCGTTGGCATCCCGCCCTCGGCCGCCGAGCGGTCGGCGATGAGGGCGTCGGGCACCAGCCGGGCGACGATCGCCCAGCGGTTGCGCGCGACCACCTCCGCTGGGTCGGCGCGCAGGTCAGCCGAGTAGAGGCCGCGAGCGAGCCGGCGGATGCGGCCATCCTTGGTGGCGCGCGACAGCGTGGCGACGCTGGCGACGTCGCCGAAAAACACCGATCCAGGGGTGGTCGGCCATGGAGTAGTGGGTTGTCTGGCCATCGTGTGGTGAAAGAAACACCGGCGATAGCCACCTTAGTGAAAGAAACACCGCCGGGAGCGGACCGTTGAGGCAATCCGCACCCCTGAGAGTGAACCGCTCGTCCGGCCATGCCTGCAGTCGTCGCTCCGTCGCGCAGGCGTCAGCCGATCCCCCGCGGGTTGAGGGGTCGGGAGTGGTCGGACGCCGCGGTGGTCCAGTCCGACTTGGCGTGACGCATCACGAGCAGGCGCTTCATCGCGGCGACGTTACTCCGGGACCGTGGTCACGGTTGGGCCACGGAGATCACGACGAGGTCACGGATTCCCAGACGCCCTGGTAGTCGACCACGAGCCCGTTCTCGTCCACCGCGACCTCCGCACGGAACGAGCCCTGGGAGTAGAGGTAGCGCTGGTCTGCGATCCGCTGGTACCGCTGGCTCACCCGCTTGATCTCGTGCGCCGGGAACTGGATGTA
>Ga0299906_10003291_pt1 | contig 13322 bp, 14 predicted proteins | sample RVTome_14_FD_200259 | JGI IMG/M metagenome (GOLD analysis project Ga0299906, IMG submission 200259) | Soil microbial communities from uranium-contaminated site in the Upper Colorado River Basin, Wyoming, United States - RVT145D125 (version 2) ...
GACGCGGTCGAGCGCCTGGACGAGAGGACGGGACAGTCCCTCAAGGCGCGCGCCCAAACGTTCCGTCCGCGGCTCATCATCAACCAAGCCCGTTATCCCGAGGACGAGCGTCTCGGTCCCTCGATGTCCAGTGTTTGCCGCAAGCATCTCGGTATCGATATCGATTGTTTGGCCAGCGTGCAGTACGAGGACGTCGTCTGGCAGGCTCAGCGTCGCAAGAAACCCTTCATGTTGGTCTTTCCGGATTCGAAGGCGGGACAGAGCCTCGAGCGGGCCGCCGTGAATTTACTTTCCTCTTCTCAGAAGCGTTAGCACTTTCGACATGTTCGAACGCCCTTCGGATCAGAATCACTACCAAGTTCTCGAGATCAGCGAGCGCGCCTCGGCGGAAGAGATACAGAGCGCTTACGAGCGGGCGAAGGAAATCTACTCGTGTGACTCGGTTGTCTCGAGCTCGATCCTCGCGCCGGAGGAACGCCGCCAAATTCTCGAGCGCGTCACCGAGGCCTATCACACATTGATCGCCGAGGAGAGCCGACGCCTCTATGACCGAAGCCTCGCCGAGCCGGCTCCCTCACGGAATCCGGAGAACGGGTCGAGTCCCGCCGCGCCGGCTACTCGCGTCGGCTACGTAGCGGGTACATCCCCGTCATCGTCTCCGGCTCAGGCCTACCCCCGCCTTGTGGGATTGCGGCCGGAGAAGGCGGGCGAGGCCGGCGAGGCACTAGAGCACGTCAAGATCGCGTTGGGCGTCAAAGAGGAAGCAACGGGAGAGTTCCTCAGGAAGGCTCGGGAGGCATCGGGCGTCGACCTGCGGGCAATCTCGCATGAAACCAAGATCGGTGTCACGATGTTGGGGTATATCGAAGAGGAGAGATTGGATCGGCTGCCGGTCGAGGTCTATCTCAGGAACTTCGTGCGGCAATACGCCCATTGTCTGGGACTCGAAGACGAGCGCGTCGCCCGGTCCTACGTCGCTCGCATCCGTCGCCTTCAATCCAAGGGGAGAGACACCACCTAACCTCTCCAGCTCAAGCCACCGTTCGAGACATCATTCACAAGGCGGCCTGCTCCAAAGAGGTATTCCCGTCCTATCCCTCAACTGGAGTATCTCGCTGTCTCGTTTCATCTCCCGAACGACGAGCGCCTTGCCATCCCCTCGGTAGGGGAGTAGGGCTCCGGTGACCTCGATCCGGTCGCCGCGCAAGAGCTCCCAGCCCTTTGCGACCAAATAGCACGTAGGTCCGAGGTGTGCCTCGTAGGTCGCGCCCTCGGCTTCCAACGTGACATGCGTGCCGCCGTCGCAGCCGCACCCCAAGCAGTCCTCGGTCCAGATCCTATCGACCACCCCAGTCACCGTGATCTCCGTCGCGGGATCGTAGTTCGGGACCGCGTCGCGTTGCTGATACAAGTGGTGCGTTCCGTGGTGCCCATGAAGCTGCGCGAGTGGGATTGGGGCAGCGAGGGCAGCCCAGGACCCCAGGAAGGCGATTAGTCCGATGCTGAAGGGCATAACGAAATTGGCCATCTCCTTCACCTCCTTCCGCATGAAGAAGAGCAATCTGGATGCCAAACGGCCGTTCGATAGGTCCTTGTCCTACAGCTACTTGAAAAGCCCAGATAGAACGACGGCCGCCGGAGTCGCGGGTTTTCGCCCAGGCGTGCGCGAGGCGACCTAGCACGCGTGGCCCGTTGGCCGTCAAACCGGGTGGTTGCTTATACTAGAGCTCGTCAGACGGATCCGAAGTGACCTATTGGCCGCCACAATAGGTGGTTGCTTTGACTCAAGCTAGTCAGGCGGCGGTGGGTGAGGCGACTTGTTGGCTAGAGCTTGAAGTGTTCTTTCAAACGGCGGGTCTGGGATCGTGAGACCGGGATCTCGGTCTCGCTCTCGTCCGACATTCTGAGCTGAAGCGTACGGTTGAACCAGGGGATGACTTCCTTGATGCGCCTCAGGTTGACGACGTAAGAGCGGTGGACCCGCCAGAAGACCGCCGTGTCGAGGTTCGCGATGAGCTCGTCCAGCGTTCGAAGGTTGGAGGTGCCCTTCCATTCGTCGGTCGCCACGGTGACGACGCCGTCTTCGACGGTGGCGTAGATGATGTCCTTCGAGTCCACGAGCATGAAGCGCTCGCCCACCTTGACGACCATGCGGCTGAGAGAGCCCTCCTTACCGAGGGCCCCTAGAATGCGCTCGAGCTGATTGGCGAGCGGTCCGTCCTCGCCGATCTGTCGTCGCGATCGGGCAATCGCCTCGCCGAGACGTACTTTTTCTACGGGCTTCAAGAGGTAGTCGACGGCGTTGATCTCGAAGGCTTGGATGGCGTACTGGTCATAGGCGGTCACGAAGACCACGCAAGGGGGAAGCGTATCCTTGTCGGCAAGCTGCCGCAGCACCTGGAATCCGTCCAGCCCGGGCATTTGGATGTCGAGGAAGAGGAGCTCCGGCCGCAGTCGCTCGACCTGGGAAACGGCCTCCAATCCGTTTCCGGCTTGTCCGATGACCTCGATGTCGGGAAACGACTCGAGAAGGAAGCACAGCTCGTCGCGAGCCAGTCTCTCGTCGTCCACGACCAGTGCTCGGATGGCCATGCCTACCCAGCTCTCAGATACGACAGATCGACTTCCGGAATCTCGAGCCGCGCCAGCGTTCCACGCTCGGGAATCCGCGTCAACGCCAGTTGGCAACGCTCGCCGTAGATCACCTTCAGGCGTTCATTGACGTTCGTGAGGCCGATGCCCAACCCGTCTCCGGTGTCTTCCGTAGGATGCTCCGGCGGGAGGCCGGTTCCGTTGTCCTCGATCTCGATGACCACCCGGTCGTCGTCGCGCCGGGCGCGGATCACGACTCGGCCACCCTCGAGCCGCTTGGAGATTCCGTGCTTGATGGCGTTCTCCACGAGCGGTTGCACGATCATCGATGGGACGAACGTCTCCAAGACGCTCTTGTCGACGTCCTTCTCGACGACGAGCTTGCCGCTCCCGAAACGCACCGACTCGATGTCCAGATAGGAATCGATGAAGTCCAGCTCTTCCCGCAGCGGTATGAAATTCTCCTGCTCCTGAAGGAGCTTGCGCAGGATGCTGGACAACTTTCGGATCAAACGCCGCGCCACCTCCGGGTCGGTGCGAATGGCGGAGGCGACGGCGTTCAACGTGTTGAACAAGAAATGCGGATTGATCTGACTGGAAAGGGCCTTGAGCCGCGCGCGGGCGACCAAGATCTCTCGTTCCGCCAGCTTTTGCTCAAGGCGGATGTTGTTCCAGATCTTGAGTGGGATCCCCAGACAGGAAAGCGTGCAGATATAGATGGCCAGCATCACCCACGCGTTCGCGGAGCCCAGGTAGAAGAGCAGCCCCGGCGCCAGTTCCGAGCCCACGAAAATGCGCAGCGACTCGAGTCCGACGGTCACCGCGAAGATGACGATCTGCCAGTCGAAGATGCGGTCGCGCACGGCGGTCTTGGCGATGCGGTACAGGCTGAGAAAGACGAAGGGGGAAAAGCTCCAGATGTCTTCCCGGCGGCAGAGCTCGCGCACGATACCACCCGCGACGCCGTAGAGGACTCCGAGCGGCAAGGCCAGGAATTCCCCGTGGATGGCGGCCGGCGTGCCCACCATGAGTCCCACCGCCGCCCCGGCGACCGGCCCCGCCAAGAGCCCGATGAGGAGCGTTCCGGACAGGGACAGGTCCGCGGCGTCGTAGTTGAGCAGGATGCGCACGCCGACGCCTGAAGACAGCAGCATGCCCGCGAACAACGCGAAGATCCATTTCTCCTTCAAGGAAAGCTCCTCGCGTTGCAGCAGCCGCTTGAACGCTGCGAAACGGCCGAGGAGGCTCGCAATCGAGGCCATGACCCCGAGCTTGACCAGCAACGTGACCAGAACGAGCTGGTCCTGGGATAGGGTTCTGTCCATAGGCTAGTGCCCGGAAGTTAGCATGAGTCTCCGGGGGTGTCAAAAAGCTAAAATCTTCCCCTGGAACGGCTTATAGGGAATCTTCCCTCAGGGCTCAGGGGTTGCTGGCGGGAACGTCGAGCTCGATCTCGATTCGACCGGCCCGCGGGTCGCCCTGCGCGGCGGGGAACTGCCACTGCATGGCTTCTTCGACCATGCGGAGGTTGGCCTCGGGAAAAGACGATCGCGCGATTTGGGGGTTGACCGGCCGGCCGTTCTCGTCGAGCTCGAAGCTCAGCAGAATCGTTCCCTTCAGGGGGATGCCGGTTGGATTCCCCAAGGCCGGTGGCTCGACTCCGGGAGGGAGAGCAAGCGTTCGTGCGGCTTCCCACCGCCGCGCTTCTTCTTCCGTCAAGAGTCTCGGTGTCGCTGCCAAGATCAAGAAGAACGTGTTGGGACGAAGCAACTCGTAGAGCTGGCCACGACCCTCGCGATCCGCGAACTCGCGAAAGTGTGAGAGGTAATCGCTCGGCGTGATCTCCAGCTCGTCGCCGCTCCATACCGTCGTGCGATGCATTTGCAGATCGAGCTCTCGCTGGTGCTCGCGAAGAACGTCGCTGCCGCGCATGAACCGGATTTGGATCTGAGCCTTGAACGTCCCGGCCGGATGGTAGCTCTCGATGTGGACCTCGGAATGGATGCTGCGCGTGCCGGTGGTCCATTCGAAGCGCGCCACACCTTGTTCCACGGGAACCGTATCCGCGATCAGCGCTGCCAGAAACGTATCCGGGACCTGTTTGGACAGGGTGCTGGGCCACTGCATCGCGGAGACATCCCGCCCGTCGGTCATGATGAAGAAACTGAGCCCGCTCATCGCCGCGTAGTTCGGCGCCGTCGAACGTGACTCGAACAACCGAAGGTCGATGACCAAGTTGTCGGGAATCGGGAAGGAAGGTGCTGACGGGGGTTCGGTTCCCGTGTCTTGAGACCCCGGAGGAGAGCTAGGTGGGCTTGCCGAGAGACCGACGGCAAGTGTGGCGGTCAGCAGAGCCGCGGTAAGTAGCCCGGTACGCTTCAACTGCGAGCTTCCTGCACTGGCTGAATCCGCTTCGCCTCCAGCAACGCGATCAAGGCCCGCGCGGCATGATAGTGGCAACTGGGGGACTCGTCGATGAGCTGGCGCACGGTGGCAGCCCTCTCCAGGCGTAACCACAGGGACCTCGCAGCGTCGTCGTCCTGTCCTTCGGCGAGTGGCGTCCAGTCTTTCGCCTCGCTCGCCCGGGTCAAGCCGGTGTCCGGAGGCGGCAACTTCTCCTTCAGCAGGTCGAGCTCGTCCTGGAGACGCACGGAATCCATCATCAAGGCCATGGCCGGGATGGTGATGCCGGCGTCGGGCGCCGCCTGGCCGTGCTCAGTGCTGGAGAAGCGAAAATCCGCATCGGGCGGTGCCTGGAAGAGGTGATGCACCGCCTCGTCACCGCTCCGATGACCGTAGCCTGCCCGGAAGATGTTGCCGGCGTGGAACGACAGCGTCGCGACGGAGCGCCCTCCCACCGACAACGCCATGACGCCGTTTTGACCGGACGAGATGAGCGTCTGAACGACGGTGGGCAGATCGAAGTACCGCAAGCTTCCGTGTAGCTCCTTCTTGTCGTTAATCGGCAAGCCCTGAAGCGCTTTCACCAATCGGTGGGCGAGAATGACGCACAGCTGGGCGGCGAATCCGGCGTGATCCTGCATGAGCTCATCGAAGAGGCCGCGCGGGATGATGAGGAGCTGAGCTTGCTCGGGCACTCGCACGTCGTTGGTACGTGGCGAGCTCGTCAGAATGGCGAGCTCGCCGAAGCACTCTCCCGGGCCCAGGTAGGCGAGCGGCGTGGCCTCCGCTCCCTCCTTGGAGTCGGCGGGGCTCATGACCTCGACCGTTCCGCTCTTGACGACGAAGACCCGATCGCCCGGATCGCCCCGCTTCACGACGATCTCCCCCGTGTTGTGGGTCACCGTCTTGGCGCGCGCCGAGATGGCCAGGATGACTTCTTCCGGCATACTGCGGAAGAGCTCGGCTCTTCGGAGAAAATCGATGTCGTCCAACTCCGAGAAAGGCTGGCTGGTCATGCTGGTCATGGGGACCCTCGGTATCCGCGCGCTAGCTGTCACTCCGCCGAGATGATAGAATAGAACAGCTACATGGACAAGCAGTTAGGCGGCGTCCTTTCCGGAGCGGAATCGATTCGTCGCGGGCTTACCGCTCGAGAACAACCCGATCGGACGAGCTGAGCCGACCGGCCGGCCCTCTCCGCAGTGATTCCGCAATCCCGAGGTTCGAGAAAGCGACCATGGTCAAGACGAGATCGACGGCCACCGGCCCCGGCGACGTTCGGGCAAAGCTCGCTGGTCACATCCTGGCAGACGGCTTCGATCTGGTCTTCGACCTGGGGCGCAGCGAGGGCTCGTATCTGTACGACAGCTCGCACGGTGTCTCCTTCCTCGATTTCTTTTCGTTCTTTGCGACGAATCCGGTCGGGCACAATCATCCGAGGATGCGGGACGAGTCGTTTCGTCGGAAGCTGGCGGACGTCGCCATTCACAATCCGTCCAACTCGGACATCTATACGGTCGAGATGGCCGACTTCGTCGAGACGTTCGCTCGCGAAGCCATCCCTGAGCACCTCCCACATCTGTTCATGGTGGCGGGAGGCTCCGTTGGGGTCGAGAACGCGCTCAAGGCGGCCTTCGATTGGAAGGTGCGCAAGAACCTGGCACGGGGAGCCCAAGGCGTTCTAGGCCAGCAGATCATCCATTTCGAGCAGGCCTTCCACGGCCGGACGGGCTACGCGCTTTCCATGACCAATACCGCCGACCGGCGAAAGATCGACTATTTCCCGAAGTTTTCCTGGCCGCGTATCGTCAATCCCAAGATCCGTTTTCCGCGCACCGAGGAGAACGAGAAAGCCGTCGTCGAGACGGAGCGGAAAGCCGTCGAGCAGATCGAAAAGGCGCTACACGAGAACAAGAACGATATCGCCGCCCTCATCATCGAGCCCATCCAGGGGGAGGGCGGGGATAACCACTTTCGCAGGGAGTTCTTCCAGGAGCTTCGAGCGCTCGCGGATGAGAACGAGTTCCTGTTCATCGTCGACGAGGTCCAAACCGGGGTGGGGCTCACTGGGCGCATGTGGGCCTATCAGCATTTCGACGTCCTTCCCGATGTGCTTTGTTTCGGAAAGAAGACGCAGGTCTGCGGCATGCTCGCCAGCCGTCGTCTCGACGAGGTCGAAAGGAACGTCTTCGTGGAATCGGCGCGCATCAATTCGACCTGGGGCGGCAACCTGACCGACATGGTTCGGTTCCAGCGATACCTGGAGATCATCAGCGAGGAAAGATTGGTCGACCGTGCGCGGGAGACGGGTGACTATTTGCGGGCTCAGCTCGAATCCATGCAGCAGGAGTTTCCGCGGCTCGTCACCAACGCTCGCGGCCGTGGCCTGATGTGCGCCTTCGATCTGCCGGACGGCGCAACCAGGGATCGATTCCGACAAGAAGCCTTCGCGCGGCGCATGTTGATCCTCGCCTGCGGAATCAGCTCGATTCGGTTTCGGCCGTCGCTGAACGTGACGCGCGAGGATGTGGACAAGGGAATGGACATCACGCGGGAGTGCCTCCGCGCCCTTGCTTCGTAAGTCTTGGATGCGACTGACGACACCATAACGTTCACCCAAAACAAAGGAGAGTTCGATGGATGCTGGCAGCCCGATCCGTGTGTACAACGATGCCCTAGGTGTCAAGGGGGCGAAGGGAAGGCTTTTACACGTCAAGGAACAGGGTTTTTACGAGGTGACTCTCGAGGTCAAGGAGAGAATGTTCCAAGCCTATCTTCCCGTAGCCGGCACCGTGATCCTTGCCGCCGACCCGAACCCGGAGACGGAGAGCATCGATATCGAGCGCTATTAGGCATTGTCTTCCTTAGTGCCGTGGGGCCCCACCCCCACGGCTTGCGCTTTCGTCGGCGCATTTCCCAAGGCTCGCTCACTCCTCGTTCGCTCGCTGGTCCTCCGCTCGCGGGCTCGCTGCGGACGGCGGCGCGCCGGGCTCCCGCCTACGCCCTTCGGGCTTCGGCGGGTCCCGACGAAGCCTTGGCGAAGTCGGACGCTCCGCTCGCGCAGGCCGCGCGTGTTTACCGTCGGCCTGCTAGCCCTCCACCAACGTCTTCAGCTAAACCAGCTCAGCACGAAGAGCGTCAGGGCCGTGGCGCAGGGGACGGTCAGGTTGTCGCTGCCGTAGAGGGAGACGATCTCAACCGACGCGGCGACCGTTCCCGCGATGAGCGCAAACGCCACCGATTGGTGCCAATCCATGCCTCCCGCGAGCGCCAGAACCGGTGCCATCCCGGCACTCGCGGCCAGGAACAACGTCAGCGTCCCTTCCATCGTGCGAGGATGGCCGAAGAAGCGGTAACGCCGGGTCCCGAAGCGTTTCCCTACGATCGCTGCGGCCGTGTCGCCCCAAGTCGTCGCCATCAGCCCGGCTACCGCGATGTAGCCCGCATCCTCGGATGATCCCGGCCGCCAAAGCCAGCCCAGAAGTAGCGCCACGGACAAAGGAAAGAAGACCAACCCCAGGTTCACCCGCTCGTCGTCCTCGACCGCTTGGAAGAGCTCATACCGATAGGAGGCGTAGTAGAGCGCGGCCATCGTCAGCGAGGGCACGATGCCCAATTTCCAGGATATGAAGATCCGAAGGGTCACCACCGACCAGAGCCCGATACCGATCAGCACGAGCTTACGACCGAAGAATCGACTCGTATGCCAGAGGCGATGGCTGATCTCGACGGCCATGAGAGTCCCCAGGAGAAATCCGAAGCTCGCGAGCAGGGCGAGGAGATTGTGCCGATCCATGTGAGATATAATAGCCTCGAGCTAGGAGAAGCGTATGCGTGGAAAGAGGATGGCAGCGGCGTGGGTTGTCGCGGCCTTCCTGTGGCTCGCGAGTGCCGCGTTCGCCGAAATCATCTATCTCAACAACGGCGACGTCCTTCACGGGACCGTGATCGGCGCCTCAGAGCGAGCCGTCACGCTACAGACCCCCTACGGCAACCTGGTCATTCCCAAGACCGAGATTCGCCGAATCGACTACGAAGGGGCAGAACCCCAGCCTTCGCCGGAGGCGACACCCCCACCGCCTTCACCGGACGACGCTACCAGCCGAACGACCGCGACTATGGATCGCCCAGTTGCCGGCCAGGCCTCGATTACGCTGGACGTCAGGGGCGATTCGTTCTGGTACGCCTTTACCGGTTCGACCGATAAGCCAGCGGACGCGCGGCTCCGGCTCCGTCTGTTCATCGCCGGGGAGGAAGCGGCGGTTCTGGCCGATGACAAACACGACACCGAAGACGGTGCGACCAAATACAACTCCTTCACGTTCGCACCGGAGGATACGCAAATCGTCAGCACGTCCGAAGGTTACACCTGTCACGTCGAGGAGGTCATGGACGACGAAGGCCGGGAGGGCGTCCTCTTGTTGCTCGGCGTTCCTCAAGCCTCCGCGGATCAGCGTGTTCTCCTGCGGATGGTGTATCAGGTCAACGAGGGGTCTCTGGAGTTTCCTCGCTGGACGAACGCGCTCTCACGCTCCTTTCCGGTCCCTCTCGAAGGGGGAAAAGAAACCCTGCTCGTGCTCCAGCAGGATGCGAGCGGACTCGAGTTCACTGGCTTCTTCCGCAGGACGATGAAGAATCTGGAGAGCTTCCAGATCCGCGTCCTGAGCTCCGAGGTTAGAAACCCATTGTAGGCAATCCTCCCAATCCTATCGACGCCGCGGCCCGGGCCGGGACGCGGCGGGTCCTCATCCAGATCCTTTTTCTCAATCTGGCGGTGAGCCTCGCCAAGCTCATTGCCGGCATCGCCTCTCACTCTCTAGCAGTCCTCTCCGACGGTCTCCACTCCTCCGTCGACGCCATCAACAACATCGTGGGCATCGTGCTGTTGCGCCTGGCGGCGAAGGAGCCGGACGAAGGGCACCCGTACGGCCACGGGAAGATAGAAACGCTCGGAGCGTTCTCGATCGCGGGCTTCATGTTCATCACCTGCTACGAAGTGGGCAGGCATGCGGTGGCTCACCTATTCAGCGGCACGCCACGTGCGTTCGAGATCACCAGCACGACGTTCGCCGTCATGGCGGTGACGTTGATCGTGAACGTGTTCGTGGTGATCTACGAGAAGCGAGCCGCCCGGCGCTATTCGAGCGAGTTTCTCTACGCCGATGCGGTACATACCCAGAGCGACGTACTGGTGACCATCGCGGTGTTGGTGGGGCTTCCTCTCGTGCTGCAAGGGTATCTCTATCTGGACGCGGTGTTGGCCCTCGGAATCTCGGCGTTCATCGCGTATAGCGGCTTTCGGGTTCTCCAGCGGACCGTGCCGACACTTCTCGATGCCGCGGCCGTGGATGCGGAGGCCATTCGCAAGATGGCGATCGGCCTGCCGCGGGTCGTCGCCGCGCGCTACATCCGCAGCCGCTTGCACGGAGGCCGCAAGTTCGTCGAGCTCACGCTCATCGTGGCCGAGAACGACCTTCGTGAGGCGCACGACGTGACCGAGCGGTTGGAAGAGCTCATCGAAGAGCGCTACGGGCACGCGGAGATCACGATCCACTACGAGCCGGCCGCGTCCGTGGCCCCGCGTCGCTAGCTAAATGTCCTTTCATCTTTTTCTGGTACGGCACGGCCTCACCGATTGGAACGAGGAAGGGAGGCTCCTCGGCCGAATCGACATCGGTCTCAATGCGCGCGGTCAGGCGCAAGCGAGCGAGCTCGCGCGTTCCTTCCGCGACGTGCCAGTTGCCAGAGTGGTCTCCAGTCCGCAACGACGCGCGCAAGAGACCGCACAGCCGATTGCGGACGCTCTAGGGCTAGCTCTCGAGACGGAGCCGGGTGTGGACGAAGTCTGGCTCGGCCGCTGGCAGGGGAAGAAGCTCGAGGAGCTGCACGGAGATCCCGATCTGGAGCGCTATCGCCAGGATCCTACCTACGAGTGTGACGCCATCGAGCCGGCGAGCAACGTTCAACAGCGGATGGTGGATGTCGTGGAGCGTTTGAGGGAAGAGAACAGGAGTCAAAGCGTCGTCGTTGTGTCGCACGGCGATCCGCTCCGCCTCGTCTTGGCGTTTTACCTGTCGCTCCATCTCGGCGACTTCCGGCGGCTCACCTCCGACAACGCGTCGGTCAGCGTCCTCTGTTGGGGGCGCGGACGGCCGCGGCTCATTGGTCTCAATTGGGCCTTTTCCACCTTGTTGACAACCTGTGCAAAACACGGTTGAGAACGTGTTCAAACCGCGTGGGTCGAGTTGTGCAAACGTTGTGGAGCTCCGGCCAATCGATGTGCATCCGGTGTGGAAGATCTGTGGATAAGGCTCCCGATCCCCTGGTCCTGGTGCCCGGCATCGACGGCACCGCGCTTCTCTTCTACCGACAGGTGCCGCTTCTCGCCAAGCGTTTCCAGGTCAGCGCGTTCCCGCTTCCCGATCAATCCGACTGCACGATGGCATCGCTCGTCGACGCCTTGCACGAGCACTGCTGCCGAGCGGTCGGGGACCAAAAGGTCACGCTGTGCGGCGAATCGTTCGGCGGTGCGCTGAGCATGAGCTATGCGCTGTCCCACCCCGAAATGTTACGCCGCTTGGTGATCGTGAACTCGTTCCCCGTCGTTCGCCAACGGGCCGGTCTTCGGATGGCTCCGCTTCTCTTGAAAGCCGTACCCTGGAGAGCCATGAACTTCGCGCGCCGGTTCTCGGGCAAGCGGCTTCATTCTCCTCACACCCGGCCCGAGGACCGGTCGGAATACCGGAAACGGGTTCGGAGCGGCGGCCGTACCGGCTACATTCGCCGTTTGGAGATCCTCCGACGGTACGATATCCGGGAGCAGCTCGAGCGGATCGCGACGCCGACGCTCTTCCTGGCGAGCGACCGGGATCACGTCGTGCCGGCGGTTTCGGAGGCACGGTACATGGCCGCCCGCATGCCGCGGGCCACGGTCAAGATCCTGGAGGGGCACGGGCACATCTGCCTCATCCACCACGAGCTCGACCTACTGGAAGAGATTACGAGTTGGATCGACGGTGGGGAGGTGGAGGAGACCTCGGCGGTCAGAAGAGCCGCAGGCCCGCCCTCTGCATGAGCTCGTAGAACGTTTCCACCGGAAACCCGGCCACATTGGAGGCCGAACCGACGATCTTCTTCACGAAGATCCCTCCCCTGCCCTGGATCGCGTAGGCACCGGCCTTGTCGGCCGGCTCGCCGGTTCCGACGTACCAGCGAATCTCGGATGCTTCCATCTCCCGTAGCTGGACCCGCGTCAGGCAAACACCGGAAAGCTCCTTCCGCTCGCCTTCGTGGACGAGTGCCAGGGCGCTGAGGACTTGGTGGGCGCGGCCGGAGAGACTTCGTAGCATCCGACGCGCTTCCCGGTCGTCTCTCGGTTTTCCAAGGATGCTGCCATCGAGAACGACAATCGTATCGCCGGCGAGAATCCAATCGGAGGGCCTTCGCCTCGAGACGGCCCGTGCCTTTTCCAAGGCGACGCGCCGCACGTAGGGGCGGGGGCGTTCCCCGGTGAGAGGGGTCTCGTCCACGCGGGGGTTTGCGAGGCGGAAGCGCACGCCGAGCTGCTTCAGAAAGGAGATGCGGCGAGGGGACGAGGAGGCGAGTACCAGGGGTGTCTTCACGCGTCAGCTACGATTTCAGCCGTTTCCGTTCTTGAGAGAACTTGCGGAAGAGTGTTTCCTTTCTCCGCTCGCAGCTCTGGAGGACTTGGGAGATCCTGCGATCGTGCTGCTCTTGGATGCGTCGCGCCTCCTCGTTTCTCGCGGCCTCGTTCCTCATCCGAGCTTCTTCTTGAGCGACCGCACGCTCGTAGGTGACCGCGGCGTTCGAGATCATCCGGTCGGCCTCGCGGCTGGCCTTGTCCAAGGCGAGGCGTTCGTCTTCGAGGACTTCCTGGAGGGCCGACTGAAACGCCAAACGCGCCCTCTCGATGGCGACCTGATAAGACTCGCGCGCATCGAGAACGGCTCCCTCGTAGGCTCGGTCGGCCGCTTTTCTCCGCGAGTGCTGTTCCAGGAGGGGTCCGTCCTGTGCCTGGCGGAGGGCCGCCTCTCTCCTTTTGCTCGCCGACCGCAGCGCGTCCTCTCTCGCTCGCAGCGCCGCGGCCCGGGCGCTTTGATACTTGCGTTCTTGACGCAGGAGGTCGGGCTGTCGCGCGTCTTCGGCGGCTTGTATCTCGCGGTCGCGGATATCGTTGGCCTTCTGGAGGGATTTCCATTGATCGTCCTTGGCCTTGGCGAGGCCCTGGTGGTAACGCTCGAGAGCGGTCTCGAGCGAAGCGATCTTCCTCAGTGCGGCATCACGTGATTTCTCAGCTTGATCCACTT
>Ga0299906_10003292_pt1 | contig 13315 bp, 10 predicted proteins | sample RVTome_14_FD_200259 | JGI IMG/M metagenome (GOLD analysis project Ga0299906, IMG submission 200259) | Soil microbial communities from uranium-contaminated site in the Upper Colorado River Basin, Wyoming, United States - RVT145D125 (version 2) ...
CCCCCGGCTCAGATATGATATCCCCCGGCTCAGAAACGATATCCCCCGACTCAGATATGATATCCCCCACGTAGAAATGATACCCCCCGACTTAGAAACGATATCCCTCACGTAGATACAATTCTCCATCATCCAGAAGCCCCACCGCCAAGGCATCGTCGAAAACTCACGCAGTGGCGGCTGAGAACAAGGCGCGTCCCCTCATCCTCTGAGGTCTTTCAAGACCTCACGGGCAGCATTAAAACCGGGTGCGCCGGTGACGCCGCCGCCGGGATGGGCGCCGGCCCCACACAGGTACAGGCCGTCAATCGGGGTGCGATATTGGCCGTAACCGGCGACAGGACGCATAAACAGCAGTTGATCGAGGCCCATCTGGCCGTGGAAGATACCGCCTTCGGTCAGGCCATAGTCGCGTTCCCAATCCAGCGGCGTGATGACCTGGCGATGTAAAATGAGATCCTTCAGATTGGGTGCGTACTCGGCCAGGGTGTCGATAATCGTGTCACCCAACGTTTCCCGCTGCGTCTCCCAATCGTCTTCTCGCAAGTGATAGGGGGCGTACTGCATCGTGATCGACATGACGTGCTGGCCGGCCGGCGCCAGCGATGGGTCCAGGATCGAGGGGATGACGACATCGAGGTGGGGCTGCCGGGAGAAGCGGCCGTATTTGGCTTCGTCATAGGCTCGCTCCAGGTAATCCAGGCTGGGGCTGATGAGGATGTGGCCGCCCAGCTGCGCTTCGCCATCCGTCTGGGTCGTAAAGCGCGGCAGGTCACCTAAGGCCAGATTGACCTTGGCCGTGCTGCCCCGGAAGCGGATGTTTCTGACCCGGCGCATGAAGCGTGGTTCGAGCAGCGGCGCGCCCACCAGGTCGAAGAACGTGCGCCGGGGATCGGCGTTGGAGATGACGACCCGGGCGGAGATGGTCTGGCCATCGACCTGCACGCCGGTCGCCCGGTCCTGCTCGACGACGATCCGGGACACGCCGGCTCCGGTTTTGATCTCAACACCGTGCGACCGGGCTGCGCCTGCCAGCGCCGCCGCAAGCTGGCCGATCCCACCCCGGATAAAGCGGCTCGCACGAAAACCACCTGGCGCAGCGCCAAGATAATGATACAGCATCATAAAGGCCGTGCCGGAGGCCTGCGGCCCCTGCATGCTGCCGAGGATACCGGCTGCACCCAGTGCGCCCTTTAAGACCTCACTTTCAAACCATTCATTTAGAAACTCGGCCACCGTCATCGGCAATACCCGCAGGAACGCCATCATCTCACGTTTGCCCGTGCGCTTGAGCTTGAGGCCAACCTGAAGCCATGGCAGCAAATCGGCGGGGCCGCTGTGAGCCAGGTGGGGCGGGGTCAGGGTCATAATGCCGTCCAACACGCCGGCCATTTGGGTAACAGCCCGGACAAAGGCGGGAAATCGGTCGGCATCCGCTTCGGAGAAGGCCCCGATTTCAGCTTGATTTTTCGCCAGATCGGTCCACAGCGTCAGGCCCCGGCCATCGAGCTGCGGCGCAAAGGCGGCGACCGGGCTTTCCAAGAAGGCCAGCCCATGCCGCTCCAGATCGAGCGCGGCCAGCACCTCCGGTCGAAACAGACCGGCATCGTGAGCACCGGTATTGAATTTGAATCCCGGAAAAACCGTTTCAGTGGCGGCGGCCCCGCCCAAAGTGTCGCGCTGTTCCAGGACCAACACACTGTGACCGGCTTGCGCCAGGCAGGCCGCCGTGACCAGGCCGTTGTGACCACCACCGACGACAATCGCGTCATAGTCGGTTGGCCGGGTCAGGGCCGGACGTGAACCCGATTCCACCCGGGTCACGCGCTGCCGCATTTCAGACAGCCCCTCACCGGCGCGATCTTTCAAGGCCAGGCCGGTATCCTTGAGCTGCCGGCGGGTCTCTTTGCCGGCTTGCGGGGAAAAGAGCAGTCCAATGACGGCCCCGGCCAGGCTGCTGATTGCCAACGCCAGCCAAAACTTGTTTCGCTTATCTTTTCTGGCCATCTTATCGTTTCCAATCTTTGAGGATCTCCAATGCGGCCAGCCGGCCCGGCGCGCCGGTGATGCCGCCGCCCGGATGGGTCCCCGAGCCGCATTGGTAATAGTTTTGAATCGGGGTGCGATACTGGGCGTAACCGGGCGCCGGGCGCAGGAAGAAAAGCTGTGACAGGCTCAGTTCGCCCTGAAAAATATTGCCCTGTGACAGCCCCGTGATCTGCTCGATGTCCCACGGCGTCATCACCTGCCGGTGGAGGATGATGTCTTTGAGATTGGGGATGTACTCGGCCAGGGTATCGACCACGGCGTCGCCGAGGGTCTCCCGTTTCTCGGGCCAGGTGCCTTCGCGCAGTTGATAGGGCGCATATTGCACAAAGCACGACATGACGTGTTTGCCCGGCGGGGCCATATCGGGATCGATCATCGATGGAATGATGATGTCGATGTAGGGCCGGCGGCTGAAATCGCCATACTTGGCATCGTCGTAGGCGCGCTCGAGGTAGTCGATGCTGGGGCTGATCGACAAGGCGCCGCGTAGATGCGGCCCGTCGCCCGGCCTACAGGCCAGGTTTGGTGCGGCGTCCAGGGCCAGGTTGACCTTGGCCGAGGAGCCGCGAATGTTGAAGTTACGGATGGCCGTGACCAGATCATCGGGCAGCAGTTCCGGCTCGACGAATTTCAGGAAGGTCAGCTTGGGGTCGAGGCTGGAAACGACGATATCGGCCTTGAGCTCATCACCATTTTCCAGGACGACACCTCGCGCCTGCCCATGCTTGACGATGACCTTGGCCACCGGCGCATTGATCCGAATCTCCGCGCCCAAGGCCCGGGCCGAGTTGGCAATCGCTTCGGCAATGGCCCCGGTGCCCCCCTTCTGAAAACCCCAGGCCCGAAAAGCCCCATCGATCTCGCCCATGTAGTGGTGGAGGAGCACATAAGCCGTGCCCGGTGAGCGCGGCCCCAGAAACGTGCCGATGATGCCGCTGGCCGCTAAGGTGGCCTTGAGACAGTCGGTTTCAAACCACTCTTCCAGAAAATCGGCCGAACTCATGGTCATCAACTTGGTCAGCATATAGAGCTTTTCTTCGCCCAAACCGCGCAGGTGTTTACCCAAGCCGGCCAGGCCAAACAGATCGCGGGGGTTGAGCGTCGTCGGGTCGGGCGGAATGATGCCCAGCATATATTTGACCGACTTGGCCATAAAGTACATCGCCCGGCCGTAATCCTCATACGCTTCGGCGTCGCGGGGCGAGTGGCGAGCGATATCACGCAGAGTACGATAATGGTCGGCATCGCGATAAAGATAATCGCCGTTGGGCAATGGCGTCAGAGTACTCTCCAGAGGCAATATGGTCAGGCCATGCTCAGGCAGCCTGAGATCACGGGTGATTTCCGGACGCAGCAGGCTGACCACGTAGGAGAAGACCGTAAACTTGAAGCCGGGAAAGACTTCCTCAGTGACCGAGGCCCCGCCGACCAGATGCCGGCGCTCGAGCACCACAACCTTTTTTCCGGCCCGGGCCAGGTAAGCCGCGGTGACCAGGCCATTGTGACCGCCACCAATGATGATGGCATCGTAGGTGTTGCTCATTGATGTTATCCTTGGTTGGTTATTGGTTACGCCCGTTTTCGGATTGGGTCAAAGAACGGTGTTTTGACAATGGTGGCCTTTGCTTTCTGACGCTGGTATTCGACGGTGAACTCCATCTCGACCGGCGTGCCGGGTGCGGCATAGTCACTCTTGACCGTGCCGATGCCGATGTACTTTTTGAGAATGGGCGAAAAGGTGTGGCTGGTTACCTGGCCGATCTGGCGGCCGTTCTTGTAAATCGGGACCGGGGAGCGCGAGGCCCGGCCGGCCACCATGGGCGGCAGATCGACCGCGTCAAACAGCCGTTCCAGCGACCCCCAGTCAACATCCAGGCCGACGAACTGCCAGGTCGATCCCCGGGCCTGCTCGGCCAGCAGCGCCTTACGGCCCACGAAATTCTCTTTCTCCAGAGCCACGGCCCAACCCAGACCGATTTCAAACGGCGATGATTTCTTGGCCTCGATCAGGGCCTTATGGGACGAGGTGTAATCGACCTCGATCAGCAGCAGCCCGGCCTCGATCCGCACCATGTCGAGGGCCACCAGGCCGGCCGGGGTGAGACCGTAGCCCTGACCGGCGTCGATGAGGCTATCCCACAACCGGTCCGCAGCGCTCGACCTGATCCACAATTCATAGCCCAGATCGCCGGTATAACCGCTGCGGGTGACGGTCAGGGGTATACCGTCCAGGCTGGCTTCAGCCAGACGAAAATAACGCAGGCTGTCGAGATCGATCCCACTCAGCATGGCCTTGAGGATGGCCCGGCTGTTTGGGCCTTGCAAGGCCAGGGCCGCCAGATCGCCGGAGACATTGACCACATCTACATTCATACCGAAGCCACAATCCTGAAACCAGCGCAAATTGGGATCGGCCGCCGTAATGCGGAAACGATCCTCGGCCAGCCGCGAGATGGCGCCATCGTCGATCACCTGGCCGTCCTCATCGCACCAGGGCGAGTACATCACCTGACCCACGGCACATTTTTCGACATTGCGCGTCATAATCCGATTGATCAGGCGCAACGCGTCAGGTCCGCTGATCTCATACTTAAAGAGCGGCGAAATATCGAACAGGGCGGCCGCATTGCGCACGGCGTAATACTCGTGCTCATGCGTTACTTCATAGGTAGCCGGGACGACATAGCCAACCCAGTCGCGCCAGTCGTGGCTCTCGCATAAGGTGGCGGTTCGGCTGTGGAACGGCGTAAAAATTGGCATGGGAATTCCTCAAGTTTATGGTTGTACGTCATCCAGATAATGACAAGCTTATTGGGCTGCCTCGTCGGGCCCGGCTTCGTTCGGTCGATAACCGAGCTGGGCCGAGATACGGCCGGCGGCGGCCATAACCAGGACGGCGATCTCCGGAATCCGGTCCGGCGTCAGGCGCGCGGTTGGCGCGTTGATGCTAATCGCCGCGGTGACCCGGTTATTATGATCATGGACCGGAGCGCCGATGGCCATAAAGCCCACTTCGAGTTCCTCGTCGGCGACGGCGAAGCCCTGCTCGCGGCTGCGGTCCAGCTCACGCCGGAGCATTTCGGGCGCCGTCATCGTTTTGTGGGTCAATTGCGCCAGGGGCGGCCGCAGCACGGCGTTGCGTTCGGACAAGGGCAGATCGGACAACAGCACCTTGCCCGTTGACGTGGCGTGCGCCGGCCAGCGGGTGCCAATCGACTGATTTGGGCTGACCAGATACCCGCCCGCAACCTCATCCAGGATCAGAACTTCGCCGCCATCCAGCACTTCCAGCGATACCGCTTCGCCAAGCTGGCGGGCCAACCCTTCGATTTCGGCCCGGCTGACCGCCCGCAATTCATTGGCGCGGAGGGCCCGCCCGCCGATGACAATGGCCTCCGGCCCCAGGCGGTAGGCATCGGTCTCGGAACTGCGGGTGATCATGCCCTCGCGCTCCAAGGCCGACAGCAAGCGGTATGCTGTCGTCTTGTTCAAGCCAACCTGGCGGGCCAACTCGACCAGACTCAATTGCGGCTGCCGGTCGGTAAAGCTTTTAAGGAGCGCGATGGCTCTTAAAACGGCTTGCGTACCGGGATAGGGTTCATTGGCCGACATAATTTGGGTGCAGACATAGTCTGAAACTATATTTCATTATATGAACCAAACCGGGCGATTATAAATCTTTCAAGATAGTTTGTCAAATCCTATTGGTCGATTCTCAACAATAGAGTTCATATTGTGAAATAGGTTTTCAAATTTTTACGTTTGAGACAGTTCTGATATACTTGCCCAAATTCAATCGATGACTCATCTCACCTGAATTGGAGGCGTGCTCATGGCCACAGCATTTACATTACCAGGACGATATTACACATCCCATGAACTATATCAAGAGGAGCTTGAACGGATCTTTTATGACCGCTGGGTCTGTATGGGACGGATGGAGCAAATCCCTGACAGCGGAAATTATTTAGTGCAGCAGGTTGGCGACGAAAGCTTGATCATCGTGCGGGGGGAGGGCCAGACGATCCGGGCTTTCTACAACGTATGCCGGCATCGGGGCACGCGTATCTGCACCGCAAGCGAGGGGCGCTTGCGACAGAGCATCCAGTGCCCGTACCATGCCTGGACCTACGGGCTGGATGGGCGGCTCATTGGCGCGCCTCATATGAAGGACGTCGCCGGATTTAAGGCAGAGGATTATGGTCTCCAACCGGCAGCGCTGGATGTGTGGGAGGGGTTCTTATTCGTCAATCTGGCTTCGAAACCGGAGCCTTTTTCAGAGGCTTTAGCGCCGCTGCTGGGCAAGTTCGCCCGCTGGCACTTGCCCAAACTACGCGCCGCCCGACGGATCGAATACGATGTCCGGGCCAATTGGAAGCTCATCATTCAAAATTACTCAGAGTGCTACCACTGCCCGCTGATTCATCCGGACCTGGCCAGGATATCACCGTATCGCAGTGGCAATAATGATTTAACCGAAGGGCCAATCCTGGGGGGCTATATGCTGATCAATCCGTCGGAGCACAGCCTGACACTGGACGGGCAAAACTGTGCCCCGCCCCTGGGGGAGGTTGGCGGGGACGACCTGCACCGGGTCTATTACTATTCTATCTTGCCCAATATGCTGATGAGCCTGCATCCGGACTATGTCCTGGTCCACACGCTCTGGCCGCAAAGCCCCGACCGGACCCTGATCAGGTGTGAGTGGCTATTTGAACCCGAGGCCATGGCTCAGCCCAACTTCGACCCCGACAGTGCCGTATCATTTTGGGATATGACCAATCGTCAGGACTGGCATGTGTGTGAGTTGTCACAGCGCGGCGTGGCTTCGCGAGCCTACAGGCCCGGCCCCTACTCGACCGGTGAAGGTCTGCTGGCTGCCTTTGACCGGGAACTACTGCGCGCTCTTGGTCATAGGGCATAGGGCATCGGATCATGTCATCCCTTCGGCTTCGCTCAGGACAGGCCTGAGCGACCGCAGGGAGCGAAGGATCCCCCTAGAGTCTTTGCTATCAAGCGCTTCATGGAGATTCTTCGTCGCTGCGCTCCTCAGAATGACATGTTGCGGGCAAGGTCTGAGACCTGCCCTTACAACATTGTGGGGCTACTCTTTCTCGACAAAATTGAGTGAAGCGGAATTCATGCAGTAGCGGAGGCCCGTCGGACGCGGACCATCTTCAAAGACGTGCCCCAGATGGGCATCACAGACGCTGCAGAGCACCTCGGTGCGGCGCATGAAAAAGCTGCCATCTTCTTCGGCCGTGACATTCTCCTCGTCGATGGGCGCCCAAAAACTGGGCCAACCGGTGCCCGACTCGTACTTGGCCTCTGAGCTAAACAGCTCGGCGCCGCAGCAGACGCACTGGTAAACACCATCACCCTTGAAATCATTGTATTGACCGGTAAAGGGGCGTTCGGTGCCCTTTTCACGGGTGACGTGGTACTGTTCCGGGGTAAGCTGTTCTTTCCATTCCTGGTCGGTCTTTTTGACTTTAGCTTTGGCGGTCATTGTTAGTTCTCCTTTGTAAATATGTGTCGCGTATAAAGTGCCAGGTTTCACGTGTCAGGTGTCAGATGTCAGGTAATGATTTTATTTTCGGCAGGATGCCAACAGTCGGCTCCTACGAACATCAGCTTTATGGCAAGTATCTCTTGGCCAACGTAATACGGTTGCATCAGTCCAACCACTGGACCGGGTCGCCCACGGCAATTTCGCCGTCATCGAGTATTTCGCCGAAAGCGCCCCCGCCCCAGCCAGGTCGCATCGCGGCCCGGAGGCCGGGCCAGGCTTCGTCCATGACCTCGCACGGGGTGGTTTCGCCATAGATGCGGACGCGGCAGTTGCCAATCTGCAAAATACGCTTGCGACTGTCGGCCAGGTGGATACTACTGAGCATCAGGTTGGCCCGGCGCGCGGATGGATCGATTGACGCGCCAAGCTGGTCCATCAGCTTCTGCCAAATCTCCTGTTCGATCATGGTCACCTGCCGTTTGCCACCCTGATTAGCGTTGCCAACCAGGCCCCGCCCGGCCTTCAGAGTCGCCCGGTCAACCGGGTCCATAGGGCCACGGCGCATGCGTTTCAACCAGATGGCCTCGACTTTACCTGTCTCCATAAAAATTTCCCCCAATTCAATGGATCTCTAAAATCTAACCTGTCCAGATAAATCACGATTTCGACGTCTTGACCGGAGACGGCTGACCGGTGACCGGGGCAACAGCTCAATTTTCACCGGTTTTCGGTCTCCCGTCGCCCGTCTATCTTGTTTAATGGTTGAGCAGTTATCTACGCTGATATTTTAAGAGGCTCGCTCAAAAAAGCAACTATTTCGCTCATGTCCATTGATTGGGATGAGGAGAAGATTAACTCTCCTAAAATAGAGCAAAAGGTTAAAGTTTTCTTTAGCTCCTGGCGTAAAACATGGTAAAATGATGAGGTATTGCTAAAAACAAGAAGGTTAATAATTGACCAATATGCCAACAAACCCACATTCCCCCTCCTGGAGTACGACGACCAAAGTCTTTGTGGCTGCCTTCACCCTGGTGGTGATTGGGCTGGCTGTCTGGCGTTTTCATACCCTGATTGGGCCGTTGATTATTGCCGGTATCATCGCTTATCTGCTCAACCCCATAATCGTTTGGCTCGAACGCTATACCCACCTCAGCCGGGGCTTAGCCATCGCGGTCGTCTATCCCATTTTCGCCGTCATCGTCCTGGCGGTGCTGATTGCGGCAGGCGTGACGATCTACAGTCAAATCATTGGCCTGATTGTAACCATTCAGGAGATTTTCTGGACAGGACCGGAACAACTCAATACCCTACTCAGCCAACCGATTACCTTCGGTCCATGGACCGTTGATGGTAGCAGAATCGATCTCAACATGGTCGAGGTCATGCAGCAGGTCCTCGCAGTCATTCAGCCGGCTCTCAGCCAGAGTGCCTTATTCGTCGGCTATGTGGCCTCGACTACGGCGACCCTGATTGGTTGGACTATTGTCGTTTTTGTGCTGTCCATCTACTTTGCTATCGACCTCCCGCGCTTTGCCGGTTTGATTAGTCAGGCGATTTACCAGCCGGGCTATCGCCGGGACGTAGAGCAACTGCTGCACGAGTTTGGCAGTATCTGGAATGGCTATCTGCGCGGGCAAAGCACCCTGGCTCTGATCATGGTCGTGATCTACTCGGCGATGCTGTGGCTGCTGGGGGTGCGCTTTGCCTTAGCGCTGGGCTTGTTGGCCGGGGTGCTCGACTTTGTGCCATATCTGGGGCCGACCATTATCTTGAGTCTGTCGACCTTGGTGGCCTTATTTCAGGGTGACAACTGGCTGGGATTTAGTCCAATCTGGTATGCAATTTTAGTAGCACTGGCCGGGTTGACCATCCAGCAAATCGAAGGCAACTGGCTCAACCCCCGGATCGTGGGTCGAGCCGTGGGGCTGCACCCTCTGCTGGTCATCATTGGCGCGATTATGGGCAGCACCTTAGCCGGTATCCTGGGCGTGATTCTAGCCGCTCCGATTATCGCCACCATCAAACTGCTGGGCACCTATGGCTGGCGCAAGATGTTCGACCTCGAACCATTCCCGGAGCCCGAACTCCTGCCGGAGCCAGAGCCGGTGTTAGCGGAAGCAAAGCCATCGTCCAAAGAGATCCAGCCGGGCTTCGAGGATTTGAAGATTAGCCAATTGGGCAATGAATGAACGAGGATGGACAACCTCAATATTCGACATCAACTTAAAAAGAAGGTAGATTTGAGGTGTGAAATGTCCAAGTTATTTTTTAACAGCTCTTTAGCTGATCGGGCATTTAGATCATCGGATCGTCGCTGTCGGCGGGGGCTGCTTGCCTGAACAGTTGCTCCAAAAACCGGGCCGCCCGTTCAAGTGATCCCGGCTGCTCGATCACGCCGTAAAGCTGGCCGCCCAGCCCTTTGATGTCCGGAATGAGCCAGAGTTGAACCGGGGGGCGCACATAGGTAAAGACCAGCCCCACCCCAATCAGCCCGAAGCCAAGTAGATAGAGGGCGATGGCCGGGTCACGATAAGCGATGACCTCCAGCTTGTGCCCCAGGGTGGCGGTAACCGATAAGCCCTCCAGGACGAACGGTTGCCCCAGTTGGGCCTCGATATCTTCCGAGGACGGCGTTTCAGAGCCACGACGGACCCTGACCCGATAGTGTTCGGGCGAGGCCGGGTCCGGTAAGATTTGAACGGCCAGGGAATTGGCGGGGATGAGAAAATAGAGCGGAGCACCGGTTCCTGCGAGGGAAAAATTGAGCCGGTCACCCGGCGGGAGATCTTCTTGAACGGGGATTAACTTGACCGGCGCATCGGCGGCGTCTCGAACGATGACGCTCAGGACGGGTTCAACCTCTATCGGCAGAATCACGACATTGTTAAAGAGCGCCGGTCGATAAAGAGACCATGCCAGGGATTGGGCCGATGATCCACTCCGGTCTGCTCGATAGGTGACCTGGCCGACCTGTTCGCCGGCTTCGGCTTCAGCGAGTTCAAATTCGCCATTGAATAGCGAGCTGGAGACAGGTTCAAGGGGGGCCAGGCTAAACCGGTCGGTCCTGAGCCAGGCGTTGCTGATCAACACCGCCCCAATCAAAAGAACAAGCCCCCCATAGATAGCCAACAGTCCCAACCAGGCCCAACGTCGCAGGGCCGCCCCGACCATTCGTTCTTCAGCCTCATCTGGCATATAAAACGAAAAGCCTTCCTCCGCCAACGATGTTCGGAGCGAGTCTAAAAATGCATCGGGCGATTTCGGCAACCGTACGACCTGCTGAACCCGCTGAGCCCGGGCATGCTGCCATTCAATCGGGGGGATAGTTTTACCCAGCCGCCGCCAGGAGCCGGGTCCATAGTCGGCCAGGGCAATCAGGCTGTTGAGCAAAAGCAAGGCCAGCGGCAGCCAAAACCAGAGTGAGCGGAAGATGCGCCCCAGCCCCAGAAAAAAAAGCGGCTCACCCCAGCGCTGGAGCCAAACGGCCAAGGTCACAGTCCAGGTGGCAGCATCGACCGTTGGACTTGCTTGTTGGGGGAGAAGCCAGCCCAGGAGGGAGACGACAACCAGAGCGACGATTGCAGCGATGGTTAGCCTGGGATCACGCAACGCATACCAACCAGAGGTGGCAGAGCGCTGTAACCAGGCGGTGAGGTGGGGCGTGTTCTGACGAACTGTTTCCATTCAACCTTTGACGAATGGGCCGGCTTCCCAGGATTTCCAGGAATTTATCGGCCTGGCGATAATAGTATTCTACAACACTATTCGGCCTTACCAAAATTGCAAAATTGCTGTTTCGTTCGGCAGTATCGCGATTTGGCTACAAAATTACCCAATATTGGGCATACTACCTTTTGTTCCGGGTTGATGGTGTTGCCCTCACCTTAGAACCAGGGGCTCAATTGCTCTGGCCTAACTTGCGGCGTTCGTCCGCTCTGAGTTCGCGCCGCAGGAGTTTGCCGACTTTGGATTTGGGTAGCATATCACGGATTTCGATGTAGTGAGGCACTTCATAAGGGGCCAGCCGCTGGCGACAATGGGCGATGAGATCGTAGGCCGTGACTCCCTTGATATCCTCTCTGAGGACGACAAAGGCCTTGATCCTTTCACCGGCACTGGCGTCAGGAATGCCGACGACGCAGGACGCCGTCACGGCCGGATGATCTTGCAAGGCTGTCTCGACTTTTGATGCAGCGACGCGATAGCCTTTGTGCTTGATCGTGTCGGCGGCTCGATCCAGGAAGAAGAGCCAACCGTCTTCGTCGATGCGGACGATATCGCCGGTTCGGTACCACAGCCGGCCGTCCAGATTGACGAAACAAGCGGCCGTTTCCTCGGGCTTGTTCCAATAGCCGGTCACCATCAAATCAGATGAAACCAGCAGTTCGCCCGGCCCCTGGGCATCAACCGGCTCCAGGGTATCGGGGTCAACCAGCTTGACCCGGCGGAAGGGTACGATTTTGCCCGCCGTGCCCTCCGGGAACGGTTCTCCGGCCGGGGTGAGGGAAATACCGCCCGATGTTTCCGTCGCCCCATAGCCCTGGTAGATGGGCACGCCAAAGGTTTCATGCCAACGCCGGCCCACATCGCCGGGCAGGACATCCCCTCCCGAAAAACAGTATTTCAGGGAACTCAGATCATACTGATCTACCCGGTCGTGCTCCAGGATCATTCTGAAAACGGCGGGCACACCGAAAAAGGTGGTGGCCTGATAGCGGGCGATGTGATCGAACATGGCATCGAGATTGATCCGGGCCAGCAAGATCACGCTATCACCATAGAGCAGGGCCGCCAGGCCAACCCCCTGGCCAAGCACGTGATACAACGCCCCGCCCTGGATGATCATATCCTGGCCCCTGGGGATCAAAGCCTCGCGTGATTTGCGCTGTTCGTGGGCGGTTTCTAAAAAGAGGTCATTGGTGATAGGCACCCCTTTCGGGTAGCCCAGGGTGCCGCCGGTATAAAGGATTTCGATGACATCGTGAGGACCGGAGGCCGGTGCCGGCAGCGAGGGGTTACCTTGTTTCAACAGGCTTTTGAATGAAAAAACATGCTCATCTAACTGAAAGCGCCCTTCTGGGACTTTGTTGAGTACTCTACCGAGAACCTGTTTCCAAAGCGGCAGGAACTCGACCATGGTCGTCACGATCACCCGTTTCAGACCGGTCTCCGGCAGGACACGAGTCACATACCCGAAATTGGTATCCAGGCAAAATATCGTCTCGGCCCCGCTGTCATTGGCGATATATTTCAAGTCATTCGGGGCGTAATAGGCCGTAATTGGTACGGCGATAGCGCCCAGCCGCTGCAAGGCAAGCCAGGCCACCACCCACTGCGGCAGATTGGGCAGATAAATTATTGCCTTGTCGCCCTGTCTCAGTCCTAATGCATAGAGGGAAGCGGCCGTGCGGTCGACCAGCGCGGCTAACCCGGCATAGCTAAAGGTGCTACCCAGGTAAATCAGGGCCGGCTTAGCCGGGAACTGGCCGGCAGTCCGTTGAAAGAGATCGTAGATCAGGTCCCCGTTGACGGGTTTCATGGTCTGCACCTACAGGCCGAAATATGCCGATTTGACTTCAGGGTTTTCCATTAACGTCTGGCCTGTGCCCGTGGTGATAAGGGTGCCATTTTCCATGATATAGCCTCGATCAATGATTGGAAAGATGGGGCGGGCATATTGCTCGGCGACCAGGATGGTGATGCCTTCGCGCTGAATGCCCTGCATTGCCTCGACAATATGGAGCTGCAAGAGGG
>Ga0299906_10003293_pt1 | contig 13311 bp, 6 predicted proteins | sample RVTome_14_FD_200259 | JGI IMG/M metagenome (GOLD analysis project Ga0299906, IMG submission 200259) | Soil microbial communities from uranium-contaminated site in the Upper Colorado River Basin, Wyoming, United States - RVT145D125 (version 2) ...
CACATCCACGAACGCGCCGTAGCTCGACCAGCTCGCGCGTGCATCCGACGAGGTGGTCGCCGTCACGCAAATCAGTGCGCTGTTCTGCGAGCCGGACAGAAGGGCGCCGGTGTTGCCGGCCGCCGCCACCGCCACTCCCCCCTTGTTGCGGAAGTACTGCGCCGCGCTCAGCACCGTCGAGCTGGAACACACACCCTGGAAGCTCATGTTGGCCACGCGCGCGCCGCGATCAGCGGCCCAGGCGAGCCCTTGCGACAGCGTGCTGGCCCAGGCCCAGCCGCTCAAGTCGGTGACCCGCATCGGCATGATCCGCGCCTGGTAGGCCACGCCCGCGACACCCCCGCTGTTGTTGCCGATCGCAGCCGCGGCGCCTGCCACCTTGGTGCCGTGCCCGTACACGTCGCGCGTGTCGCTGTTGCTGTCGTACACGTTCCAGCCGGGGACCATCGCGCCGGCAAGGTCGGGGTGGGCCGCGTCCACGCCGCTGTCCAGGATGGCGATGGTCACGCCCAGGCCGCGCGTGGCGTTCCACGCGGTGGGCGTGGCGATCTTCGGGTGATGCCATTCCTTTGGGTAGAGCGTATCGTTGGGGACCAGCGTCGGCGGATAGGCGACGTCGAGCTCGGCAAACTGCACATGTGGATTCTTCTCCAGCATACGTGCTACCGCTGCCTCGTCGGCCTGCTCGGGCAGCTCCACCACGTGCACGCCGATCTGCTCGATGACCGCGACGCGCCTGCCGCCGTGCGGCTTGAGCACGCGGTCCAGCTCTTCCTCGGGCAGCCCCGCGCGCGGCCGCACCAGCACCCTGCCTTTGGCATGCACCGCGGCGTGCTGCGGCGGACCCGGCTCCTGCGTCAGCTCCGCGGCGTGCGACACGCCGGTGAGCGCCAGCAGCATCGGCAGCGCGCGCGCCGCTTGATGCCAAAAGCATGCGTCCTTCAGTCGCAAGCATACTGTCCGCACATACACACGCGTGCGCGCGCCGCTCTCCGTCCGGATCATGGCCGGTGCTCCTTGCTGGTTGCGAGGGACCCGGGCCGCATGCCCGGGCGCCGGCGCAGCCAGCAGCAAGAGCGGTACCAGCACCAGCGAAAGCGCGCGTTCGACGCTTGCGCGCACGCCACGGCGCTGCCCCGTTGCCCTGCGTTGTCATGCAGTTATGCCTGGGGCGTGAGCGTGCGCGCGGCGCGCTGTCGCGTGCGCGCGACGCGGCCGTCGGGTCGCGCGTGGACGACGCGCGCGCGCTGCGCAATGGCTGCGCGTGCCGGGCGGATGCGCCGGCTGCGCCGCCGCTGGCAGGATGCGCAGCGATCGGGCTGTGCGTCGCGCGGGGGCGACTGGCAAGCGCTTGAAGGGTCCGGCTCGCGCCCGCCGGCCTTTTTTTCCGCGGAGCGCGGGCGCGCAGGAACGCTCGATCCAGCTACGGCATCGCCGCCGCGCGCAACGATCGCATCCCAACGCGCTCCTAGGCGCCCGCCGAGCCCACCATGCCCAGGATCGCCGGCGCCGAGGCGAGCGGCTGCGGCCGGTACTCGCGCACATACCAGGGCAGGGCCTCCGTCAGACCCTGGTGCAGGGCGTGGGAGGGTTCGTAGCCGAGCAGGCGGCGCGCCTTGCTGATGTCGGCTTGCGAGTGTCGCACGTCGCCGGCGCGGAACGCGCTGTAGCACGGCGGCGCCCCCGGCGCCGCGTCGCAGTACGGGGCGAGCAGCTCGCGCAACGTGTAGTACAGCTGGTTCAGCGAGGTGCGCTCGCCGATGGCCACGTTGTAGACTTGATTCAGCGCCTCGGCCCGGTCGCTGAGCGCGGCCAGCAGGTTGACCTGTACCACGTTCTTCACATAGCAGAAGTCGCGGGTGGTCTCGCCGTCGCCGTAGATCTCGACCGGCTCGCCGGTGAGCAGCGAGCGCACCCAGCGCGGGATGACGGCGGCATAGGGCCCATCCGGATCCTGGCGCGCACCGAACACGTTGAAGTAGCGCAGCCCGATGCACTGCATGTCGTAGCAGCGCGCGAACACCTCGGCGTAGAGCTCGTTCACGTACTTGGTCACGGCGTACGGCGACAGCGGCCGCCCGATCCGCTCCTCTACCTTGGGCAGGCACGGCTCGTCGCCGTAGCTAGCGCTCGAGGCGGCGTACACGAAGCGCCGCACCCCGGCGTCGCGCGCGGCGACCAGCATGTTGACGAAGCCGTCCACATTGGCCGCGTTGGCGGCCACCGGATCGGCGATCGAGCCCGGCACCGATCCCAGCGCCGCGTGGTGCAGCACGAAGTCCACGCCTGCGCACGCTTCCCGGCACAGGGCGAGATCGCACACGTCGCTGGTCAGGAACCGGTGCCGCCGCGCGGCCTGAGCGCCGCAGAAATGCTCGACCTCGTCGAGATTGGCGCGCTGCCCGCGGCTCAGGTTGTCCAGGCTCACCACCTCCTGTCCCAAACGCAGCAGCGCCTCGACCAGATGCGAGCCGATGAAGCCGGCGGAGCCGGTGACCAGCCAGCGGTAGCGCCGACTTCCCAGGCGCTCGGTGATCGATGCGATGGGGCTCATGCGGGTCTGGGAGTTGGTCATCCGAAGTATCAGTTCACAGCGAGCAGCTGCTCGGCCTCGGTGCGCACCGGCGAGCGCGCCGGCAGCGCGCTCAACGCCTGCAGATGCGAGCGCGCCTGCGCCCGCTGGCCGGCCCGGAGCAGGGCCTTGGCCAGGTTGAGACGGATCGGCGCCGAGGCCGGCGCGAGCGCGTGCGCTTGCTCGAGCAGACGCAGCCCCAGTTCGACGCGACCTTGCTGTACCTCCAACCAGCCCAGCGTGTCGAGCACGGACGGGTTGTTCGGCGCCAGCTTCACCGCCCGCTGTGCGTAGTCCACGGCCGTCGGGTCGTTGAGCTGGCCAAGAGTCCACGCGACGTTGTTGAGCGCCACCGCGTTGTCCGGTTGCGCGGCGAGCGCGGTCCGATACCAGCGCGCGGCCGCCGCGAAGTCCTGCTCCGACAGCGCTGCCTGTCCGGCAAAGGTCGGCACCAACGCGTCCTTCGGATGATCCTTCGACCATTGCAGTGCGAGCGACTCGGCTGCCTGCTTCTTGCCCTGGCGTTGCAGGATGGCGTAGGCCGCGACCAGCACCGGAGCTTGCGGAAACTTCGCCAGCGTCGTGCGGATCAGCGCTTCCGCCTCCGCCGTCTTGCCCTGCGCCTGCAGAACCTCCACTTCGGTCAGATAACCCTCGGGGCGCTCCGGCCAGCGCTTCTGCGTGTCACGTGCGTCGGCGCGAGCCTGCTCGAAGTCCTCGAGCCGCAAGGCGGTCTGCGCCAGGGCGCGGCGCGCCGCCATCAGTCCGGGCTGCAGCTCGAGCGCCTTGCGCAGCGCGGCGCGCGCACTGCGCCAGTCCTTCGCAGCGGCGAAGGCGTCCGCCTGTCCGAGCAGCGGCCCGGGCGCATCCGGCGTCAGCGCGGCGAGCCTGCTGAAGGTGGCGATGGCCTGATTGCCGTCTCCGGTCGCGAGCTGCGCGCGTCCCAGCGCTTGCAGCACCGCCGGGTTCTCGGGCAGCGCAGCCTGCGCATGCTGTGCGGCGGACAGCGCGCGCTTGGTCTCGCCGGCACTGAACCAGTAGCCGATGGCGAGCAGATGCGGGCGCGGCGAGGTGGGATTGCCGGCGACAGCACGTTCGATGACCGCCTGCACCTCGGCCGGCTGCGCACCGGTCTGCTGCAGCAACCGAGCCAGCGCCAGCAGCGCCTGCTCGTGCCGGGCGTCGCGCGCGAGGATCGCCTGGTAGCGCTGGCGCGCGGCTTCCGGTTTACCGTCGCGGCGGTCGAGCAGCGCCAGGTTGTGCGCGGCCGGGAAGTACAGCGGCTCCAGCTCGAGCGCCCGCTCGAAGCGTGCGCGCGCCTGCGCGCTGTCCTTCTTCTCCAGCAGCACCAGTCCCATCAGGTTGTGAGTGAGCGGGTTGCTCGGCTGCTTGCGCTCCAGCGCCTGCGCCGCCGCGAGCGCCTGGTCCGGCTGGCGCCGGCCGAGGTGCAGCGCGACCAGGGCGACTTCCGCGCGGTAGCCGTCCTTGTCCATCCGTGTGGCGGCTTCCAGGTCCGCGATCGCGCGCTCGGTTTCGCCCGCCGCCAGACGCGCCTGGCTCAAGCGCACACGCGTGCCGACATTCTTCGGATCGCGCGCCGAGGCGCGCTCGAAGTACTGCGCGGCCTCGCGCAGCTCGCGATTGGCCAGCGCCACTTCGCCCGCCAGACGCAGCACGCCGGCATCCTCGGGGTGCGCCTCCAGCAGCGGCTGCAGCGCCTCGCGCGCGCGCTCGGCCTGGCCGGTGCGCAGGTAGGTGGAGATCAGCAGCCGGCGGGGGTACACATAGCCCTGTGCCCCGGCGACGACCTTGCGCAGGTGCTCCTCGGCCTGCGCGTAGCGCCCGCTGTCATACGCCACCTGCCCGGCGAGCAGCAGCGACGGCGCATGGTCGGGGACCGCCCGCAGCACCTGCTGCACCGCGTCGCGTGCCGCGTCCAGCCTGTTCTCGCTGTAGCTCACCAGCGCATCGAGGTACTGGGTGCCGAGCGCGCGCGGCGCCGCGGCCTTCAGCGCGTCCACCCGTTCGCGCGCCTTCGCCACTTGCCGCTCGCGCAGCAGCAGCGGCACCAGGCCGACATGCGCGCGTTGGTTGCCGGGCTGCACAGCGATGGCCTGCTCGTAGGTCAGCGCGGCCTCCTGCGTGCGGCGCTCGGCCGCCAGCAGATCCGCCTTGAGCAGGAGCGCCGGCAGCGAAGCGGGAGCGCGCAGCAGCGCCGCGTCCACCGCCGCGTGAGCGCCGGCCAGGTCGCCCCGGACCGCGGCCACGCGGGCCAGCCCGAGTCGTGCGGTCTCGTCGACGGGCCGGGCGGCGAGCGCCTGCGTGAACGCGGCGCTTGCCTCGTCCACCCGTCCCAGCCCCATCAGCGCCTCGCCACGCAGGGCCTGCAGTTCGGCCTTGGCGGCGGCGTCGGTGATGGCCTCTGCGTCGGCTTCGGCCAACGCCTTCTCGAACGCCCCCTGCAGGATCAGCGCGCGCACCAGCGCCGGCCGCACCCGTTCCGGCGCGTAGCCGGCCGCGGCGGCTTTGTGCAGCTCGATCTCGGCGGCGGTGAGATCGCCGGCCTGCTGCAGGCTGCTGCCCAGCAGATAGCGCGCTTCGCCGTTGTCCGGCGCGGCGTGCACCGCGTTCTTGAACTCGATCACCGCGGCCGCGTAATTCTGCTTCGCCAGATATTCCTTGCCGGAGGCGACGTAGGCAGTGGGGCTGTCGGCGTCGCAGCCGCACAGCCACAGCGAGGCGCCGGCGGCCAGTGCCAGACACAGCGGACGGGTCGTGCTTTCGGGTTTCATAGGTCTATCCTGAAGGGTGCCGCTACTGTCGCAGCCCATACTTTTCCATTAGATCGTAGAGAGTCGGTCGGCTCACGCCAAGCAGCTCGGCGGCGCGGCTGATGTTGCCGTTCAACCGCGCCAGCACCGTCACCACCGCCTCGCGCTCGGCGCGGTCGCGCACGCGGCGCAGGTTGAACAGCTCGGCTTCCGCGGCCACCGGCGCCAGCCCCAGGTCTTCGGCGCGCAGCGCCGTGCCTTCGGCCATGATCACCGCGCTCTTGATGCGGTTCTCCAGCTCGCGCACGTTGCCCGGCCAGCCATGCTTCTCGATGGCGTCCACCGCGTCGGGCAGCAGGGTCATGCTGCCGCGATGCTGCTCCTCGGCGAAGCGGCGCACGAAGGCATACGCCAGCAGGCTGGCGTCGCCCTTGCGCTCGCGCAGCGGCGGGATGGTGAGCACGATCTCGGCGAGCCGGTAGTACAGGTCCTCGCGGAACTTGCCGGCGGTGATCAGCTCCTTGAGGTTCTGGTGCGTCGCGCACACGATGCGCACGTCCACCTGGATCTCGCCGCGCCCGCCCAGGCGCTCGATCGCGCGCTCCTGCAGGAAGCGCAGCAGCTTCGCCTGCAGCGACAGCGGCAGGTCGCCGATCTCGTCCAGGAACAGGGTGCCGCCGCTCGCCAGCTCGATCTTTCCCGGCGTCTGCTTCACCGCGCCGGTGAACGCCCCCTTCTCGTAGCCGAACAGCTCGCTTTCCAGCAGGTTCTCCGGGATCGCGGCGCAGTTGATGGCCACGAAGCGCTGCTCCTTGCGCTGCGACAGTGCGTGCAGCGCGCGCGCGAGCAGCTCCTTGCCGGTGCCCGATTCGCCCAGCAGCAGCACGGTGGCGTTGGTGTTCGCCACCCGCTCCACCGTGCGGCACACCTTCTGCATCTGCGGGTCGCGGGTGAGGATCCCACCGGCGCTCTTGGCCGACTCGCCCGCCTGCAGCCGCCGATTCTCCTCCTGCAGCTCGGCCATGCGGAAGGCGCGCGCGATGATCAGGTTGAGGATCTCGGGCTGGAACGGCTTCTCGCAGAAATCGTAGGCGCCCAGCGCCACCGCCTTGAGAGCGTTGGCCTGGTCGTGCTGCCCGGTGACCACGATCACCTTGCACTCCGGGGCGAGCTGGAAAACTTCCTCGAGCAGTCGAAACCCTTCGGTCGGCTCGTCGGGATTCGGCGGCAGGCCGAGGTCGATGGTCACCACCGACGGCTCGAACCGCCGCAGCTGCGCCAGCGCCGACTCGCGATCGTCGGCCACCACCGTGTCGTACTGGTCGAATGCCCAGCGCATCTGTTTCTGCAACGCCGGATCGTCCTCGACGATGAGCAGGGGGCGTCTGCGCGAGTTCATGGGGACGGGTCAGGCGGCCGCGCGCTGCGCGCCCGCAGCCAGGCCGGCCGCGTCGCCCGCGGGCGCGGGCAAGTGCACGCGCACGCACGTGCCGGCGTTCTCGGCGCTCTCGACGCAGATGCGCCCGCCCAGCTCGGTCACGTACTGCTGGCTCTCGTAGGCGCCGATGCCCATCCCGCTCGGCTTGGTGGAGTGGAAGGCCTTGAACAGGTGCTCGCGCACGAACGCAGGCGTCATGCCGCGGCCGTCATCGCGCACCTCCACCACCGCCTGCTGGCCGTCGCGATAGCCGCGCACGGCGATGTGGCCGTCCGCGTCGGTGGCGTCGATGGCGTTTTGCACCAGGTGGCCCACCACGCGCTCGAGGCGCTCGGGGTGTCCCACGGCGCGCAGGCCCGGCTCGATCTCGAGCGCGAGCGTGCGCCTCTGCGCGAGATAGCGCGCCCCGAGGCGCTGCGCCAGCTGATTCAGGTCCACCACGCCCGGTTTCTCCACCGGGGTCGCGCCGGAGCGCAGCTGCAGCAGCAGGCGGCTCATCCGCTCCGCCACGTGCGCCACGGTGGAGAGCATGTCCTTCTGGAACTCCGGGTTAGCGGCGTGCCGCTGCGCATTGCGCAGCACCAGCTCGAGCTGCGCGACCAGGTTCTTCAGGTCGTGCACCACGAACGCCGACATGCGGTTGAACGCCTCGAACTGGCGCGCCTCGAGCAGCGCCTGGGCCGCCTGCAGCTGGCCGAGGAAGGCGGCGGCCTGGCGCGCCGCGGTCTTGAGCAGGTCGCGCATCTCCCAGTTCACTTCCAGCGCGGCGCGCGGCCGCGCCAGCAGGACGAAGCCGATCAGCGTCTCGCCGAACAGCAGCGGGACGATCAGCCAGGCCTGCGGCGCCTGCGCCAGCCAGCCGGGCAGGCCCAGGCCGGGATAGCGTTGCGGCGCGCGCAGCGCCTCTTCGACATTCACGATCCAGCCGGTGCGCTGCAGGAAAACGGCCAGGCTGCTGTCCGGTGCCACCTCCTGCTGCAGCTCGGGCATGTTCCAGCGCGCCGCCGGCCGCAGCGGGCCGTGGTCCGCGGCGAGCCACAGCGCGCCCGCGGGGCTCTCCACCAGGTCGGCGAGCGCGCTCACGGTGCGCTCGGTGAGCTGCAGCGGCGCGCCGTCGTCGGCCAACCGCGCGGTAAGCCTGTGCCACGCCTCGCGGTAGTCGTAGCGGTAGGAAAAGAAGTGCTTGCTGACGAACACGCGCAGCCGCGCGCGCACGCTGCCGGAGGAGAACAGCAGCGCCAGCAGGAGTATCGCTGCGAACAGGAATGCCACTTGGATGGCCCGGCCCCAGTCGCCCCCGTACAGGCGCACCAGGTACCCGGCGCCGGCGACGGCGAGCAGGTAGAGCCCGCAAAGCAGCAGCGCGAACGAGCCGAACACCACGCTGCGCGACACGCCGATGTCGATGGTCCAGTCGCGGTTGCGGGCGCTGGCCAGCATCACCAGCGGAATGGTGGCGGCATGCACCAGGCCGCGCACGCTCCACACTTCGTGGTCCAGCTGGTGCAGGAGCATGGCGTCGGAGAACATGAACAGATCGAAGCCGCTGACCGCCGCCACCCCCAGGCACAACGGCTTGATCGCCCAGCGCCGATCGTCCGGCGCGCCGCGGAACAGCTTCTCGCACACCACCAGCCCGAGAATCGCCGCGCACATCCAGGCGGTGAACATCACGCCCGCAGCATCCCCGGCGAACGCCGCATTGGGCAGCGAGCGGGAGTAAGCGAACACGGCGGCGAGCGCGAGCGTTCCCGCGCTGAGCAAGGCAAGGAGGGCATGCGGCACGGCGGGCAGGCCGCGCTTGCGGCCGACGGCAGGCGCGGCCGGTAGCAGGGCAGCGAGAAACAGCGCCCAGGCTCCGATTCGCATGGCGTCCGTGAGCTGGTGCAGCAGCCACGCGTTCGCCGTCGGGTAGAGGGCAAACACGAGGCCGGCCACCTCCCATATCGCGGTTGCCGCCGCTGCTGCAAGGAGCAGCCTGGCACGGCCGCTGTGCGGCGCGCGCAGGTACAGCTGCGCGGAGAACGCGAGGTAGGCGAGCAGACCGATCGCATACCCGGCGGCTGCGATCTGGTTAGGTGCAACGGGCATGGCGAGGGTCCGCGCAGCGCTTCGTCATGACTTGTGAGCGCTAGCGTGCGCCCTTACCCAGCGCAACCACACGCACAGTCAGCAACAGCACGATCAGATCGAGCAGGAGCGAGTGGTTCTTCACGTAATACAAGTCGTATTCGAGCTTGCGCACCGCGTCGCCGACCGACGCGCCGTAGCTGTAGTGCACCTGGGCCCAGCCCGTCAGGCCCGGTTTGACGCTGTGGCGCAGGCCGTAGAAGGGGACGGTTTTCGCGAGCTGTTGGACGAAGAACGCGCGTTCCGGGCGCGGTCCTACGAAACTCATGTCGCCGCGCAGGATGTTGAAGACTTGCGGCAGCTCGTCGATGCGCATGCGGCGTATCAGGCGTCCCACCCGCGTCACGCGCGGATCGTCCTGCGCGGCCCAGCGTGGAACACCGTCGAGCTCGGCATCCACGCACATGCTGCGGAATTTCAGCAGCAGGAACTTGCGCCCGCGCAGGCCAACCCGTTCCTGGCGGAAGATGATCGGCGGTCCGGATTCCAGCAGGATCCCCAGCGCCGCAACCAGCATGATGGGAGCGGCCACGACGAGCAGCGCCGTCGCCGCGATCAGGTCGAAGGCGCGCTTGACCGTGCGCCGAGACCAGCGCTGCCGAAACCCCTTGCCGTAGATCAGCCAGCTCACCTTCAGCGACTCCAGAGGCACGGCCCACAGCGCCCGCTCGAAGACGCTCGACACGGGGGTGACCGGAATACCCTCCAGGCGACAGTTGAGCAGCCCCTGCAAAGGCAAGGCTCCGTCCCGCTGATCGCGCACGGCGACCACGATCTCGTGTATCTGTAGCAGCCTGATCACCGTCTCCAGCGGCTGGGTGCACGCGATAACGCGCTCTCGTGGCACGACCGGTGGCGTGGAATCGATCTGATAGAAGCCGACCACGTTCATGCCGCGCGTGGAGAGGCTGCGCAGCGCACGCTCCACCGAGGCGGCCTCCGTCCCGGTGCCGACTACCAGGATGCGATGTGTGAAGGCATTTGACTGCACGCCGGACGAGCAGAGCAGGCGCACCGCCATCAACCCCAGAGCGCCCACGACCACAGCGTCGGGTATCAGCGCCTGGTAGGGCGCGATCGGGGGGAACAGCGCGAACGCCGCATAGCACAACGCCGCTCCCAGCGCCATGCTGACCAGAAACTTGAAGGCGAAGGAGCGCAAGGCCTCGCCGCGGCCCAGCCGATGCAGGCCGCATGCGCCAGCGGGCAGCAGCAAGCTGAGGGCGAACGCGAACTGCGCAGCCACCATCGTGGGTGTGAGGCTGTGCAGGCTCTGATGATTGGTGGAGACGACGAGCAGAAAGGCTGCCGAGAAGACCGCGGCCGCAAGCAGCAGCTCTATCAGCGCGATGAGCGAGAGCCTGTGATTGAAAGGTGCGACCATGGACCGAGCCCCCCATCCTCACGCCAGCTGACCGCGTGAGCACTCGTGTTCAGTAAAGCGCAATCGATGCGGCGGCGGATGCGCCGCGGCGGCCGCCCGGTCATGCCGGGACTCCGTCATGGCGGTTGGCCGGGCGATCATTGCGCACAGGGCGGCGTGTCGGATTGTCTGCTTCACCAACGATGACCTGCCCGCCCTGGGCGCTCTGCTCTAGATGTATTTATCGGTTCAGCGCGGCATTCATCGGTCCAATATCGGTAATTTCTACTGGCGTATGAAAGAACGAAACGCCATCGGGTGGGCGATGTCGGCAGCCGCGCCTCGAGATGCCGTGCGTGCGCACGCTCGCAACGACGCGGAGGGTGCTGGAAATCAGACGCAACTCGGGGAGTGCAAGGTACGCTTGGGGCATATCATGGGCTTGGAGCCGGCGCCGATCTACTTCACGCCGTCCAGGAATCCGACAGTTTGCGACTCGGGCGTCGTACGGTAGCAAGCCGCGTGCGAAGGCACCGAGCAGCGGCTAATGAGCCGTGCGCAAAGCGCAGCGGCAACCGCGTCGTGCGGCCCGACGGTCGCGGGCCGCACACGCTCATTCGATGTCCAGCGGGCGCCCGTGTTGCCGATGTGTGAAAGCGCCCGCCACGTTGCGCTCCCGGCGAACGCCATCGAAGTCCAGGTCCCACCCGGGAAGATGCAGCACGGAACTGTGCATCACTGCATGGCTGCCGATCAATGCGTCCTCCTTCGGGGAGACATCCAGGGCGGGCGGTTCGAGAAACGGCGCTCTCAGATGATCCCTGGCCTGCGCCCAGGACATTGCGGTGTTGTCGCGCGCGAAGAGGGCGATCGAGGCGGGCTGGTTGGAGAAGACTGCGTTGCCGAATACGAGCGGATGATGACCTTGCTCCACACCCGTTATGTGCACGCCGGCGTCCCGCGCGACGACGGTGTTGTGAAAAAACTGCACGTGCCTGGGGCGGCCGTTGTGCGGTTGGATGTGCACCGCCGCGCCTCTTGGATTGACGAAGACGTTGTTATACAGCGTTGTATTGCCCTCGCCTTGGAATAGCGCCTCGGTTGGGTTGTCATAGAACAGGTTTGCGTAGATCACATAGGTGTCCGTGGACCCGAGGCCGCTGGGAGGGAAATGCCCGACCAGCACGTTGGGACGAGCGCTCTGCGCCTCCGCGGCGCCCTGGCTCTTCACGAACACATTGTTCCGAATCACGGTTTCCTGGCGGTCACGAGGCATTCCCGGCAGGGCTTCACGCGCGATCTGATGTTTGATCTGAAGGTTGTATCCTTTCGTGTTGCGCACCACGTTCCCCTCTATCAGCCCGCCTACGAACGGGGCGGTGCCATCCGAGCGTCCCAGATACAGCCCGGTGCCGGCGCCGTCGATCACGTTGTCTCGGATTATCCAACCCCAGGTGGCGCAGTGCGCCGATATGCCGACGGTGGCCTGATCGAGGTCGTAGTTGATGATGGTGAGGCGCGACAGCGTGATGTGGTGGACCGACTTCGACGAGCTCTCCGCCTTTACCGCATCTGCCTCGCGGCCGTACCCGTCGAGCACAAGGGCGTCGACGATCAGATAGGCGGAGTCCTTCAAGCTCACGGTGTTGGCGCCATCGCGAGCCACGAATGTGGTTGGTTCCGGACCGCTCGAGCCTCTGATGGTGATGGGTTGGGCCGCTGTACCTGCCAGATCGTGCAAGGGCAGATTGTCGTAATAGCGGCCGGGCGCGAGGACCAGCGCATCGCCCGGCTGTAAGCGCCCCAAGACTTCGCGGTAGTCCTGGGGCGTAGCGAGGTAGTCCTCGGCGTGGACGGAGGCGCTGACGATTCCTAGCGCCAGCACCGCGGCGGCCTTGAAACAATGCAGAAGACCGTCATGGTACGAATCGTGCCCCCTGTCCCGGCTTCGTAGGTGGGCAGACGGAAGGTAGGGCATGAGCGGATTGTGCGGGGTCTTCATACGCCCGGGTAGCGCGCCTTTGGAGGAACAGCGCCGGAGGCAAGCCGTCGCGGCACTATCGACGCCGGGCGAATTGCAGGCGACGCTGCTTCTGCCCGGAGCTTGGGTTGGAACGACTCATCGCCGCTTCCCTCTCGTATACCGATCGACCGATGTCGTTGCAGCGCTATGGGGCTCGCCCACGGTAGCGGGGTCGGAAACCGGCGGTCCGGGAGACCCGGCCGCGTATGTTGCGCGAGCCTATGCGAACGGACAGTTGGAGTTTCTCCTGCACCTGCGCGGGTCTTTCTGCCTGGCGGCATACGACGCTCGGCGCTCCAGGGGCCTGATCGCGCTGGACCGCATGGGGCGCAGTTCGCTGACTTACGCTCTTGTCGACGGCAACCTTTGCTTCGCCACCCAAGCGGCCGCGCTGCGATGCCTCGCATCCTCGCCGCTGAAGATCGATCCGCAGGCCATCGTCGACTACCTCTACTTCCATATGGTGCCTGGTCCCGGCACCTTCTTCCAGGGGTTGCATCGTCTGGAACCCGGCGAGTACCTGCAGTTCGAGGGGGAGCGCACGACCGGCGGTCGGTATTGGACGGCGGTGTTCGACGAACAGACGCCCACCCGCTTCAGTGAGGCGAAGAATCGCTTCGTCGCCGTGCTCGAAGGCTCGGTCCGGCGCGCAGCCCGGGGTGACGCGGTCGGCTGCTTCTTGAGCGGCGGTACGGACAGCTCGACGGTTGCCGGCATGGTGGGGAGAGTTGCTGGCGTTCCGGGTCGCACCTACTCCATTGGATTCGCGGCGGCGGGGTACGATGAGATGGAATACGCGCGCATCGCCGCCCGGCACTTCGGCACCCGCCAGTTCGAGTATTACGTGACGCCGGAGGACGTGGTAGCCGCGGTTCCACTCATCGCACAATCCTACGACCAGCCCTTCGGCAACGCCTCCGCTGTGCCCACCTACTACTGCGCGAGATTGGCGCGCAGCGAGGGGGTAGAGGTGATGCTGGCCGGGGACGGCGGCGACGAGCTGTTCGGGGGCAA
>Ga0299906_10003296_pt1 | contig 13304 bp, 11 predicted proteins | sample RVTome_14_FD_200259 | JGI IMG/M metagenome (GOLD analysis project Ga0299906, IMG submission 200259) | Soil microbial communities from uranium-contaminated site in the Upper Colorado River Basin, Wyoming, United States - RVT145D125 (version 2) ...
TAACAGAAAAATGGCAATACCGGGTATGTTTCTGAAGTGTATTGCGATTAAGACAATAAATAGACAAACCAAAATAGCTGATAAGTTTGGAAACAAACTGAACGGATATAAAGCAATCGTATTCCAGCCCAAAAAATTAAGAAAACTGACCAATTGTCCCCAATGAAAAAGTGGGTTTCTCCATAATGATTCACTAACAGAGTAGTAAGGAAACCCTTTTTCGAATAGAGTTATTAACCGTACTGCTTGCCCGCTTTCCGGGAAAATCGGTTTACCTATGCTTAAGACAAAAATAGTCCAGGGCAATGTGGTCAAAAAAACACACACCCACAAAATCATAGTTTGTCTAAAATGTCTTTGATAAAACCAGACCAACGTTATACTTATCACTAAGATTAAGGCATCAGTTCGGGCTAATACGGCCATGCCACATAACACGCCGGTCACCCAGGCATTTTTGAACGTTAGCGAATAATACACCACTATGACGAACAAAATCGCAAGACTTGTTTCCATGCCATTTAGCGTGTTCAGCATGGTTTGTGAAGATACCAGCCACCAACAGGTTATCAACATAACGGCTATTTTTGGTATGGCTAAATCTAACATCCATCGATACAGGAGCCAAATTGTAAGACCTTCAGCCAATAGACTGATGAATAGCAAACTCTGGATGGCAATGGTGCTATTGTGGACAAGGGTGAAGACAATGACACAAACCGCTCCCCATAATGGTTGAAAACCCGTTGTATTGTGGAATGTGTCAACTTTAGGGCCGTTTCCTTCAGAGATGTTGCGTGCTAAAGAAAAATAATAATAAGCATCATCAGGTAAAAACAGCTTTTTGGTAGCGACCTGATACATATATAGCAATTGAATAATCAAAGAAAATGCAATAACAAGGAAAATAATCTTTTGATGTGAGTTCATAGATGTTAATGGGCGAAAAAAAGTACTGCATCTAGAACAGGGTCGAGGTAGGAGGCGTGTCATTGAGATGAATGTAATTATACCATGACCGGAGTGTGAAAAAAAGGGGAATCAAAAAGCCTCTTGGTTAGAGGGTTAGCCGGTGGCTCGACGTGCCTGGAAAGATACCCATTTGCGACCGTCAACGATATCCTGACCCTCTCACAAGACTATGGCTGGTTGAATTAAGACAAATGAATGAATTTGTTTGACAAATAGACCCCCCGACGGTATACTGAGACCGCTTTTCAGGGGCCTCAGCCGTCGATACATCCTTCGATTTCGCACTCACCGAGGAGGTACAACATTGATATGGCAGTAGACAAGACCCGGCGCTTGCGTCGTATCTTTCGCGAGAACCAGCGCACCGTCACCGTGGCCATGGATCACGCCGCCTTTTTTGGCGCCCAGCCCGGCTTTGACCAACCGGGCAAGCTGATCGAGCAGGTGGTGGCCGGTGGGGCCGATGCGATCATGGTCACCTTTGGTCTGGCCCGGCGATTTGCGGCGGAGTTGGCCCCGGTCGGACTAATCTTGCGCGTCGATGGCGGCGTTTCTCGGCTGGGGACGCGAGCCTGGCGGGGTAATCTCATCTTCAACGCCGAGGCCGCCCTCCGTTTGGGGGCCGATGGCGTGGTCGCCATGGGCTTCCCCGGCTCTGAAAACGAGGACCAGAACCTGCGCTATCTGGCCGAGTTGGGCCATCAGTGTCTGCAATGGGGCCTGCCCTTGATGGCCGAAATGCTGCCTCGTGGCTTCGAAGGCGGCGAAGACGCCCGGACGCCCGAATCCATCGCCATCGCCATGCGCATTGGAGCCGAATTGGGAGCGGATATTATCAAGACCCAATACACGGACAGCGTAGACAGCTTTCAAACCTGTATTGCCAACTGCTACGTGCCGGTCGTGGTCCTGGGCGGCGCTAAAATGGAAAACGACGCGGCCGTTCTGCGCACGGTGCGCGAGGCCATCGACGCCGGCGGTCGCGGCGTGGCCATGGGCCGCAACATTTGGGGGCACAGCCAGCCGCAAAAGATGACGGCGGCCGTGGTCGCCATCGTGCATAACGACGCCTCGGTTGAAGAGGCGTTGGATATGCTGAAGTAAACGAGGCGCTCTTGATTTTTTGAGCAAGAAAATGTTCTACCATGCAGGTCATGAAGAATAAAAACTTCATGACCTGCATGGTCTTCATGGTTAATTATAGTTTGGTTCTGGCTCACCGAGGTTAGGATTACTATAGACTTTCAGCCGAGGATGCTTAATGACACTTAACCAAACCATGCAGCGGGCCGTCATCACCGGTCCGAAAGCGGTTGAAATCGAAGAAGTTCCCCTGGTCGCGCCCGGTCCGGACGAGGTCCTGGTCAGGGTTCACTCGTCCGCCCTGTGTACCTTTGAACAGCGAGCCTATATTGGCCTGGATGCTCGTTTCTATCCGCTGCTGGGCGGGCACGAACTGGCCGGCCTGGTCGAGGCCGTGGGTGACGAGATCGACAGTGTCAGCCCCGGCGATAAGGTCGCCATCTCGGCCCTGGATCGCTGCGGCCACTGCTATTCGTGCCGGCGGGGGTATGGTTGTGAGAACGTGTGGTACAAGAAAGAACAAAAGGACCGGCCCAAAGGACCCATGGGACCGGCCGGGTTAGCGAGCCATCGACTGGCCAAAGCGTATCAGGTCTTCAAGCTGCAGCCCGATACCAACCTGCTGCACGCCGCCCTGACCGAACCCCTGGCCTGCGTGCTGCGCAGCATCAAAAAGGCGCAGATTCAACCCGGTGACGTTGTCGTGATCCTGGGCGGGGGCGTCATGGGCATGCTGCACACGATGCTGGCCAAGGGCCACGGTGCCAGCGTCATCGTCAGCGAGCCGGATGCCGAGCGCAGACAACAGGCGCACCGCTTCGGGGCCAACCATGCGGTCGATCCGTTGAGCGGTGATTTTGTCGACAGCATCAAGGCCCTTTCCGGCGGGCGTGGCGCCGACGTCATCGTCGTGGCGACCGGTGTGACCAAGGCGCTCGAGCCCGCGCTTGGCGCATTAGCTAGAGGCGGACGCCTGCTGGTCTATGCCCGCATGTTTCCCAAGGGCGAGACCATCGCCGTCGATCCAAACCTCTTGCACGATAATGAAATCGTTTTGACCGGCGCCATCAGCCAGAGCCACGAAGATTTCCAGCAGTCGGCTGAAATGATCAGCCGGGGCGGGATCGACCTGGGGCCGATCATCTCTGAAACGTTTCCGCTGGAGCAAATCAAAGCGGCGTTCGAAGCGTCCATCGACCTGAAGACCTATCGGGTCGTGGTCAATCCCTGACCGGCTTGCCAACAAGGACAAACGGGACGTGAACCGTGACTCGCTGCTGTTAGGGATCGATGTCGGCACGACGCAAATCAAGGTCGGTGCGTTTCATCTGGACGGTCGACTGGCGGCGCTGGCCGCGGCCGATTATCCGCTCGCCTTTGATGCGACTACCTACGCCGCCGAGCAGGACCCGACCGATTGGTGGGCCGCCACGGTTCGGACGATAAAACAGGTGCTGGCTGAGGTTGACGCGACGCGCCTGCTGGCCTTGTCTGTTGGGGGCCAGGGACCAACCGTGGTAGGGGTCGACCGTGATCTCAACCCCGTCGGACCCGCGCTGACCTGGCTGGATCGCCGCGCCGGTGGAGAATTGCAGCAGCTAAGCGAACGCACCAACCGCGTCCTGCCGCCACACGCTTTTGTGCCCAAGGTTATGTGGCTGGCCACCCATCGACCTGGCATCTATGCTGCCACCCACCATTACTGCCAGTCATGGGATTTTGTAGCGGCCCGGCTGTCCGGGGAGTTGGCGGTTTCCATGTCGCCCAGCATTGCGCCGTGGGATGATGAACTGCTGACCGTCTCGCAACTAGATCGAGCCAGGTTCCCACGGCTCCACCCGATGGCGTCACCGCTTGGCCGGGTCACGAGCGAGGCTGCTCGCCTGACCGGACTGCCGGCCGGGCTGCCCATTGTAGGCGGCATCAGTGATTACTTTGAAAGTTTGATCGGCGCCGGCGCCTTACAACCGGGCCTGGCCTGTGACAACGGGGGCACATCCGAGAGTCTGAATGTGTGTTGGGATGCCGCCCTCAAGGTCGAGGGTGCTTTTTGTATTCCCTCCTTTACTAACGGCTATTGGTACCTGGGCGGCCCGGCCTCGACCACGGGTAAGGCCCTGGAGTGGTGGCGCGAACAGATCCTGGATCAAGCCAGGGACGATTGGCAGATCCTGCCCGAAGCGGAGGCCATTCCCCCCGGCAGTGATAATTTGATTTTCCTGCCTTACCTGGCCGGCGAGCGCGCCCCGCTGTGGGACCCCGACGCCCGGGGCGTGTTTTTTGGTCTGTCTCTCAACCATCGCCGGGCCCATCTGACCCGGGCCATTCTGGAAGCGGTGGCCTATACGCTGTGCCATCTCATCGAGACCGTCGAGGCCGCCGGCGCGCAAGTGCGCGAGATCCGGGTTTGCGGCGGGCAGGCCCGGAGCGAACTGTGGTGCCAGATCAAGGCCGATGCCACCGGCCGGCGCGTGGTCGTGCCTGAGGTGTCGGAGGTGGCCGTCCTGGGAGCAGCGATTATTGCCGGCGTCGGGATCGGCCTGTTCGATGCATATGCCGCCGGTGCGGCCCAAATGGTTCGCCGGCGTACCGTGCTCGAACCGAACGAGGCGTACTACAAACGCTATCGAGCCCTGTACGCCGTCTATCGCGACTTGTATCCCGCCCTTCGGCCATTGTATGAACGGTTGAGGCATATTGATGATGGCAGTGCTGGCAGTTTTCAGACAGATTAAGATTTCCCGATCGTGGAAGGCCCAACGATGATTATCGACGCCTTTGCCCATCTTTATCCGCCGGCCTACGTCGAGTTCGTGACGACGTTGAATCGACCCCTGCCCATGTTTTTTCAGGACGCGCCGCTCTTTACGTCTGCCGCGGCCCGCATCGAGGAGCTGGACCGCCATGGCATCGATATGCAAGTCCTGGCTGTGGGCACGCCGGCTTTCGATGAGTTGTTCGAACCGGATCAGATCGCCCAGGCGCAGGCGGCAGCCCGAATAGCCAACGATGGCCTGGCCGCCGTCGTGGCGGATCACCCGGATCGATTTATTGGGGTGGCTACACTGCCCCTGGTCAGTTTAGAGGCCGTCGATACCGCGCTGGCGGAGCTTGATCGAGCCATCACTCAACTCGATCTGAAGGGGGTCCAACTTTACACCGAAGTCACCGGCAGCCCCATCGATCTGCCGGAGCTGTTTCCTATCTATGATTATCTCGTCGCCGCCGATATCCCGATCCTGCTGCACCCGGCCGGCGGCAATTACAACCGGCGCACCCAGGATTATTTGTTGTGGCTCACCTTTGGCTGGCCGTTTGAAACCAGTCTGGCCATGGCCCGGCTGGTCTACTCCGGCGTCATGGAGCGCTATCCCGACCTCAAGATTCTGACCCACCACCTGGGCGCGTTTCCGCCCTATATGGCCGAACGGATCAAAGGCGTCACCACCACCCTGGAACGCTTTACCGATTGGGAACTGCCTCAGCCTATCCTGAGTTACTTCAAACGTTTCTATGGCGACACAGCGGTCAACGGCTACAAGCCGGCCCTGACCACGGGCCTGGAGTTTTTTGGAGCCGATCACGTCTTGTTTGCGACCGATTTTCCCTTCGTGCCGGTGGGCCAAACGCTCTGCTCGATTTTGGATTGGGATATCGCCGGGCCGGAAAAAGCCCAGATCCTCGGCGAGAATGCGCGCCGGCTCTTCAAAAAAGGATAAAACATGGCTAGGCCAACCCAAAGCAAAGCCGTTCGCGTCAATTCAACCGTTTTGACAACCTTCATTCACAGCGTCTTGACCAATCTGGACGTGCCGCCCGAGCAGGCCGCCATCGTGGCCGAGGTCATGGTGGCGGCCAATCTGCGCGGCGTTGACTCCCATGGGGTGGCGCTGCTGAATTGGTATACGAATGTCTTGAGGGATGGCTCCATCGCCAAGCAGGCCTCACCGACGCTCGAGGCGGAAGGGCCCGGCTTCGCTCTGGTTGATGGCCACAATGGTTTGGGCGCGCCGGTAGGAGTCATGGCGATGAACAAGTGTCTGGACTTGGCGGCGTCAAACGGGGTCGCCTGTGTCACGGTTCGCAACAGCAACCACTTTGGCATGGCCGGTTATTATGCGCTGCGAGCCTTACCTCGAGCTATGATCGGCCTGGCTATGACCAACGCCTCGCGCCTGATCGCGCCCACCTTTGGCGTCGAACCGATGCTGGGCACAAACCCCATCGCCGTGGCAGTCCCGGCCGGCACCGAACGCCCCTACGTACTCGACATGGCGACCAGCGCCCGGCCCTTTGGCAAAGTCGTCATGGCTAAAGCCCGGGGTGAACGGCTGCCGGAGGGCATCGCCATCGATCAAGACGGGCAGCCGGTGCGCGACCCGGAACAATTCATGCAAGGCGTGCGCCAGGATTTCAGCACCGCTCTGCTGCCTCTCGGCAGCTTGGCCGAATTGGCCAGCTACAAAGGCTATGGCCTGGCCATGTTCGTCGATATTTTGGCCGGCGTCCTGTCCGGGGCCAATTTTGGCAAGCACGTCGGCGCAGACCCGCCAGACCCGGCCAACGTCGGGCACTGGTTCATGGCCATCAAGATCGAGGCCTTTATGCCCGTCACGGCGTTGAAGGCGCGCATGGATGCACTGATCAAGGAACTCAAAGAATCACGCAAAGCCCCCGGCCAGCCGCGGATCTACATTCCCGGCGAGATCGAATTCGAGACCGAAGCCGAACGGCTCGAACATGGAATTCCCATCGATCAGGCTATATTGAACCAACTGCGATCCCTGGCCGATCAAACGGGCACTTCGTTTAACCTTGAGACATCTGATCCTTAGAACGATGACAATATAATTTTCAAGGAGGAACACATGACCGGTGCAGATCTCCGCGAAAAGCTGCGTAACGGTGATATCATATACGGCACGATGCTGTTTGCAGCGCGCAATCCACGCTGGGCCCGCGCCCTGGCCGGGCTTGGCTTCGATTACATCATCATCGACAACGAGCACGCCGCCTATAGTCGCGGCGAAGTGGCCGATTTCATCGCCGCACTCGGCCTGTCGGGCCTGACGCCCATGGTGCGGATTCCGTCTCCTTCGCCCCACCAGGTGACCATGGCCCTGGACGCCGGCGCGCACGGTGTGCTGGCGCCCTATTGCGAAACCGTGGCCGAAGCCCGGGCCGTCGTCGGCGCAGCCAGGTGGCGGCCGCTCAAAGGTGCGCTCTTGCAACAAGCCATCGAAACGGGCGACTTGCCAAGCCCGGCGGCCAAGGAATATCTACAGCAGTTCAACCGCAACAGCTTTATCATGATCGGGATCGAAAGTGTCCCGGCCATCGACAATCTCGAGGCGATCGTACAGGTCGAAGGCATCGATGCCATCTTTGTGGGACCACGCGATTTGACCGTTTCGATGGGCATCCCTGAACAGGTCGATCACCCTGCATATGAAACGATGCTGCGCCGCATCATTGGCATTTGTTCGGCGCGCAACATTCCGGTGGCCATCCACTTGAATTCGGTCGAGGCGGTCACCCGCTGGGTCGACGAAGGCGCCCGATTTGTTCTGTTTATGAGCGATACCCAGGCCCTGGCCGAGAGCTTCCGCCGGAATTTAGAGACGATCAAGAGCCGGGTGAGTTGAATCAGAAAATAAGTGTCAGGTGTCATGGATCACGGTGTTCATTCTCGGTGACTTCTTCCACAGGTAATAAATGAATTGATTTAATTTGTTTGACAAATTAAGCCGGATGTTGTATAGTACGGACCTCTGGGTTGATTATCACTGGTATACAGGAGTCGACTATGCGGCTCGAATTAGCGTCGTATCAAGTGAATCGGCTGGAATTTGCTGAGCGCACGCAGTTGAAAGATGGCGTCTTATCGATCAACCGGGCTGAGTTGGCCGCCATCCTGAGCGAAGCAGATCCCATTCGTGGAGTCGATGTCGCGCTCGCTCACCCTGGCGACCAGACCCGCATCGTACATTTGCTCGATACGATTGAGCCGCGCTGCAAAGTCGCCGGTCACGGGCGCATGTTTCCCGGCTTGTTGGGGCCGCCCGACACCGTCGGCTCGGGGCAGACCCATCGCTTGCGCGGCATGGCCCTCATGGTGACCGCTCGCCCACCGCATCCCGTGACCGGGCTGTTGCAGCCCCGCGAGGGCATCGTCGATATGAGCGGCCCGGCGGCGCCTTATTCCCCCTTCTCTGAAACGGCCAATCTGGTCGTGACCTTTCATGCCGCTGCCGGGGTTGACAACGCCGAGTTCGATCACGCCCTGCGCCTGGCCAGTTTGCGCGCCGCCGAATATCTGGCCGGCGTGACCCGCGACCTGTCGCCGAATGAGCTTCAGACCTTCGAACTGACCGAGACCAACCCGTCACTCCCCCGCATCGTTTACCTGTATCAAGCCCAGTCGCAAGGCATATTCTCAGACACCTATTTATATGGAAAAGCCATTCAGGATATGGTGCCCACCCTGATCCATCCCAATGAGGTCATGGATGGGGCGCTGGTCAGCGGGAATTACGTCTACGCTTGTTTCAAAAATCCCACCTATCTGCACTGTAACAATCCCGTCATCGAGGAGCTGTATGCCGGGCATGGCCAGACGCTCACCTTTGCCGGGGTGGTTTTTTATCGCGGTCACAACTACACCCAGGCCGAAAAGCAGCGGGCCGCCAATTACGCCGCCAAGCTGGCCCACCAACTGCGGGCCGATGGCGTCATCCTGACCGGTGAAGGCGGTGGTAACTCGGCCATCGACATGCTGCTCGCCTTGCAAGAGTGCGAACGCCTGGGCATCAAAACCACGGTCATAAGCTATGAACTGGGCGGCCCGGAAGGCCAGGATTTTCCCCTGGTCCACATCGTGCCCGAAGCCGGGGCGATTGTCAGCACCGGCAGTATCGACCGGACCCTGACCGTGCCGCCGCTGCCAAACGTTTTGGGCGGCGAGCAGTTTATCGATACCGGCCTGCCCGCTACCGAGGGCCGTGATCTGAGTTTTGACTATTTATACGGTATTGCCGATCAGCTTGGAGCCGGACGGATGATGGCTCAGGCTTATTGAGTGACTGTCCATAAATGAAGTCAAAATATCCAGCTTATTTGCCTGCAAATAGGGAAGTTATTTAATCCTAAGCCCTTAGAGACCAAGGGGAGCGAAGAATCTCCACCTCGACCACGAAAACCGGATTACAAGTTACGGAAATTCTTCGCTCCTTTTGGGAACTCAGTGTGAAGTTATGACGAACAAGATCAGAGTCGTCCACTACATCAATCAATTCTTCGCCGGCCTGGGCGGTGAAGAGCACGCTGCCACCCCACCGCAGCGCCGGGATGGCGCCGTTGGGCCGGGCCGGGTATTTCAAGCGACCTTTGGCGATGCCGCCGAGATCGTGGCCACGTTTATTTGTGGCGACAACTACTTCAGTGACCAGCCCGATCAGGCTGCCGATGACCTGCTCGATTTGATCGTACCCGATCGACCGGATGTGCTGATCGCCGGTCCCGGCTTCGACTCCGGCCGCTATGGCATGGCCTGTGGCAAAATCTGCCAGGTGGCCGGGCAGCGGTTGGGTATCCCAACCGTGACCGGCGTGGCCCTCGAAAACCCGGCTGCCGAAATCTATGCCCCTTACACCTACATTGTACCAACCGGTAACACGGCGGCCACCATGCGCCAGGCCGTGCCCTCGATGGCCGCCCTGGCCCTCAAACTGGCCTGGGGCGAGACCTTAGGGACTCCGGAGCAGGACAACTACCTCCCGCGAGGCCGCCGGCGTAACATCTTCGACGAGGACACCGCGGCCCGCCGGGCGGTGCGCATGCTGCTGCGCAAAGTGGCCGGGGAACCCTACCAAACCGAACTGCGGCTGCCAAGTTTTGATCACATATCCCCCGCGCCGCCGATTGTCGACTTGACCCAGGCCATCCTGGCCGTGGGTACGGAAGGCGGCACGGTGCCGTTTGGAAACCCCGACGGGATCGAAGCGGTCCGGGCTACCAAGTGGACCCAATATTCCATCGCCGGGCTGGAGGCAATGCCTGCCGGTCAATACGAGTCGGCCCACGGCGGCTACGATGCCCGCTTTTCCAACGCCGACCCCAACCGCATGATCCCCTTGGACGGCCTGCGCGCCCTCGAAGCCCGGCACGAGTTCCGGCAGCTTTACCAGAGCTATTTTTCGACTGTGGGCTGCGGCATGCCTGTCGCCAATGCCACCGCCATCGGGCAGGCGATGGCCCAGGAGATGAAGGCCAGGGGCATCGACGGCATGATCATGACCGCCACCTGAGGCACCGGCACGCGTTGCGGCGCAACGCTGGTCAAAGAAATCGAGCGGGCCGGACTGCCGGCCGTCGTCATCACCTCGATGACCTCGGTTGCCCTGTCGGTGGGCGCGAATCGCATCGTCAAGGCCGGGCGCATTCCCCATCCGACCGGCGATCCCACCAAAGACCCGGAACACGAGCGGGCCTGGCGGGTGCGGGTCATCGAGACGGCCTTGCAAGCCCTGACAACGCCCATCGATGAACAAACCGTATTTGAAGCGTGAGGAGGATGTCTGTGGCGGTCCAGGACCACGTGATCGTGCAGGGATTACATAAAGTCTTTACAGCCGGTCGCGGCCAGCGCGAGGTGCAGGCGCTGGATAATGTCGATTTACGGGTTGGAGCGGGCCAATTCTTCTCGGTCTTGGGACCGAGCGGCTGCGGCAAATCGACCTTGCTGCGGATAGTGGGCGGCCTGATCGATCCCACGGCCGGCTCCGTGTCTATCGGCAATGGCGCCGGACCCCACGATGCCCAGCGCGCCAAGGAAATCGGGTTTGTGTTTCAAGAGCCGGGCCTGCTGGCCTGGCGAACCGTGGCCGAAAACATCGAGGTTGCGCTTCAGGTCAACCGCAAGGCCAATCGACCGCGCCAGCATTCGACCACGGAGCTGCTTGACCTGGTCGGCCTGACCGCCTTCTCTAAAGCCTATCCGCACCAACTTTCGGGCGGTATGCAACAGCGGGTGGCCATCGCCCGGGCCCTGGCCTTTGACCCAAAAATTTTGTTGATGGATGAGCCGTTCGGGGCGCTCGACATGATCACGCGCCAGGCCATGCGCTATGAACTGCTGCGAATTTGGGCGCGGGCCCAGAAGACCGTGATCTTTGTGACCCACAGTATTCAGGAAGCCATCATTCTATCGGACACGGTCGCGGTCCTGTCGCCTCGGCCGGGACGGTTAACCGGCATTGTCGATATCGACCTGCCCCGGCCCCGGACCGAAGCTATGGAACGTAGCTCTGAATTCTTGCAGACCATCGATCAGCTCAAGCAGTTGTTACGTGAGGAGACAAATCATGCAGCAAACAACTGAACTGGTCCAAACACCCGCCGTGGTGCCGTCACAGCGTTTGCGCAGTTATGGACGGACGCTGATCGAGGTGGTGCTGCCACCCCTGGCCTTTTTCATCGTGCTCCTGGCCCTGTGGGAGATCCTGGTCGATGTCCGCGAGATTCCGGCGATTATCTTGCCCAAGCCGTCCGCCATCATCCGGCGGCTGGCCGAGGAACCGGGCTATTTTTTCATCGAGAACGGTTTGATTACGTTCTACGAGGCCCTGGCCGGATTTGCCGTCGCCGCCGTGACCGGTATTGGGTCGGCGGCGCTGATGGCTCGCTCTCGCATCATCGAGCGCACATTTTTTCCGCTGGCGATTGTCATCAAAGCCACGCCCATCATCGTGATTGCCCCGCTGCTGGTCATTTGGGGCGGCTATGGCCCGGCTCCCAAAGTGATTATGGCCGCTTTACTGTGCTATTTCCCGATTATGGTCAACACTATCATCGGCCTGCGCTCGGTCAATCCAACCTCACTGGAGTTTTTTCAGAGTGTAGCCGCCTCGGACCTCGAGATCTTTTACCGGCTGCGCGCGCCTCATTCGCTGCCATATGTTATTTCCGCCTTCAAAACCTCGGCCTCGCTGGCGGTGATTGGGGCTGTCGTGGCCGAATGGGCCGGGGCCGGTCAGGGTTTGGGCCGGGTCGTTTTCCTGATGGCCTCTTACCTGGATCAGGAAGGCGTGTTTGCCGGGATCGTCGTGCTGGCCGCGATGGGTATCTTGTTGACGGCCCTGGTCGGCTGGCTCGAACGGCGTTTGCTGCACTGGCACGAGTCGATGATCGTTGGCTGATACCCAGGGCGAGACGGCACAGGGTGCGTTAGGTTGAATGTTGAGCAGGAAGATGTGGTTGTGTCCGGGGCGTTGGGCGCAGGAATGCTTCCCCCGGCTCCCGGTTATGTAGTCTGTCGGTATTTCTGCAAACCCTGATTATCGATTGCTCGTTAAAGGAGGAGTGTCATGAATACTGTCCGAAATATGAAATGGGCTTTGTGGTTGCTGATCATTGCCAACTTGAGTCTGATCGTAGCCTGTGGTCAGGCCGCCCCTGCCGTGCCACCCCCCGCCGAAGAGGCCGTGGCCGAAGAAGCCGCCTCGCCGGCCGAGGAACCGGCGATGGAGATGGAAAGTATTACCTTCCAGGCCGGTTACTTGCCGCAGGGCAATATAAGCTTTATCCCGGCTTATGTAGCCAAAGAGAAAGGCTTCTTTGAGGAGCAGGGCCTCGACGTAACCATCGAGCATACCCCGCCCGGCACGGGAGCCCAATTCCAACTGCTTGCCGCCAAAAACATCGAGTTTATCACCTCGCCTTCAGACACTCATCTCAAAGGCATCGACCAGTCCGACACGCCCTTTGTCGCGGTCATCACCCTGGGCCACGCCGCGGATCACGCCCTAATGGTCCTGGATAACGGCGAAATCGAAAACCTGGCAGATGTCAAAGGCAAGCTGGTCGGCTATAAATTTCAGCCCGATCCCTGGCTGCTCTCGATGCTGACGGCGGTCGACCTGAGCCTGGACGATGTCCAACTGGTCCCGGTCGGCTTCGATCCGCGTGTGCTGCTGCCTGAGTCGGGTGAAGGCAAGGTGGACGCGCTTCAGGTGTTCAAATCCAATGAACCCGACATTTTGAATCGCGAGGGCCATCCGGTCAAGGTCTTCTACCCGGAAGATTTCGGGGTGCATTTTCTCGGTCAAAATATCCTGACCCACCGTGACTTCATCACCGAACGGCCCGAAATGGTCCAGCACTTTGTCAAGGCATTCTTGAAAGGGCTTGAGTATTCGGTCGATCCGGCCAACACCGAGGAAGTGGTCGATATCATCATCCAGTATGCCGGC
>Ga0299906_10003297_pt1 | contig 13302 bp, 16 predicted proteins | sample RVTome_14_FD_200259 | JGI IMG/M metagenome (GOLD analysis project Ga0299906, IMG submission 200259) | Soil microbial communities from uranium-contaminated site in the Upper Colorado River Basin, Wyoming, United States - RVT145D125 (version 2) ...
CATTGATCCGGAAGACTGGAAGTAGAGCCTCGATGCTGACAGCCCTAGTCATCGCCCAGGTCTGGAGCCTGGCCTACCTCCCCGACACGCAGTGGTACTCGCAGGGACCGCCACGCTACGCGGTCTGCCAGAGGATGTTCGACGCCGTCTCGGCCGAGCAGCCCGTCGCCGCGATCCAGGTCGGCGACCTGGTCCAGAACGGCTACCACAGCGGCGACCCGAGCGAGTGGCTGCGCATGGTGCCGCTGCTCGCCGGCCTCGAGCAGAGCGCGGTGCCGATCGCCACCGCGCCCGGCAACCACGATCTCGGCCCCGGGCTGGGGAAGTCCGCGGTGACGCGCGTCGGCGCAACCGGCGCGTGGGAGCAGCACATCGGCCCGCCCAACACGTTCCGCGTGGTCCAGACGCCAGGTGGGCCCATCGGCCTGCTCGCGCTCGAGTGGCTGGCACCTGACTGGGCGATCGAGTGGGCGTGGGACCAGATGGACGCGAACCCTGAGCTGCCGGTCGTGGTGTCGTCGCACAGCATCATCGGCAGCGCGCACCAGTCGAGGCTCTCGAACGTGGACACCAACCGTGGCACCGCGCTGGAGAACGGTGGAGCCGCGATCTGGCAGAAGCTCGTCGAGCCCTACCCGCAGGTGTGGGCGATCCTCTCAGGCCACGCTCACGCGCAGGACGTGATCCTGCGCTGGAGCTGGTGGCGGATGCCGGTCTGGGGCTGGCTGGCGAACGCTCAGGACGACCCGCTAGGAGGCTACGGCCTGTGGGGCCGGATCTGGCAGGACGAGATCGGCGGCTACGCGATCGCCGACACCAGGACCTCGGAGCCAGACCCATTCCCGCAGATCCCCTACGGGCAGCCGTGGCCAGGGTACCGCGTGTGGCCGCGCACGGTCTACCTGCCGTCGCCGGTGGGCGTGCTGCGCTGGGGGCTCCGTCACCTGCGGGTCACGCGCGTGCAGACCGGCGTCGACACGTGCGTGGTGCGGGCGTGGGGCTCGAACCACGGCCGCTCGGACGAGGTCCTGTTCGCCGACCCGACTGGCCACGGCAGCGCGGGTGAGGTCGGGCTGCTGCGATTCTCGTTGCCTGCGCTCGACCCATCTCTCGTGCTCAGCGCGCGCGTCATGCTGACCTTCGAGGGCCAGCTCGGCGGCGCCGGACCAGGGATGTTCGGGCACGCGATGCGCAAGGCGTGGCTCGAGACCGACTCGTGGGCATCGGTCGGCGGCGTCGTGCAGGGGGTGGACACGGACCCCAAGCCGGTGATCGCGGACGGGCCGATCCGCGGTGGCGATGGGCCTGAGAACTCGAGCACGCGGATCTACGACGTCACCGAGCTGGTGCGCGCGTGGATCGCCGGCACGCGCCCGAACTACGGCATCGCGTGCTTCCGCTGGCCAGACCCAGACGACCGTGGCGCAGGCGGGTTCCGGTCGCTCGACTGGTGGGCGCGCACGGAGCGACCCATGCTGATGATCACGAGCTGGAGGTAGATCGTGGGAGAACAGACAGCGATCGCTTGGACGGACCACACATTCAATCCGTGGCTGGGGTGCGCCAAGGTCTCGGACGGGTGCAAGAACTGCTACGCCGAGACCCTCACGAAGGGCCGGATGGGGCTGCAAGTCTGGGGTCGAAACGGACTGCGCAAGGTCACATCCGGATCGACGTGGAGGAACCCAGACACGTGGAATCATGAAAATGTCGGCCGAATCCGGCAGTATAAGCATGTATGGCGACTCAACTGATCGACACCTGTGGGCTCCGGCTGCACGTGATCGCGTCCGCCGAGCTGACCCGCTACGGCGACCGGTTCTTCCCCGAACTCGACGATTGCGAGTTGGTGGACCCGGGGACGTTCCACCGGTTCTACGGGCGCGCGTGGGCGGACCTGACGGAGGACGAGCAGGCCCAGGCCGCCGAAGCCGCATTCACGCAGTACCTGGACGTTCGCGTGGACGCGCTCGACTACGAGCCGGAGGAGGAGTGGAGCGGACGTTGACGAAGGATGGCCCACGGCGATGGGCGGTGACCTGGACCGACCGGAGCGGGTACGAGGTCGAGTTCCGGTGTCCGGCGCCGACGCCGGATGCGGCCATGCGGGAAGCCGCTCGAGCTGTCGGCGGCATGCGCCGAGCCAAGGTCGTGGAGGTTCTGGAGGACGACGAGGCACTGCCGGGACGACACCGAGCCGCCTACCACGCTGCGACATCTCTTGACGGGCGACAGGAGTCGGCAGACACTGGAAGCATGCCACGGAGCCCGCAAGGCGATCGCAGCCGCCTACCACGCTGCGACACCAGGACGAGACTCGTGCTGCTGACCCTGCTGACCGACTACCCGGATGGCGTGCCGGCGCTCGCCGAGCGCATCGGCGTCAGCCGGAAGCACCTCTACGACTGGGCCGGCGGCCGGAAGCACTTCCAGGCCACGCTCGCGCAGCGCATCGCCGCCAAGTGCCGCACCGCGGGCCAGCCGCGCGAGCTCGGGACCGCCGAAGCGGTGCGACGCGCCTGGTACCAGGCACGCATGCAGTTCTGCGGGAAGATCGTGGCGCGCGCCGAGGCCGAGATGGGACAACCGCTGGGCGACATCGAGGACCGGCGGTGGGATACGCGCTGATGGAGCTCGTGATGCAGTACCGAGGAGGCGTCCCGCAGCTATCGGCCGACACCGGGCTGTCGATGCCGACGCTCTACGCTTTCGCGGCGATGCGCCACAAGAAGCCGCCGGTGCGTGTGATCCGCCGCGTGGCTGAGGCCATGGCCAAGGTCGACGGTGGCGACGTCGAGGATCACCGCGCGCGCATCCTGGACCTGTGGTGGACCGAGTGGGACCAGCGGGCTACGAAGGAGTAGGGTGACGCGAATGGCGACGCGCAAGAACCGCAAGCCCGGTCGACCGAGCAAGCGCACGGCCGAGAACGAGGACCTCGTGATGCGCGCGCTCAGGGTCGGGCTGAGCTTGACCACCGCGGCACGATTCGCGTCGATGCACAAGGACACGCTCTTCGCGTGGAAGGCCGAGGACGAGGCGTTCTCCGACCGCTGCGAAAAGGCGATGGCCGACGCGGTCTTCGGGGTGACCGCCAGGCTTGTCGAGCAGGTCATTTCAGGGAACGTGGTGGCGATGATTTTCTGGCTCAAGACGCGCACTGAGGAGTTCCGCGAGCGGCGGGAGATCACGGTGCTGGCGCCCGAGGAGTTCGCCGCTCGGGTGAAGGACCACCTGGGCGAGTTGGAGGCCGGGCTATGATGGACGCCGAGGATCGGTGACCGCGACCGCTGAGGCGAGCAAGCTCTGGACGCCGCGCTGGCAGCCGGTCCCATGGATCCCCGAGCAGCGGCGGTTGATCCGATCCGGCGCCCGCTTCCGGGTCTGCTACGCCGGCAGGCGCTCGGGCAAGACGGAGATCCTGAAGCGGGCCTCGGTCCGTGAGGCCATGGTGAAGCCGATGACGACCGTCGTCCTCGGTGGCCCGACGCACCAGCAGGCGAAGCGCCTCTACTGGGACGACGTGCAGGCGCTGACACCGCAGTGGGCGGAGGCCGCCGTGTCGCAGAGCGAGCTGACGATCCACTACGTGAACGGCAGCAAGCTGCTCGTTGGCGGCATGGACAAGCCGCAGCGGTTCGAGGGGTTCCCGGTCGACTTCCTCGGCCTCGACGAGTACGCCGACATGAAGGCCGACGTGTGGCAGGCACACATGCGCCCGTCGCTGTCGACCCCGGGCCGTCGGCCAGGGCGGGCAGTGTTCATCGGCACCCCGGACGGCCGCAACCACTTCTACGACCTAACGCGCCGGGCTCGGGTCGACGCGGACTGGGACGTGTTCCACTGGAAGTCGGCGGAGGTCTTGGACCGGCACGCTCCAGGCGAGATCGAGGCGGCTCGCCGGGACATGGACGAGCTGATCTACCGCCAGGAGTACGAGGCCGACTTCATCGCCTTCACCGGCCGCGTCTACTACGGCTTCGACGAAGTCGACCACGGCACGACCGAGCTCGAGTACGACCCGAAGCGGCCGCTGGTGTTCTGCTTCGACTTCAACGTCGATCCAGGCGTCGCGGCGGTCCTGCAGGAGCAGCCGTACGGGTTCCTGGAGCAGCCGGGGCGCAGCAACCCCCACGTCGAGGAGCGCATCGTGGCCGTGCTCGGAGAGGTCTGGATCCCCGGCGGCAGCACCACGCCGATGGTCTGCCGGAAGCTGCTGGCGGAATGGGGGCACCACCAGGGCGAGGTGAGGTGCTACGGGGACGCCAGCGGAGGCGCCCGCGGCACGGCCAAGCTCGACGGCTCGGACTGGGACCTGATCCGCAAGGAGCTGCGGCACCAGTGGCCGAAGATCCAGATTCGCGTGCCGAAAGCCAACCCAGCGGAGCGGGTTCGGGTGAACTCGCTCAACGCGCTGCTGCGGAACGCCGACGGCGAGATCCGGCTGCTGATCGACCCGAGGTGCAAGCACCTGATCGACGACCTGGAGCGGGTCACGGTGAAGGAAGGCACGGATGGGGAGATCGACAAGTCGGCCGACTCACGGCTGACGCACCTGAGCGATGCGCTAGGATACTTCGCGGTGTACGAGTATCCTGCCTCGGGTCGCCAGACGCGAGTCGAGCAGGTGGCATAGATAATCGATGGCAACGACATCCGGTAAGGACCCGAACCGGGTCGACGTCACCTCCATCGCCTACGATGCGATGGCCGTGGACTGGGAGCTGCTCGACGACCTGCTCGGTGGGACAACCGCGATGCGCGCCAGGGGCAGAACCTGGCTCCCGCAGCGGGAGAAGGAGAAGGACACCGTCTACCTACAGCGGCTCGCCGGTAGCTACCTGTACGAGGCTTACCGGGACACGCTCGAGAAGCTAGCATCCAAGCCATTCTCGCGCTCGATTGCTCTGCGTGAGGACGGGCAGCTACCCGATCCTTTGCGGGGCATCGCGGACGACGCCGACCGCCAGGGGAACGACCTGACTTCGTTCTTCGGCGACGTGTTCCGGGAGGCGATCCACCGCGGGCTGTCGCACGTCATCGTGGACATGCCGATGACCGGTGGGAGCCTGAGCATCGCCGACGAGCGCGACCTCGGCATCCGCCCGTACTTCGTCCATCTGTCGCCTCGGAACGTGCTCGGGTGGGCCACGCGCGTCGGACCGAACGGCGCGGACGAGCTGGTGCAGCTGCGGATCCTGGAAGAGGTCACGCGACCTGACGGGCTCTACGGCGAGAAGCAGATCAACCGGATCCGCGTGTGGAACGCTCCGATCGGTGGTGGACCTGGAACCGTGGAGCTGTGGGAGGCCGAGAAGGCCCACGTCCAGGTCGACGTCGTCACTCACAGCCTCACCGACACGGACAGCTACGTGCTGATCGACGTGGTCAGCCACAGCTACCCAGGCATCCCTCTGCGGACGCTCTACATGAAGCGGACCGGGGTGATGATCGGGGAGCCGGTGCTGAAGGCGCTGGGATGGCTGAACCTCGAGCACTACCAGTCGCTGTCGCAGCATCGGCACATCCTCCAGTTCGCCAGGCATGGCATCCTGTTCGGGAAGGGCTTCTCCGAGTCCGAGCTCGAGGGCTTGGTGATCGCCGCCAGCCACCTGGTCAAGAGCACCAACCAGGACGCGGCGCTGGAGTATGTCGAGCACCGTGGCGAGGCGATCGCCGCCGGGGAGCGCGACCTCGAGCGCATCGAGAGCCGGATGGAGGTCCTCGGGCTCCAGCCGATGATGGAGCGCACCGGCGGCCAGACCGCGACTGCTCGGGCGATGGACGAGGCCAAGACCGCGAACAACCTCCAGTCCTGGGCGCGGCTGGCCGAGAACATGATCCGCGAGTTGTACGACGTCGCCGCGACCTGGGTGAACGCCGAGGTGCCCGACGACTTCGGCGTGGACGTGTTCAACGACTTCGGCGTGTCGCTCCGTGGGTCCGAGGAGATCGCCGAGCTGCTCAAGGCGAGGCTTGCCGGCGAGCTGACGCAGCAGACGTACCTGGCGGAGCTGAAGCGCCGTGGGGTTCTTGCGGAGACGGTGGACGTCGAGGCGGAGGCCGAGGAAGCAGCGAACGACGTGCCGCTCGGCATGGTCGCAGCCACGGCGATGGCCGATGCAACTGGGGAAGCTGACCCAGTGGATGACGACGAGGATGACGATCAGGACGACGACGCATGACAATGAGCCACGATGATCGACTGGAGATCCTCGAGCGGCACTGCACGATGTTGCGAGAGCACTTCGACAGCGTCGAGATCGTCGCATGCCATGGTGGTGGTGGTGGTGGCGGTGGACTGACGACCAGGTTCGAGCACGGCGATGGATCTTGGTTCGAGCGGTACGGGTTGATGCGGTCATGGGTCATCAGGCACGAGGAGGGAGAACGCTGCGGCGCCAGGACGGACGACGGTGACGCGACATGAGCGCCATGGGCATCATCGTGGAGCTGTACGCCGGCCCGCTGGACGGTGCGGTCGTCGAGATCGAGGCCACCTCGCCACCGCGTTCGCTCCAGTTTCCGAGCTCTGACCCGATGCGTGAGTATCTGAGAGACATGGGTCTGGACGTGGTCGACGTCGAGTGCTACGCGCTGGCCGAGCGACGGCTGGACGGCGTCTACCGATACCGCTACGACGGGAGGGCGGATCAGACATGAGCGACGACGCAACTGCTCCCGAGGACGCGAAGGTCGAGGTCGAGGTCGAGATCGGCGTAGCAGACATCCTGCTGGTGCTGCCGCAGCTAAGCGAGGCCGACGTTCGGACCGTCGCGAGCGCGGCGCACGCGGAGTGCATCAAGCACAGGCTTACGTGGGGCGACAAGGAGATCCAGCGCGAGGATGCCTGACCCGCGTCTACTCAAGCCGCCACGCTCGGTCAACGACGCGATCGCCGACCGCATCATCCGCCACGCGATCTACATCGAGCGGCTGAAGACCCACCAGGTCCGGCTAATCATCGGCGAGTTCAACGAGGGCCTGGCGTTCGAGATCGCCGCGCAGATCGAGCGATCGGTCGGCAGCATCCTCAGCGGCCCGTACCTCTCCGGCCTTGCCACGACCAATCGTCTGCGCGGACTCGCCGCGAGGAACGCCAAGCTCATCGCCGAGCAGATGGACACGCTGCTGAAGCTGTTGGTTGCTGACCTCGAGCTGCTGGCCGGAGTGGACGCGGCGTGGGCTGCGAAGATGCTGGGTGAGACGGTGCCGTTGGCGTTCGACTTCCGGACGCCCGCACCGGCGACGCTGCGGTCCATCGTCCGCTCCCGCCCGTTCGATGGCGCGCTGCTCAAGGACTGGTGGCGTGGCCTCTCCACGGCGACGCAGGATGGCGTCGGCCGCGAGCTGACCCGTGGTCTGGTCCTCGGCGAGCCGACGCAGGTCATCGTGCGCCGCATCCGCGGGACCCGCGCGAACGGTTTCGCCGACGGCTACCTTCAGACTCCGCGGCGGCAGATCGAGGCCGTGGTCCGCACCGCGGTGTCGCACGTCACGAACCAGGCGCGCGCGGAGACGTACAAGGCTAACGCCGACGTGGTCCAGCGCGAGCGATGGGTGTCCACCCTGGACGCAGACACGACGGAGATCTGCATGGCCCTCGACGGACGCGTGTTCCCCGTCGGTGAGGGGCAGTTCCCGCCAGCGCACCACCAGTGCAGATCCGTGCGAACGCCGATCACGGCCAGCTTTGCGGAGCTGGGTCGAGAGCTTGGCATCGACCTCGAGGACATCGCTCCTGGGACGCGAGCGAGCATGGACGGCCAGGTCCCTGCGGACATGACCTACGGCTCCTGGCTACGCCGGCAGTCCGCGGCGTTCCAGGATCAGGTCCTTGGCCCGGGGAAGGCCGCGGTGTTCCGCCGAGGTAAGGTGGACATCGGCCGGTTCGTGACGCGCGACCTGAGACCACTTACACTGCGAGAGCTGCAAGCCCTGGAGGGCATGATCTGATGGTGTTGAAACCGATCATCGAAGAGCTAGATGGCATCCCGGAGCCTCTGCGAGAGCACTACATCGAGCGTGGCGGCAAGTTCGTCCTCGCTGTGGAAGGTGTGGAGGTGGACCGCGTCCCGGGTCTGAAGGCTTCCGTACGGACGGAGCGGGAGCGAGCCGACGAAGCCGAGCGCAAGCTGAAGGAGTTCGCCGAACTCGATCCGGAAAAGGCAAGGGAAGCACTGGAGAAGGTAGAAGCCATGGCCACCTGGACACCTGAGGAGAAGGTCCGCGAGCAAATCGAGGCTCGAGAGAAGAGCCTCAAAGCGAAGTGGCAGAAGGACGTCGACGATCGAGACGCTGCTCTGAAGAGCCGCACTGACCAGCTGGTCGAGGAGCTGATCGAAAAGCAGGCCATCGCAGCGATCGCAAAAAGCAAAGGCAACGTTGACCTCCTGCTGCCTCACGTGAAGCGGTGGGCGAAGGTGGTAGATGATGGCGGCCGTCTCGTGCCAAGGATCCTGGACGACACCGGCGGAATCAGAGAGACGTCCGACCCGAAGCGGTCCGGGCCGATGGGCTTCGACGAGCTGGTAGAAGAGATGCGCTCGAATGAGACCTTCATGGCGGCGTTCTCAGGGACAGGCGGTACGGGCGGCGGCAGCCAGAACCCTGGCGGGAAGTCGGGCGGACGCAGCGCCATCGACTGGGACACGTTGCAGGGCGCGGATCTGCTTGAGGCCGCACGTAGGGCCTCGCCGCCCCCGAACGGTCGGTGACTCCACGGTCGTCGGCCGGCGAATCGCAACTTCGCGGGTCCGTGGTGGACACGGCGATCGGAGCGTGCTACACCTCCGACCAGTAGGCGCACGAGAGATTCGGCGCCGCGGCCCGCGAACGAGAGATTCGCGAACGGGACGGAAACCCAGTTTCGCCCCGTCGCGGACCTTGAAGTGAAGGCCAACGGGGCACCGGCCTCTTCTCAAGGTGGCCCCATTGGCCCTGACCCTGATCGAAGCCGCCAAGGTCGGCTCCGGCACCGTCTACCAGCGCGCTGTCGTCACGACGTTCGCGCAGCAGACAGACATCCTGCGGACGCTGCCGTTCAGCAACATCGCCGGCAACGCGCTCAAGTACAACCAGGAGAGCGTTCTCCCGGGCGTCGCGTTCCGCGGAGTGAACGCGTCCTACACGCCGTCCACCGGCGTCATCAACCCGATCGTCGAGCCGCTGGTGATCGCCGGCGGTGACCTCGACGTCGACAAGTTCATCGTCGACACTGAGGGCCCTGCGGCGCGGAACATCCACGAGGCGATGAAGCTCAAGCACATCGGCCACCTGTGGACCAACGCGTTCCTCAAGGGCGACCAGTCCGCGGACCCGACGACTCTCGACGGGTTGCAGCGTCGGCTGGTCGGCAGCCAGCTCATCAGCCAGGGGTCGACCTCAGGCGGTGACCCGCTGAGTCTGGCGAAGCTGGACCAGCTGATCGACACGGTCGAGGACCCGACGCATCTCATCATGTCGCGGGCGATGCGGAGACGCTTCTACACGGCGTCGCGTGCGCAGACCGTCGGTGGACACATCGTGTTCACGCTGAACTCGATGGGCACGCCGGTCGGCAGCTACGCGGGTCTTCCGCTGCTCGTGGCCGACGGGCTGGGCGACGTCTACTCGACGCTCGCCTTCAACGAGGCGTCGGCCGGCGGCGGCACTACCGGGACGTCGATCTACTGCGTGAGCTTCGGCGAAGGCAAGCTGCACGGGATCCAGAACGCGATCCCGTCGGTCCGGGACCTCGGCGAGCTGGACGCCACCCCGGCGTTCCGCACGCGGATGGAATGGTACGCTGGCATCGCGCTCAAGCACCCGCGCGCAGCTGCCCGTCTCTGGGGTGTGAGCGACGCGGCGATCATCGCCTGATCTCTGGAGGACCCAACACATGCCAGCACTGAGAAGCCATACCTACGATGCCAGCGGCCTGTTCGAGGCGCTCGGCACTAAGACCGCCGCGAACGCCGGTGCGATCGTCGACCTCGGCGGGACGGGCGAGACCGCGTTCGAGGTCCTGATGGACGTCACGACCTGCGCTGTGGACGGCGGCGACGAGGCCTACACGTTCAACGTGTTCGTCTCGAACGACCCTCTGGTCACCGGTGGATCCACGTACCACCTGATCGGATCGTTCAGCTGCGGCGACGCCGCGGTGCTGCTCGGCGACGCGGACATCGTCAGCGGTAGATTCCGCCTCGGCCTGTCCAACGTCGTGAACGGCGTCGGCTACCGCTACGTGCAGTGCAACCTGGCGGTTGTCGGCGCGACGGTGTCGATCAACTACCAGACGTACATGGTCAAGCCGCAGGCGGTGTAGCGTGACAGCAGGAGTCGAGTACGAGAACTGGGGCGGCCGGCTTGTTCGAGCCGATGCCGCCCCCATCACGATCGACGAGCATGGCATGACGAAGGTCTACCTGCTCGGGGACGGCATCCCGGATGAGAAGCGGTGGCGCCGTTGCGCACCCGTCGACGCCAAGGAGATGATCTCGCTCGGCATCGCGTCCTTGTGTGAGCCAGGTACGCCACCGCCGGTGCCGAAGCTGAGATCGGAGCTGGGTGACATCCCGGTGATGAGGCTCCGCGAAATCGCGGCAAGCATGGGACTCCAGGTGGACGGCAGGTGGAGCGCGGCACGGATCCAGAAGGTGATCCTTGCGGCGCAAGCCAAGCTGGACGCGCCGAAGCAGGAAGAAGAAGACGCGAGCTGAGCGACCGCCATGGCGATCCCATCCCCACCGACCAACGTCGTTGGCTCCGCCGGGTTCTATGACCGGCTCGTCACCATCCGATGGGATCCCGGCTCTCTCGACGAGACGAGCTTCGAGCTCGAGGCGAGCATCAACGCCGGAGGCCTGTGGTCGACGCTGTTCTCCGTGCCGGCCGGGGCGTACTGGGCGCATCACCGCGACATCGACCCGGCGGAGGACTACCTCTACCGCGTCCGCGCGGTGAATGGAGACGGCGCTTCGGCGTGGGTGGAGGCTGAGGATCCAGCGGTGTGGTCGGAGATGGCCGTGACCGAGGACGTCGGGGACAACGAGAACCGCGTCTGGATCATGATCGGGTCGTTGATGGCTGGCGCCGACCAATCTCTCGCGGTCAGCGGAGCCGTGCAGCGAGTCGCCAAGTACTACACGGCGAACTTCGTCCCGGGCGTACCACTCGTCTACTCGCACGGCATCCGCTCGAGCGAGCACGACTGGCAGTACCGTGATTCGACGGAGCTGCTGGGACGCGTGTCGTGGCCGTTCGTTGTCCGGGTGCCGCAGATCTGGGACCACGTGGGCAAGCTGTTCCAGCTGACCGTGGTCACGCCAGGCGCGTCCACCACGACGATCACCGTGAACGCGTCCGCGCTCAACCCGATCGGCGTCGTCAGCTCGACGCGACGGTTCACGATCGCAGGGACCGGCATCAGCGGTTTGGACGGCCAGGTGATTGCAACCGTCACGAACGACAACACCTTCACCATCCCGGGGGTGTTCTCGGGCAGTCCCTCGCCTGGAGCGGTGGTGAAGGCGCCGCAGTTCCTGCCGTACCACGCGGAGCGCAACGCTCACACCGACGAGACCTTCGGCGGGGCTTCGCCTTCGGAGATGTTCGGGCCGGAAGCCTACATGATGATGCAGGCCCAGGAGGTCGACGACACCCAGAACAGCAACACGTACCTCGTGAAGTACGCGACCGGTCTGAGCTATCCAGCGCTCCGCTCGCGATCGCTAGCGGCACCCGAAGACACGGTCCTTCATCCTCAGTACAGCGGCGAGACCTGGTCGCTGTGGGACGACTTGGACCGCATCCTTACCGACGCTGCCGACGACATCGCGAACGACCCTGCGGCAGAAGCCACCACGGTGATCAGCGGGATCATCTTGGGCTGCGGCTACGGCGAATGCTTGCGTGGCAACAGCCTGGCGACGTCGCGCACGAGGGCGATCGCAAACCTCACGATCAGCGGGACACCAGGCAAGGTCACCGTCACCACGGACAGCGCGATCGGGCTGAGCGAGCCGACAGGCATCGAGGCGAAGCTAGTGGCGAGAATCAGCGGTCTGGTCCAGGCAGCTGGAACGGTCCAGCTGAACGACACGATCCAGGAGATCACGATCACAGGCTCGACATCGTTCACGATCGAGCACTACGACGCGACCGGCCTCACTCCAGGATCGTTTGCGGGAGGGACAGTCACGATCGCGGACCCGATCCGGTTCCTCTCCGACGACATCATCACGTTCGTCGATGCCGTAAGAGACGCCTGCATCGCGAAGTTCGCGCCGGCTGATCAGGTCGCCGAGGACATCCCGGTGGGCATCCTGCGAATGGACCCGAGCAAGGTGCCGCCGCTGCTGAACCAGTGGGTCTACGGTCCGGAGCTGCCACGCGTTGGCCGCCAGCAGCAGGAGCAAGCGGCGGCCGCAGACGTCAACGCTCGCATCGTCGACATCGACGGCGTGTCCCGAGCGGGATACCTGCTGCAACCCCTGGCGACGCCATTCCGCGGGCGCGAGGTGACGCCACCGACCACGTGGTTTCCGCAGCTTGGGCTGACAGCGGTCGGAGTGCCGGATGACATCCACTACTCCGCCCTCGGCCAGTTCCAGATCGGCGAGCGCATCTGGAACGCGATCACCAAGACGGGCGGTGTTGCCATCGGCAGCGCCCGCCAGCCGGTCCCGATGATCGGTTTCATCGGGCCATCGTTCTGCGTCGGGACGATAACTCGCGGCGACGACAGCGGAGACGCCAACTCGATGGTGGCGCAGTTCCTGGACGGTGATCTCGACTTGCTGATCCACCCAGTGAGCGCCAACCCTGACAACGTGCTGGAGTCCACGTTGCTCTGGAATCATGCGCTCCAGCTCTTCGAGCAGCCGAAGCTCTGGAACCTTCCACAGATCACCAACTGCAATTCGAACCCGATCTGGAACATCGACGCCAGTCACTTCAACTGCGCCGGATCGCACGCCGCGTTGCTTCGCGGGGTCGCAGAGCGATTCCCCGGAGAACGCGTGCACATGGTGAACCTAGGCGCGAACGGCTCCACGTTTGCGCCTTACGCAATCACCAACCCGAACATGCAGGTACCGGGCTTCGTGTCGATGGCGGTAGTTGGCCCGGACACCCTTCAAATCAACCTGTCCGGCACCACCTCCCTCAACGTCTTCCGCGTCGGGCAGCCGACGGAGATCCATCTGACTGGAGTCTCCGGGCTCAGCAAGAACATCAACAACACAACGTTCCTCGCCATCCCGCAGGCGCCGCTGGGTGGCGCTACCGTGGCGACATTCCAAGTCGCTGGTGGCATCA
>Ga0299906_10003298_pt1 | contig 13301 bp, 8 predicted proteins | sample RVTome_14_FD_200259 | JGI IMG/M metagenome (GOLD analysis project Ga0299906, IMG submission 200259) | Soil microbial communities from uranium-contaminated site in the Upper Colorado River Basin, Wyoming, United States - RVT145D125 (version 2) ...
AGGTACTGGCTCAGAGACTGATCCATCGTCCCTCCGAGAGCGCCTGGCCGAGGTTGAAGATCCTTCGCTTCTCCTGATCGTCGAGGGCCGCGCTCTCCTTCTCGACGAAGGCAAGAACCTCCCGTCCGAGCTCGCGGGGGTTGTCCTTGCGCTCACCGAGCCTTCTCCCCATCGCGTCGAAAGCGGCGCGCACCGTGCCCGAGAGCTCGGCCTCGGGCGAGTGGTAGTTGTCGAGGATCGATCCGATGTCGGGTCCGAGCTTGACGCTCGGCGGGAGGTTCAGCTTCAGATCGGCGTCGGCGCGGAAGAGAAACAGTTCCTCCTGCGGGCTCCAGACGATCCACCCGCTCGCGAACGACAGGTAGAAATGGTCCTTGAGACGCTCGAGCGTCTTGTTGGGAAGCGCCTCCTTCAGGTCGTAGAGCTTCGTCGGACCGAACATGTGGATCTTCTCGTGGCCGAGGAGGTGATTGCGGTAGATCCCGGAAGAGTCGCTGATGAGGTGGAGGAGACTCGAGGCGGTGAAGCCGTGGTACAGGGACAGGAAGTGGATCTCGTGGCGCCCCGCCATGTGTCCGACGCTCGTCCCCTCCGGAAGCGACTCCAGGATGGAGCGCTTCAGGCACTTCTCGTATTTGTCGCACTCTTCTTCCGATCGGACCGGGCAGCGGTTCAGGATCTGCTCGCAGGGCCTCCCCACGTAGGTATGGGGAATGGCGATGAAGCGCGCAGCGTTGTGCTGCTCCGAGAAGCCGTACTTCGAGGCATCCACGGTGTCGAGCACCACGAACGGACGGGAGAAGTTGAGCCAGGTCTTGATCTGGGTCTTCATGTCCCCGAGCGCCGTCACTCGCTCGTCGAGGGAGGACTGGTCCATCACCGCGGCGAAGCGCTCGCCCACCGCCTGGAACAGACGCCGGAAGCTTTCGTCGAGGCTCAGCGTCTCGAGCCCGTCGAGGTCCGTTCCCAGGACGTCTTCGGTGTGGATCTTCTTTCGCGCTTCCTCCCGACCTCCCTTGCTCACCTTCACTTCCTCGATCACCGGAGCGACGTCGCGGTGGTAGTCGAAGGCGACCTTGTAGAACTCGCCGTCGGTCACCGAGTGGCGGGTCTTCTCGATTTCCAGGATTCGCTCTTTCAGCTCCTTCAGGACCGCCACTTTCTTCAGATAGGACTCGCGCTCGCGGATCAGCGCCGAGAGCGCCCCGGGGCGAGCGTCCGCCTCCGGCGCCGAGGGCTCCCCGCGGAGGATGAGAAGGGCGTTCCGCAGCACGACGGACTTGCGCTTCTGGAGCCAGTAGTTCTCGAGGATCTCCCGGGTCTCGCCGATGAGCGCCGCCATGCTCTTCTTGACGGTCATGAGGCTGAAGAGGCTCTTGGAGGACGCCGTTTGCCGCAGTTTCAGGAACTGGTTCTCGAGCGAGCTCTTGAGGCCCGGAAGCTGTTTTTCCGTCTGCTGGGAGAGGGTCTCGATCGCCTGCACGTCCTCGTGGACCTGCCGGTGCAGGGCCTCGACGAAGAGGTGCACCTGGCGGACGCTTCCGTTCTGGGCGGGATCGGCGAGCTTCTGGATCTCCGCCTCCAGGTGGGTGCGGAAGTCGCGAAGGAGCTTCACCGCCTCGCGCCGGGAGTCGGCCTCGAAGAGCGCGAGATCGGTCGTCGAGAAGCGGGTGTCGTACTCTCGCAGGATCGCCTCGTGGTTCTCCGGCGGCTCACTCCCGAGATCGATGTTGGCCACCGTCGAGCCGATGGTGTCCTGGATGTTGACCTTGTGCCCGGTGGAGTCGTTGTAGGAGGAAAGCGAGTGGAGGATCTGGGGCGACTGGTTGCTGAAATGAACCTTGTTCGCGGTCAAGAACGCGTCGGACGCCTTGTCGAGGTCCCGTTCGGCTGCCGCGGTGACCAGCTCCTGCTCCACCACGTCCAGGGCCAAATCGGCGGCGGCGAGCTGGACCGCGACCGACTTGGGGAAGACCACCGAGTAGTAACCGAAGGACGAGTAGCAGGTGGGTTTGTTCAGCATCCGGTTGACGCCCCGGATCTTGGGGTTCAGGTTGTTGTCGATGCTGTTGTAGTCCTGAGTGAGCTCCCCGCATACCATCAGATAGATGTAGCGAGCCATCATCTCGTAGACCTGGGACGAGGAGATGTTCACCCGCCCGTTGCTGTTGTCGAACACGAACGCCCGATCGAGGGGAGCGAAGTTGTAGGTCTCGATGGCCTCCACGTAGGGATAGTCGGTGCGAAACGCGAGCTCGGGATCCATGTAGACGTCCTTGTTCATGAAGTGATCGAGCTCTTTCATCGAAGCGTAGGCGTTCGACCGAATCCTTTCGGTCCCCTGACTGATGTCGGAGAAGACGCTCGGGAGCGCGAGAAGACCGCAGACCTTGGTGTTGAAACGGTTCCACTTCCTCTTCCAGAGGTTGGTCAAGGTGTAAGCGACGTCGAGGAACATCCCCGCGCCCGTCCCGCCGCAGAGCGACGAGACGACGAAGACCAGGGGATCGTCCACTTGATGGACCCCGAGCTTCTTGAGGAGCTTCGAATCCACCATCCCGCGGAGGGGCTCGACGAGCTTCAGGAACTTCCCGTAGTTCCAGGCGAACAGAAGGCGGCCCAAGGATTTGTACTGCTTGCAGCCGGTCGAAAGATCGGGGATGAAGTACTCGAGCTCGCGCGGAAACCAGGTCTTCGCCCGGTCGAGGTCGTTGTAGCCGACGTTTCCGGGAATCTCGAGCTTCAGGTACTCGTTCGTGGGATCGAGGGTGATCTCCGATACCGGTATCGACGCGTCGGGCGATGCCGTCGGGCGGATGAGGTCGTCGGAGTCGATGCACATCAGACGGAGCGCAGGAAGCTCGCGCATGCCGCCCGGCCGGTTCAGGGCGATCATTTTCTTGAGCTGGAGGAGGGCTTTCATCCCCGTGCCCCCGACTCCGAGAACGATGATGGGTGTTACGGGCATCTGGGTGTTTCCTTCCTCAGTGCGCGCTCGGCTCCTCGCCTCGCGCGCTCCCCTCGCTCTTCGATAAGTGCCGCGGGGCCCCACCCCCGCGGCCGTGGGCTGAAGGCTCCGCTCGGGGAGGACGGCCGGATCCCCGCGATTCGCGCCTTCGGCGCAATCGCTTCCTCCCGGCCGGGCTCGCTTCGCTCGCTCATCGGAAATCGACGCCCCCTTCGCCGGTAGGCTTCGGGGCCGAAGGAGCGGGTCGCGGTTTCGCAGGCGTCGCCTTCTTCTGGAACCGGACGAAGCGGACGACCTTCCGCTGGCCGTCCGCGGTGCGCACTTCCAACGCGTCGCCGAGGTTGTACTCCGGGAGGGTGGGGAGGAGGTCGGGCTTCGACGAGACGAGCGCGAACGAATCGACCGAGCGTCTTTCGAGAACCGCCACCTTCTGAGGAAGTCCGACGAGGCGAAACCGATCGGAGGCACCTCCGCCCACGCTCGAGTGGCCATGGATGCGGAACGGGACCGGGCGCATGGAGTGCTCTTCACCCTCGACCACCAGGATCACGGGAATGGGACGCCTGCGGTGGAAGACGAGCCCGGTCGCAGCGAAGGCGAGAGCGAACAGCCCTCCCCCGAGCGCGACACCGTAGCGCTCCCAAAACGAGGGAACGTGAAACGCGAAGCTCGCTTCGGGAGGATAGAACTTGACCGCACTCGTCTGGTCGAAGGTCAAGCTCGCCTCGAAGTCTCCCGAGGGGAAATCGGGCGGGAGCGCGACTCGGATGTCGAAGGTTCCCTCTTGACGGGGCAAAAGCGACCACCTCGGCTCACCGAGGCTCGCCCTCGCCGAAAGCGCTTCTGCAACCGGCCCCGCGGCGAGCCGCTTCAACGCCGACACCGTGACCCCCCCGACGTGGACCTCGCGCTCCTGCTCCGACGTCGATTGGAGGCGCACCTCGAGCTCCATCTCGCCTCCGGGAAGACAGGGCTCCTCCGGACCCGAGAGACCCGCGAGGTTGATGGTGTCGTCCCAGAAGCGTGAAAGACCTCTCGCCAGCTCCTCGGAGTTGAACTCTTTCAAGAGAGTGTATTCGGCGCCCAGCGCTTCGCCCAGTTTCTGCGCGTCGGTGACTTTCCCGATTCCCACGACATGGGTGCGGAATCCCTGGTCCGACAAGCTCTTCACCCGAGCGAGGAACCTGTCGTTGAAGTCGGAGGTTGGAGGGGTTCCCTTGCCCGTGTCCCGCTTCACCGGAGCGAAGTAGGCGCTCTCGCGCGGGGGGTGGTTCACGCCGTCGGTCAGGATCAGGACGACCTGCTGGTGCGAAGGATCGGACAGGCGCTCCAGTTGCTTCAGCGCCTCCTCGAGGGCCCGTCCCATGTCCGTGTATCCTTGCGGAACCACGTTGAGCGTTCGCACCAACTCTCCCAGGTTCTCCTTCTCCGCCTGCGACGACAGCCTCTGGCTCACGCGGATGCGGGCTTCGCTGCTGAAGCCGATGACGCAGAGGTAGTCCCCGGGCTCGAGGTAGTCGCGCACCAGGGCTTCGGCCACGAACGCCGTGACCTTGGAGAAGATGGGCTTCATGCTGCCCGACTCGTCGAGCACCAGGAATACGTCCACGTTGCCTGCCCGCTCCCTCGCGGCAAGAGCCGGATAGGGAGCGAGCGCGACGAGGGTCACCGAGAGAAGGAATCTCCGCAGCGTCACTTCTTCGGAGGCTCGTCCTTCGGCGGCTGACTTTCGCGCAGATGGTCGAAGAGCTTCTCCATGTTGAGACCGGTCAGGGACTCGACCACCGGAGGCACCTGGGTGATCACCTTCGCAATCTCGTTCGTCACCCGCGAAATTCCCGAATCCCCGTTTCCGGTGTTCACCAGGGTAATCCGATCGATCTTCGAGAGCGGTTCGGCGATGGCGCGGGCGATCTCGGGGAGGATGGGCGCCAGGATCTGGAGGACGGCGGCCTCGTTGTATTTCTTCCAGGCCTCCGCCTTCTTCTCCATCGCCAGGGCTTCGGCGAGGCCCTGCGCTTTCTGCGCCTCGGCCACCGCAAGGCCTTGCGCCTGTTTGATCTCGGCTTCGGCGATACCCTGGGCCTTGTTGACCTCGGCCTGGGCGACACCCTGCGCCTGCTTCACATGGGCATCGGCGAGACCCTGGGTCTTGGTCGCTTGCGCCTGGTTCTCGACGCGCTTGAGGTCGGCTGCGGCGAGGGTCTCGATCTCGTACCGCTTGGCGTCGGCCTGACGCCGGATGGTGGCATCGAGCTCTTTCTCCCGGCGCAGGATCTCCTGCTCCTGCACCCGAATCTCGATGGTCTTCTTCTGGAGCTCGTAGGCCATGTCGGCGTCGGCCTTCTTCAAGTTGGCTTCGCGCTGCTGCTCGGCGATGGCCTGCGCCGCCTGGGAGTTCGCGATTTCGGACGCGCGGTGCGACGCCGCCTGCGCCTCCGCCTGGCGCCGGTCCTTGTCCGCTTGCGCCTCCGCGACCGCGGCGTCGCGCTTCGCCTCGGCCTCCTGGGCGAGCTTCGACGCTTCGGCCTGCCGTTCACGAGTCTCGCGCTCCGCGTCGGCCTGGGCGACCATCGACTCCTTGGTCGCGACCGCTTCGGCGATGGCGGCGGTGCGCTTCACCTCCGCGATGCGGGGCTTTCCCAGAGCCTCGAGGTAGCCGTGCTTGTCGCGGATATCGCGGATGGTGAAGGAATCGATTCCGAGGCCCATGTTCGCGAGGTCGCCGGCGGAGATCTCCTGGACCTTCTGCGCGAACTGGTCGCGGTTCTTGTAGATGTCCTCCACCGACAGAGTGCCGAGGATCGCCCGAAGGTGCCCTTGCACCGTCTCGAGTGCGATCTTGGCGATCTCCTGCGGAGGCTTTCCCAGGAAACGCTCGGCGGCGGCATGGAGCGAGGCTTCGTCTTTCTTGATCTTGATCTGGGCGACCCCGTCCACGAGGATGGGAACTCCCTGCGAGGTGTAGACCTCGGGCGTCGTCACGTCGAGGGTCATCACCTCGAGCGACAGGCTGTTCCAGGTATGGAACAGCGGGACCACCATGTCGGCGCCCCCGGTGATGAACTTCACCCTTCCTCTGCCCGAGACCACGACGACCTCGTTCGGTCCCGCCTTCTTGAGAAAGGCGAGGTAGGTGAGGATGTACCCCACCACGGCGATGGCAATCACCGCGAGAGCGGCCAACAAGAGCACGTTTCCGAATATGAGCTCCATAGCAGTCCTTCTTTCTCTAACGCTCGCTCCTCGCTCGGGGAGAACGGCCGGTTTCCCGCGGCCCGAGCCGAAGGCAGCGACCGCTTCCTCCCGGCCGTGCTCGCTCCGCTCGCGCAGGCTGCAGATGCATTCTTCAGCAGCCTGCCGACCGGAACCTCAGTTCAACTCCACGAGGAGCGTCGACCCCACCATCTTCAACACCTTCACCTGGGCGCCTCTCGGCACCTCTCGTCCGTGAGCTTCCCGCGCGGCGGCGGTGTATCGCTGCCCGTCCACGAGGGCCGCGACCTCTCCCAGGCCGCCGGCCGGAATCGGCGTAATCACCTCGGCATGAGCTCCCGCGAGATCCTGGAGCCGAATCTGGCTCGAGCCGCGAGAGCTCCCCACGATGCGCCATCCGGCGTAGGTGACGAGGTAGGCGGTGACCACCGCCGCGGGGATGGCGATGAGGATGCTGTTGGCTTCCTCCACGCGAAAACCGTAGAGCGCGATGAGACCGTAGCCGCCGATGCAGGCAAAAAGAGTCGCCAGAGCGAGCGGCGAGAAGAAGGGGAAGTGGAACTCGGCCGCAGGCGAACCGTGAGCCGAAGCCGAGGCATGGCCGCCCGCATCGATCCCATAGTCCATGTGCGCATCGCCCCCATGGGGACCATGGTGGCCGGCATCCCCATGGCCCTCCCCCCCGAGGTCGGAGTGCCCCAGGAACACCGAGAACAGGAGGTAGCCCGCGCCGAGGACGGCGAGGGCGAGAAAGGTGAGGGTCAGCAAGGCGGCTTCCTCCCTGGTTTCGCTCTCGAAAAACGATGTGAGTCTGGGTGAAGTAGGGACTGTTCAATAAATGTAGCGGTTTTACCGGCGGCGCGTCAAACCCAGAGTCTGGAGGCTCCCGTCGGGAAGCCTCGCCAGGATGCCGTAGAGCTTGAGGGGCGGGATCGAGGCGCGACGCGAGACGTCGATCTCGACGAGGTAGACCTCGACCTTGCGGAACTGATACACCACGCGGCCCTCGGCGTCGGTGCCCGTCTGTTCCAGATCGGCGCTCGTGGCGGCGAGGCCCTCGAGGAGCCGGCCGTCGAGGGTGAGGACCAGGTCCTCGGCGCGGGACACCCGCACGGTCGAATCGACGCCGTCGATTCTCCGCGGGACGAACGTGGTGCCCTCGTTCGGAGGCAGGTCGATGCCGCTTCCCGAGAGACGCGCCCGGGCCTCCTCGAGCACCCCCTCGGCGGCGAGCTCTTGCGCGATCCGATCGCGGAAGTCGATCGACTGTCGCTGCCACCGGAGCGCGAGCGTCGCGAGGATGATAGTCGGCGGCAGGAGCACGATGATGGCGATGAGAACCGTCACCAGCGCCGTCCCTTCCTCGCGGCTCAGAAGATGCTTTTTTTCCATGCGTGCATCCGAATCAAGGGGGAGAGCCCCTCTCCTCGCTCCACCACTCCCGCCGCCAACCCCACGAGGTAGCGGCTCGAGGGGCGATCGAGCTCGAATTTCAGAACCAGGCTCGCGTTCCGGCACCCCAGGTAGAGCGAGCCGAACGAGTCGAACGACAGGAAATCGAGCTCCTCGATCTCGAGGCTGGGAAGTGCTTCGACCCCTGGAATCGCGGACGTGAGCTCGCGAGGGTCGGTCTTGACGTCCAGGAGGCCCTCGCGCCACTCCCGGAGTGAAAAGAGAGACCTCGGCTCCGCCAGGCCTTTCAGGAATCCTCGGCCGAGCTCAAGGACGACGAAATCCGCCCTCGGGTCCCTCACCAGAGCGAAGAAGTCCCCCGAGACCGGATCGCGAGCGAGGGAAACGGCGAGGCCGGGGAGCGCCCCCACCCGTACGGGCTCTTGCGGGGAGAGGGTCTCGTCGAACGCCATCTTCCAGAGCGAGCCGCGCTCGCCGTGGTTCATGAGGAAGTAGAGATGCCCGTCGGTGCCCTCCACCAGCGCTCCCGGTGTGCCTGTGAGTCGGTAGAGGCGCTCGGGATTTCCGGGCTTTTCCTTTTGGCCCCATGGGCCGAACCGGAATCGAAAGACCGCCCCCCGCTCCTGGCTCACGACGTAGAGCGCGTCGTCCGCTCCGAAGGCGATGCCTCCGGCCTGGGCGATGGCCTCGGTGCCCTCGAACGTGGTGACCTCCGATTCCCGGGACAGCCCGCCGGAGGCGTCGGGAGCGATGTGCGACAGGTTTCCGATCCGAAGGCCCCAGGCGGCAACGAAGAGCGACCCCGCGAGAGGGCCGCCCTCGGGGCCGAAGGTGAGAGAGACCGGCGCCCGGACGTCCTCGAGAAAGATCACGTCGTCGACGCTGGCGCTCTGGAACCGCTTCTCGATCTCGAAGGTGTAGAGGTAGGCGCGGTCCTGGCTCGGGACCTTGCCCGAGGCGAGGATGAGGGCGAAGCGGGAGCCGATGCGCGAGGCGACTCCCGCGGGATTGTCGATGGGGTAGAAGACCCGCGAGAGCCGGAACCCGAGATCGCGCCGCTCGAAATCGATCGACCCTGACCGGGGCTCGAGCGCGACCGTCGTCGAAAGGCCCTTCGGGACAAGCGCATCGTCACCGGGAAGAAAGCGCAGCGACACCCGTACGGAGCGGAGCTCCGTCGTCGACTCCACCTTCGAGAGCGAGATGGGCTCGCTCTCGCCATCGAAATACTCGAAGCCGAGAGAAAGGACGTCCCGGGAGAGGACCCGCGGCCCCACCCCGACGATCTCCTTGACGAGGTCCCGGCGGCCATCGGCCCGCGGCTCACCGAGGAAATAGCGCACCTCCCGAAGGCCGAGGACCCTCGCGCCCCGGTTCGGCGAGAAAGAACCGCGAAACCAGCCGTCGTTCTCCTCGAGCGGGCGGAGAGCGATGGTCGTCCCTCCGGCTCGGACCACGAGCGCGGACTCTCCCCCGCCGGCGCTGTCGGTCAGGAGGACCGGCGTCCCCCTCTCGAAACCGGCGGAGGCGTCGACGGCCACGTCCTCGCCCTCCTGGAGCTCGCTCCTGAGAGCGCTCGCCCTCACCTCAGGGTTCGAGCGCAGGGTCAGGGCGTCGCTCGCGACCTGAGACCCCGGGCTGAGGGGAACGACCGCGGCGGGTCCCTCCCCGAGTCCCTGCCCCACGAGCGAAAGCTCGTAGGTGATGTCGTCGAGAGCGAGTGCTATGGCCGAGGAGCTGACCGCGAGCCCGCTCTCTCTCTCGTAAATCCGCGCCACGTGGCCCATGGTCTGGGCCACGAGCGCCATCACCACCAGAGTGATGGCGAGCGCGAGGAGAACCTCGAGGAGACTGAAGCCGAGAGCTCCGCTCCTCGCGGAGCGCGACCATACCGCCACGGAGTCGATCGTCGCAGATCGCGAGGCCGTGAGCCAGTCCGAAGGTCAGAGCGTCGCGAGCTTCCTTTTCGCCTCGGGGTACGAGAGAGCTCTCTCGATGCCGTTGGCCGTGGAGGCGACGACTTCGGCGTAGGTTTTCCGCGCGGCCTCCTTTTCTCCTTTGCGCTCGTAGGCGCGGGCGAGGAGGAGCCGGTGGAAAGGATCCTGGGGGCTCGCGTTCTCCAGGTGCTCGACCGCCTCGTCGAGCGCGCCTCGCTCGAGCTTCAAGTAGCCGGCGAGGTAGTGATAGGCGGGAAGGTACTGTTTGGCCGCTTCTCCACCGTCCTCGATCATCTTTCGCACGTTCTCCGCTTCCGTCCAGGCTTCCTCGTGCTTGCCCATCTTGGCGAGGGTGCGGCACTTTCCATGAAGGAGACGCCCATACCAGACCTGCTTCTGGTCTTCGGGAAGCGTCGAGCCGGGGACGCTTTCGTAGCCCTTCTCGTAGGCCTTCATCGCCTCCGCCGCGTTTCCATTCTCGAGGTGGATGCGCGCGATGGAGTTCCAGATGAAGACCTCGGGGAAACCCTGGCTCGCGGGGCTTTCGCGATAGGCGGCGAGGTATTTTTCGAGAGCGTCGACCGCAGGCTCGGCATGACCTTCATAGAGGTAGCTGAAGGCGACCCCGTAACGGATCAGGAAAGGGAGCGATTCCTTGGGAAGCTCGCTCTCGATGGACTCGAAAGTGGCGCGCGCCTCCGCATATCTCTCCCGAAGGAGGTCGTCGTTCGCGAGGAAGGAACGCGCGCGGGCGCTCGGCGGCCCGATGGCGAGAGCTTTCTCGAACGCCGCCCTTGCCTTGCCGCTGTCGTTCGAGCCCTGATAGAGCTGGCCGAGGATCATGTAGGTGAGACGCTCTCCGGGGTAGTCGGCCGCGACCTTCTCGAGAAGAGGAATGCCGTCCTTGAAGTTCGCGCCCTGATTCGCGCGCACCACGGTCATGGCCTCGATGAACCGCCTCTCGCCTTCGGAAGCGCTCTTCGAGAGCTCGACCGCCTTGTCGAGATGGGCCTGCCCCTCGTTCGGGGGCGCCACCGCCGAAAAGTAGTACTCCCCCATCGCGAATTTCGGATCCGCGGCGACAATCTTCCGCGCGATCTCCGCGAGGTGCGGTCCCGCCTCGAAGTTCTCGATGCGGGCTTGCAGGTCGGCGAGAAGGCTCTTCGCCTCCGTGGACTCCGTGGTCCACTCGAATCTCCGCTCGGCGGCGAGGCCGAGCTGGGCGCCCAAGAGAAAAACAGCGACGATCGCTATCGGTCGATTCATGAAATTGATTCCTCCGTTCAAACCGTTGAATCTGCGGCTAACCCCGAGCCCTCTTGAGGTCTACGTCGGGAGGTGCCCCCGGGTTTCGTCAGCGGCCGAGAACGAATGGATTGCCGGAGCCGTCACCCGCGGAATAACATCCTCTTCACGAATGCGGCTGGCAGCGGCTCTCCTTCTTCTCGCCGGATGCGCTCCGACCGCGACGCCCACCGCGATTCGGGTCGGGACCGACGTCGACGCCTCTTCCCTAGACCCCCGTCTCATGCGGGACACCACCTCGTACCGGGTCGTCGACCTGATCTACGACGGCCTCGTTCGCCTCGACCGCGACTTGACCCCGCGTCCTGGGCTCGCCACCTCCTGGGAGAGCCCCGAGCCGACTCGATGGGTATTCCACCTCCGCGAGAACGTCCGCTTCCATGACGGGAGCGCGCTCGGCTCCGAGGACGTGGTCCATACCCTCGAGACCCTTCTCGATCCCGCCCTGGGCGCGCCGCTTCGCTCTCTCTACGAGCCCATCGCCCGGGTGGAAGCAGCCGACGCGCGCACCGTGATCCTCCACCTGGAGAAGCCCTATGCGCCTCTCCTGAGCTACCTCGACGTGGGCATCGTGCCGCACGGAGCGGACCCTCTAGGGAGTCGCCCCGTCGGAACCGGACCCTACCGGGTGAAACGGTGGGAGCGAGGGAGCAAGATCCTGCTCGAAGCCAACGGGGACTACTGGGGCGGCCCCCCGAGCCGCGATGAGATCGAGATCGTGGTCGTTCCCGACAACACCGCCCGCGCCCAGGCGTTCGAAGCGGGCGACCTCGACCTCATCCAGTCTCCTCTCTCACCCCAGGACATCCGTCGTCTTTCCGCCGACTCGAGGTTCACAGGACACCTAGAGAGCAGTGCCGCGATCACCTACTTCAACTTCAATACCTCGAGGCCTCCTCTCGACGAGCCGGGAGTTCGCCGCGCGATCGCCATGCTCATCGACCAGGAGACGATCCTGAACCGCATCTACGAAGGAAGCGACGAACGGGCGCGCTCGGTGCTCCTCCCCTCCTCCTGGGCGTTCTCGCCCGATGTGACCCAGCCGGCGCACGATCCCGAGCGTGCGGAGGCGCTGCTCGAGGAACTGGGATTCCGAGACGTGGATGGCGACGGCGTCCGCGAGCGCGGCAGTCAGGAGCTCGCGTTCGAGCTCGGCACGCACGGCGAGGATGTCAATCGTGTGCAGACCGTCGAGTACCTCCAGAACCAGATGAAAAACCACGGAGTCGAGGTCAAGTTGCGCATCACCGACTGGCCCAGCCTCTCCCTGCGGCGCGACGCTTCCGACTTCGACGTCATTCTTCTCGGCTGGACGCAGCTCGTCGATCCCGACAAGGGGCTCTACGATCAGTTCCACTCCCGGGGAGGCCTCAACTGGGGGCGTTACCGCAACCCGAGCGTCGACGCGCTTCTGGAGAAGGGCCGGGCGACGCTCGACCGAAGCGAGCGGAGAGCGGTCTATCGAGAAGTCGCAGCCATCATCGCCGCCGAAGTCCCCTACTACGTGCTCTCTTATCAGGGGTATCACCTCTTTCACTCGAAGCGCATCGCGGGGTTCGAGGCGGATCCTCGGGGGATGCTCCGGGGCTTTCGCGATTGAGCGTGCTCCGCTACGTCGTTCGGCGGCTGATCGTCTTCGTTTTCACCCTCCTCGGAGTGGCGGTCGTCGTTTCCGCGCTCCTCCGACTCGTGCCGGGAGACCCCGCGGTGGTATTTCTCGGGGAGAACGCGACTCCCGAGAACGTCGCTGCGCTACGGCAGGCGCTCGGGCTCGACCTCCCCTGGCCCGTGCAGCTCGCTCGCTACCTCGAAGGCGTCGCGCGGGGCGACCTGGGTCGCTCGCTCTTCCAGCGGGAGCCGGTCTTTGCGCTCATCGCGGAGAGACTCCCGGCGACTCTGGAGCTCGCACTCGCGGCTCTCCTGTTGGGAGTGTCGATCGGCTTTGTCCTGGGGGTGATCTCCGCGTTGAAGCGGGGCTCGCTCACCGATCTCGCGGTCATGGTCTTCGCGCAGCTCGGGGTCTCGATGCCGGTCTTCTGGCTCGGAATCCTGCTCTCGGCGCTCTTCGCCGTCCGTTGGGGCTTGTTTCCGGCCGTGGGCAGGGGCTCCTTCGCGCATCTCGTCCTTCCGGCCCTCACCCTGGGGCTCGGGCTCGCTTCCATCGCGAGCCGGCTCGTACGCGCGTCTCTCCTCGAGACGCTTCACGAAGTCTACGTGCTCGGCGCTCGCGCGCGCGGGCTTCCCCACGCCCGAGTCGTCGCCCATGCGCTCCGAAACGCTCTCCTACCGGTGGTGAGCGTTCTCGGGGTCAGATTCGGAACGCTTCTCGGAGGCTCGGTTCTGACCGAGAGCGTCTTCGGCTGGCCTGGACTCGGGACGCTCGCGGTGAGCGCGATCTCCCAGCGTGATTTTCCGTTGGTCCAGGGAATCGTCCTCGTTTTCGCGACAGTCTTCCTCGCCCT
>Ga0299906_10003299_pt1 | contig 13299 bp, 10 predicted proteins | sample RVTome_14_FD_200259 | JGI IMG/M metagenome (GOLD analysis project Ga0299906, IMG submission 200259) | Soil microbial communities from uranium-contaminated site in the Upper Colorado River Basin, Wyoming, United States - RVT145D125 (version 2) ...
CAATGAAAGGCATCACCCTGGCAGGCGCGCTCGGCCTGATTTTCCTGAGCACCAGCCTGCATGCCCAGCAGGCACGCGATTTTGGTGATTACGTGGTCCACTACAACGCTTTGAACACCGACCTGCTTTCGCCGCAGGTCGCGCAGCAGTACGGCATACGCCGCTCGCCCAGCCGGGCCATGCTAAACGTCACCGTGCTCAGGAAGGAATCGGACGGTCCGGGTAACGCCATGCTCGCAAGTGTCGCGGGCAGGGCCAAGAACCTCACCGGGCAGATCCGGAAAATCGAATTTCGTGAAATAGAGGAATCCAGCGACGCCATTTACTATATCGGAGAACTGTCCGTGCGGAACATGGAGACCTTTGACTTCACGGTGGAGGTGAAACCCCGGGACACCGCCGAAGTATTTACCGTGAAGTTCAGGCAGCAGTTCTACACGGAGTAGCTCGTCCGGGCCTGCCTGGTCTCCCTATTGGCCCGGCAGGGCCTGCCTGATCTCACTTCAGGGCACGCCGTAAACCCATCCCTGGGGGCTCGGATGAAACATCCTGTTTCATACGGCCCTGAAGCAAGACCAGCCAGCCCCTGCCGGGCTACAGTGAACCAGGGCGTTGCCCTCTGCATTGATGCTGGCGAATGGTTCCTTGTGTGTTAAGCGTTGGAGCGGGTGATTGCTTGCGGGACCGTGAGCTTCAGGGATGAAGCGACCGAGCCCCCAGGGATGGGTTCATGGCGTGTCCCGCAAGCAATCATCCGGTCCAGCGCGCCCCCGTTGGTTAAGCAGAACAGCGCGCGCCCGTTGATCAATCAGGTGAGGCAGGCCCGGCAGATTACGCTCAGGGATACAGGCGCTGCTTCGTCCAGCCGTCTTCAGACAGCGTATAACGGAAGCGATCGTGCAATCGGCTATCCTGGCCGTTCCAGAACTCGACCATGCGCGGAACCACGCGGAACCCGGACCAATGCGGCGGCCGCGGGACGGAGCGGCCCAGGTACCGAGCCTCAGCGGTGACCACCCGTTTGAGCAACTCGGCACGGCTTTTCAGGGTTTGTGACTGCTTTGACGCCCAGGCGCCAAGCTGGCTCCCGCGCGGGCGACTGGCAAAATAGGCGTCAGCTTCCTCGTCACTGACCTGTTCCACGCTTCCCTCCACCAGCACCTGGCGCTGAATCGCTTTCCAGTGGAATACCAGGGCTGCCTCCGGGCAATATCGCAGTTGCCGGCCCTTGTTGGATTCCAGGTTCGTATAAAACACGAAACCGCGCGCGTCGAAATCCTTGAGCAGCACGGTGCGCGCGGAAACCCCGCCGTCCTCGGCACGCGTCGCAATAGTCATGGCCGTGGGCTCGATTTCGCCCGCCTGCTCGGCGGCTTCCAGGCAGGCCTTGAACTCCAGGAGGATTTCAGGTGAGAGACCCATCGGGCCCTCCTATGCGGGCTGTAGCGTTGGGCCGTCCGGTGACTCGATCCTGGGCAATGTCCGCAGCCAGATCATCCAGACCACCAGGGCGTCCAGGATGATCAGCGCTTGCCACAGGTACAGGTGAAACCACTCGAAGGCGGTGTAGTTCCACTGTCCGAGATAATAAAGGCTGATAATGCGCACGAGGTTGAGCAACTGGATGGCGAAAAAGCCAATGATGAAACCGATAAACTTGCTGCGTAGCGGTGCGGGAAATGCAAAGATCGCGGAAAACAGGATAATCACTGCCTCCAGGCCGTTGCAGCCCCGCTCGATACGCACGCCGAAGCCTGAAACCTTGTCCCTGATCACGTTACCCGTTGCGATGACGTTTTCATCGAATATGGTGACGATCCAGACACTGATGTCCGCGATCACGGACGTGAATGGCAGGATGACGTACTTCTCCGCCGGCTGTAGAATCTCCAGCGTGAACAAGCCGACCAGAAGTACTGAAAAAATAATGAAAAACCTGAGCATTGCGTTTGGAAACTCCGGTCAATTCAAACTTGGGCAATGGTACAGAAACCGGCCGCGGCCTGCATCATCCGCGTGGCCTTTTCTGCAGCGCAATGGCCCAGCTTGAGCAGAATATTTTCCTGATCGGACCCATGGGCTCCGGCAAGACTTCCATCGGCCGTGTGCTCGCGAAGGAGCTCGGCCTCGAATTTTGTGATTGTGACCAGGAGCTCGAGCGGCAGACCGGGGCCAGCGTCAATTTGATTTTTGACGTCGAAGGCGAGGCGGGGTTCCGCGAACGCGAAACCCAACTGCTGGAAAAACTGGTACGAGGCAGGGGTTTGCTCGTCGCCACTGGCGGGGGCGTGGTCATGCGCGCAGTCAACCGGAAACTGCTGCGTGAAGGCGGCCTCGTTGTCTGGCTGAAAACCTCGGTAGATCAGCAGCTGACGCGCCTCAGCCATGACAAGACCCGGCCACTGTTGCAGGCGCCAGACCGCAGGGCGCGATTACGGCAGCTGGCCCGTGAACGTGACCCTCTGTACCAGTCCATAGCCGATATCGAATTTACCTCTCCGGATCGGCATTTCAAGCAGGCGGCGCATGCCCTGCTCAGGAAGATCCAGGATTTTCAAAACGCCCCGACCCAGGCAAGCGCAGATGCCAAGCGTTGACGTCACGCTGGGCGAGCGCAGCTACCGGGTCATCATAGAGCCCGATGCTTTGGGCGACGCGGCAGCCTGGCGTTCCCTGGCAGGTCAGCGGGCGCTCCTGGTCGTCACCAATGAGGTGGTGGCGCCCTTGTACCTCGAGCGCGTGTGCGTGGCGCTCGATGGCGCCAATGTACACACGCTGGTTCTCCCGGATGGTGAGCACGTTAAAACTGCGGACAACTGGATGCGCATCATTGACCGCTTGGTGGAAATCAAGGCGGGCCGCGATGCCTGCCTGGTCGCGCTTGGCGGCGGCGTCATCGGAGATCTCTGCGGCTTTGCCGCCGCCACCTACATGCGGGGCGTGGACTTTATCCAGGTACCCACCACGCTGTTGGCGCAAGTCGATGCCGCGGTGGGCGGCAAGACGGCAATCAACCACCCGGGCGGCAAGAACCTGGTAGGCGCTTTTCATCAGCCGCTGGCGGTCATAGCCGATACCCGCACGCTCGAAACCCTGCCCGGGCGGCATTTTCGGGCCGGCCTGGCGGAAGTGGTCAAGTATGGCGCCATCCGGGACGCTGAATTTCTGCGTTGGCTGGAAGACCACGCAGACGCCATTCTCGGGCAGGACCCGGAATGCCTCGGGCAATTGATCGAAACCTGCGTTCGGCACAAGGCCGCGGTGGTCGCCGCGGATGAGCGTGAATCGGGGCAGCGCGCCCTGCTCAATTTCGGCCACAGCTTTGGCCACGCGCTAGAAGTCCTGAGCGGGTATCAGGAGTACCTGCATGGCGAAGCCGTTTCCATCGGCATGGCAATCGCGGCCAGGCTTTCCGAACAGCGCGGTTTGTGCCCCGGGGGCCATACCCGGCGGATCACGGCTTTGTTGTCTGCATTCGACCTGCCACTTACCCTGCCCAGCCGCATAGGAACGCGCGAATTGCTTGGGGCCATGGTGCTGGACAAGAAGAATCAGGGCGGGCAGGCCAGGCTGATATTGTTGGCTGAACTCGGCCGGGCCATCATTGACACGAAGAGCACTAGCGAGGAAATATCCGCGGCGATTGATGCCTGCAGAACATGAACTCAAGGGTAATACAGGCGGCCGGCGAGCACCCTGCCCCTGTCTGGGTTATCCTGCACACGGTGGGGCCCCTCGGCCGGCAGGGCAATACTCAGGGAAGGACTAAACGTACAAGGATGGAATGATGACCCAGGCCAGGAATGACCGGTTTCTGAAAGCACTGCTGCGGCAAGACGTGGATCGCACACCGGTCTGGATCATGCGCCAGGCAGGGCGTTACCTGCCAGAATATCGGCAGGTCAGGGAGCAGGCCGGCAGCTTCATGGCGCTGTGCACCAATCCCGAACTCGCCTGCGAGGTAACGCTCCAGCCTTTGCGCCGGTTCAAGCTGGATGCAGCCATACTGTTTTCGGATATCCTGACCATTCCCGACGCCATGGGTCTGGGCTTGTATTTCGTAGAAGGTGAAGGCCCGAAGTTCGAGCACGCCATCCGCAGCGCCGCGGACGTGGCCGCCCTGCCCCGGCCAGATCCGGTCGAGTCCCTGTCCTACGTTATGGATGCCGTCCGCCTGATCCGCCGGGAACTGGACGGCCGCGTGCCGCTGATCGGCTTTAGCGGCAGCCCCTGGACCCTGGCCACCTACATGGTTGAAGGCGGTTCCAGCAAGAATTTCGGCCGCGTCAAGGCCATGCTGTACGACGACCCGAAGTCCGCCCACGCACTACTCGCAAAGCTCGCAGACTCGGTCACCGACTACCTGAATGCCCAAATCGCCGCCGGCGTCCAGGCGTTGCAGATATTCGACTCCTGGGGCGGTGTGCTCAGCCATGACCGCTTCGAGCCCTACTCGCTGCAATACCTCCAGCGCATCGTTGCCGGCCTGCACGCCGCTCCCGATGGCAGCGCCGTGCCGGTCATACTGTTCTGCAAAGGCTGCAATGGACACCTGGAAGCCATTGCCGCAACTGGCTGCCACGCAGTGGGAGTGGACTGGACGCTTTCCCTGGCCGAGGCCCGCGCACGCGTAGGTGATCGCGTAGCCATCCAGGGCAACCTCGACCCGTCCGTACTGCTGGCATCGCCTGCGGTGATTCGCGAACAGGCTGGCGCCGTGCTGGAAAGTTTTGGCGCCGGCAGCGGCCACGTGTTCAACCTGGGCCACGGCATCACGCCCGAGGTCAATCCGGACCACCTCGCCGCGCTGGTTGAAACCGTTGCTGAATTGAGCCCCAAATACCATTGATTTCCGAATGTTACAGACCCCCTGATCTGGATCAGGGCTGCGCTGGCCGGCAAACTGGAGGACACAGGAGCCATTTATGTCAGTCCGGTTCTTAATCGTCCTCATCCTGACCCTGGTCGCCATGCTGGCACTGTTCGTGGTGCTGCTGGCCACGGACACTGCCTTGTCGGTCTGGCAGCGACTGGGCGCGGCGCCCCCGTGGTTGCAATGGGCTTATGCGGTGACGCTGGTCCTTGTTTCACTCGCCGTCGTCTGGTTCGCCTGGCGCTGGCTGCGCCCCAAAAGACGGGGTGCCGCGGAGCCACCCGGGAGACCAACGACCGCTGAATCCCTGCAGGATGCCCTGCTCGACTCCGCGCGCTCGGGGGTGGATGTCAACGCGGCCCTGGCTGAAGTCAGGGAGCAGCGCAGGCGCAAGGCAGCGGGCGAAATCCACATTGTCCTGTTCGGCGAGGTGAGCACCGGCAAAAGCAGCCTGGTCAACGCGCTGCTGCCCAAAGTCAAAGCCACGACTGACCCCCGGGCGGGCACGACCACTGGCATCCAGCGCTACGAGTGGCTCGCCCCGAGCGGTGATAGTGTGGTGATTGCGGATCTGCCCGGCTTCAACCTGGACGATGATACGGAGACCGTCGAAGAGGCCCGGCGAGCGCATCTGGTGGTTTTCCTCTGCGAAGGCGATCTGACAGCCAGCGAGGGCAGGCAGTTCAGGGAACTTCAGAAGCTGGAGAAACCCCTGATTGTCGCGCTCAACAAGATGGATCTGTACAGCAGTGAAGAGGCCGTGGTGATTATCAATCGAATCGTGAAACACACCGGATTGGCCAGGCAAAACGTGGTTCCGATACACACGGGCGGCAACGAAGACGTGGTTCGCGTACTCACCGATCGCAACGAGACGCGGGTCTCGCTCGAGCGCAGCGTGGACACCGAGAAGCTGTTGTTTGCAATCCAGCGCCACCTGGATAATGACCGGGAATTGATGGAGTCATTGCGCGACACTGCGGTGCTGATGCTGGCGGCCGAAAAACTGGAGGCGGCCCGCCACCGGCATCGGGAGGAGAAGGCCGCGGAACTGGTCAGGCAGTATTCAAAAAGGGCTGTCGTCGGCGCCATGGCGGCCGTCGCGCCCGGTTCTGACCTGGTCATCCAAGGGGTGCTGGCCACGCGCCTGGTGCAATCGCTATGCCAGCTATACGGGGTCTCGGTCAAGGACGTGCAGATCGAGTCCTTCCTGAAACTGGCGGGCGGCAAGATCCGGAACATGAGCGCCATCACGCTGGCAATAGCTGGCAACGCATTGAAGGCATTTCCCGGTCTCGGAACGCTGTCGGGCGGGCTGATACACGCGGTTGCCTATGGCCTGATTTTTGATAGCCTTGGCCGCGCGGCGGCCCAAACCCTGGCGTCCAGGGGCGAGCTGCGGCCCTATCCGGCCGCCGAGGCATTCGAGGACCTGTTAAGTGAAAATCTGGAAGCGGGTGGAAGACGTTTTGCAAAGCTGGCGGTCTCGGAAAAGCTCGGCTCCGACCTTAGCTGACGAACACCTGCTGGAAGCCAACCGTAACCTTCGCGAATTGCTGGAAGACACCAGCATTCCCGCATCGGTGCGGCTGGAACTGGAGGACGAGTTCCAGGAAATCGAGTCCACCCTGGAAAAGCTGAAGCGCGGCGAGATCCACATTGCGGCATTCGGTCGGGTCGGCACGGGCAAGTCTTCCTTGCTCAACGCGCTGGCCGGCGAAGTGGTTTTCGAAACCAGCCCTTTGCACGGCGAGACCCGCCAGGAACAGCGGACGCAATGGCGCGCGGTTAAGCAGGATCAGGTGATGCTGATTGACACGCCGGGCATAGACGAACTCGATGGGCAGGAGCGCGAAGCGCTGGCGGAGGCGGTGGCGCGCCGGGCCGATATCCTGCTCATGGTGTGTGAGGGAGACCTCACGGAAAAAGAGCTGTCGGCCATGCGCAGCCTGGCGGCACGCAGGCGGCCACTGCTGCTGGTGCTGAACAAGGCTGACCGCTACAGCAAGGAAGACCTGGAACTGCTGCTGTCGCGCCTGCGGGAGCGCAGCGCCGGACTGCTTCCCGCCGAGTACGTTCTTACCGCGGCGGCCGACCCACGCCCGCAGAAAGTCATACAGTTACAGGCGGATGGAAGCGAGCGCGAATGGCACCGCAGCCGGTCGCCCCAGGTCGATGAGCTGCGCCGCCTGCTGTGGCGTGTGCTGGAGCGCGAAGGCAAGACATTGGCCGCGCTGAACGCGGCGCTTTTTGCCAGCGAGATGGACGCGCGCATCGCGCAGCGCGTTGTCGAGGCCCGCCAGTCGGTTGCCGAGCGGGTAATACGCAATTACTGCCTCACAAAGGGCCTGGCGGTGGCCGTCAACCCGATCCCCGTTGCCGACCTGCTGGCTGCAGCCGGTATTGACGTGGCACTGGTGATACACCTGGGCGAGGTCTACGGCTTCCGACTTTCACGCCGCGAGGCCACGCGGTTGTTGCTCACCATCGCCGCGCAACTGGCTGCGCTGATGGGCGCCTATTGGGGGATTAACCTGGTGTCCTCAGCCCTGAAGGGCGCCAGCGCGGGCCTGTCCACGACACTGACCGCCACCGCCCAGGGCGCATTGGCCTGGTATGCCACCTACCTGACCGGAACCATTGCCTCGCGCTGGTTTTCCCTTGGTAAATCCTGGGGGCGGGGTGGCCCGCGCGAAACCGTGCGCGAGATTCTGGCCTCCCTGGACCGCGATTCCATACTGGCATCGGCCCGCGAAGAGATCGCCGCGCTGCTCGATCGGCCAGGCCAACGGCCGGGCAGGCAGCATCCCTGAGGCTTCTTGCCGGGCTGGACAATGGCCGCCCAGACTAGGAAACTCCCAGTCTCGATACGTACAGCAGGATCGGCCCAGCGTGACTCCGCAAGAACTCAGGATTAATCCGAGCATTCGCATACTGCACCGCCAGGGCGCGTTGTTCGCTGCGCAGCTGTCGGGAACGGCGCAGCCGATTCAGTTGCTTGAGTTCGACGTGGTGCTGCTTTCGTTGTTCATGGAAGGAACGACACCCCAGGGCGCTACACAGGAACTGCTTAACGGAAAAACGCGCAAACTCCTTTCTGCGGTGCCAAGCGCACAGGCCCTGCTGGGCCGCATGCACCAGCTCTACCAGGCTGGCGTGCTGGTGCCGAACCCGGCGGCGCAGGGGGATGCCGAGCCCCTTGCCGTAGCAGATGGCCTGGAGGACTGCAGCACGCTTCAGCTGTGTACGGAAACCGGCAGCCTGCGCGTCGGGGCGAACATTGCCTTGCGCCCCGGCGCCGGCGCCTACCAGGTCTGGTCCCCGGCGCGGCGGCAGGTTTTCCAACCCAGTCTTGAGCTGGTGCTGCTGTTGCTGCGCTTCCTGGTTGATACCCCCGTACCCGAAGTGCTGGCCATGGCCAGCTTGCCCGGGAACAGCGACAGCCGCCGCCAGGGTATCCAATGGCTGCTTGACGCGGGTCTGCTCATCCGGTCAGCCGACAAGCCGCGTAGCGGCGCCAGCGGAGGCCGCCGCGGTCAACCGGTGCAGACTGCCCGGCGGCTCAATGGGCCGCGCTGGCAGGACCTGGCGCCCGATGATCGCATCCCCGTGTATTTCACTCCGCACATGGAGAATCACTACCCGCTGGCGCTGGGCATGATCGCGGCTGCGATCAGCGACCACGACGCAGGCGCCTTGCTGAAACGCTTCCAGTTGCTGCCGATTTCCTACCTGAGCCCACAGCAGTTGTTCGAGGGGCCATACCGGAAATTCGGACCGGGTATCTGGTTGTTTTCAAATTACATGTGGTCGCTGGACATCAACCTGAAAGTCTCGGCCATGTTGAAATCGCGCGACCCGGGCAGCCTGAGCATCCACGGCGGACCGAGCACGCCCGGCTATCCGCAGGCCTGCGCGGATTTCATGCGCCGTAACCCGTCGGTGGATATTGCCGTGCATGGCGAGGGCGAGGTGGCGGTAACCGAGTTGCTGGAGCAGGTCATCCGGAATCAGGAAGGGCATATCAGGTTTGATCCGGAAGCCCTGCAGAGCGTACCGGGCCTGACGTTCCGCCTGGAATCCACCGAGGGCGGCCTGTGCACGACCGCCACCCGGACCCGGCTCAAGGAACCCGACAGCATTCCCTCGCCCTACTTGACAGGCGTGTTTGATTCCTACGACGGCGCGGTGGAGGCTGCAATCATCGAATCCAACCGGGGCTGCCCCTTCGGTTGCACCTTTTGCGACTGGGGCTCGGCCACCCGGCAGAAGGTGCGCAAGTTCGACCTGGATCGCGTCAAGCAGGAAATTGAGTGGATCGGGCGCGCCCAGGTCCGGGTAATCTGGATAGCAGATGCCAATTTCGGGATGTACGACCGGGACATTGAACTGGCCGAGCACATCGTCGAGACCAAGAAGAAGCACGGCTACCCGCTGGAAGTGGTCGTCAATTACACCAAAAACACGACCCGCCGGCTGGTGGAGATCATCCAGGCCTTCTCGGCCGGCGGCATCATCAGCCAGGGCATCATCTCCATCCAGACCACCGACGAGGCAACGCTGGAAGTCATCAACCGGCGCAATATCAAGACCGAGGTTTACGATGAGCTGACCACGGTTTTCGCCGACGCCAACCTGCCGCTGTCCACCGACCTGATGATCGGCCTGCCGGGCATTACGCCCGAGGCCTTCGACCGCGACCTGCAACGCTACTTCGACGTGGACGTATCCACCAAGGCCTATCCCACGCAACTGCTTCCGAACAGCCCCATGGCAGACCCCGAGTACATGGAGAAGTACCAGATTCGCGTGGATGAGAACGACTTCGTCATCGCCTGCCATTCCTTCACTGAGGAGGAGTATGCCGGGATGAAGGCCATCTTCAGGATTTTCGAAGTAGCCGACGGTTACGCGGCCCTGCGTTATGTGCTGCGCTACCTGCAGTGGGAGCACGGCATACCCGCGCTGACCTTTCTGCACTGCGTTCTGGATGAAATCACCGGCACCCCGGCGACGTATCCCTCCGTTTCCTGGGTGATGAAGTTCTTCACCACCGACAAGATCATGCCGGGCGGATGGAAGGTGTTTTACGATGAAATCGCCGCCCTGGCAGCGGCCGTCTATGGCATTGAGCGGGATGCGGCTTTTGACGCGGTACTGCTGGCGAACGAAATGGCCATGCCTGACGATACCATTGACTATCCGCTGACCTTGCCCCTGGCGCACGATTTCGTGGCCTGGTTCAAGGACCACAACGGACGCCCGGTGCGCGCGGTCCGCCCGCTGTCAGATTACCCGCCGGGAACCTTCACCGTGGATGACCCGGACGGCATGGCCAGCATTGACATGGACTACATCCAGTACGACTCGCACCAGTATTTCTGGGAACTGCGCTCCGCCACGGCGCGCGCCAAGTCGGTTTCGGACGTGCAGGAACTCAATCAGGCCCAGGCAAGCGCCTGAAGCCGCTCAGCCTTCGGGCAGGTACTTGAAGCGCACCATCTGCTGGCGGTGCCGATCCACAATCCTGGCGACCTGCGTCTCGCCGAGCAGCTCGCGCCACTGGCCCTTACGACCACGCCGGAAGAAGGCATTGGCGTTTTCGTGTTTCTCGACAAAACCCTGGCTGGCCTCCTGTTGTTGCAGTTGTTCGAAGGAGGAGAACCGTATTGCCTTTTTCAGCCGCGCGGGATCTTTTCTCATGCCCAGGAACGATTCAACTTTCCGGAACCATTTCAAGGGCTGGTCCAGTAAATCCTCGTAACGCAGCAACAGCACGCTGCGCTCGCCCCGCCCGGTCCAGCTTTCCACGTGCACCGACCAGGAAGAAATCATCTGTGGCACATGGCGGGCTTCATTCGGAGTCCCCGTCAGGTCCTCGGCCATGTAGTCAATGGCCTCGTCCAGCGAGTAGTCAAAGTAGTTGGCCAGGGAAATCACCACGTCCAGCGGATTGCGCACCACGTAAATGGCGCCGGACGTGACCGCTGAGTTGTGCAGGGGGTATCCGCCGAATTCGCCAAGGAAATTGTGGGTCTTGACGAAACGCGTTGCGGCCGCTTCGCGGGCAATATCGGCATGCACCAGCGGCCGGATTGCGCAGATCTCCTCAATACTCATCTCCGCCAGCGACTGGCCCTGGTCGACATAGCGCTGGTAGCGTTCAGCCTGGGACTCGGCCGTGGACACCCGGAACAGGTCGTTGATGCTGACCGGGCGGGCCGGGCTCTGCAGGTAATTCTCGATAAAGGCCCGCATCCAGGTATTGCCGGACTTGGGATAGGAGGCGATCCAGCAGATGTTACCCACCCGCGCCGCCGCCCGCCACGCCGGCCTGCTCAGGCGCCATAGCCGAACGCCTCGATGTAGCCCTGCAAGCGGGGCAAAACTTCTGAAAAGTGACCTTGATAGTGCTTCCACCTGCCCGCGGATCGCGTGTAAATGTCTTCTGCGACCTGCTGATAACTGTTGGTGCGAATTCGCTGACGCTCTGCCAGGCGGGTTTCCAGGTCCAGCATGCCCTCGCTGGGCTCGAGCCCGAGAAAGTCGCAGATCTGCCCCAGCTGGCGCCGCGAGTCAGCAACCAGGTCTTCGTAACGCGTTTGCAGAAGCCGCAGCGCCAGATGCGGCTGGTATTGCAGCCATAGGTTCATGACCTGGTCGTACATGGCGGCGCTCGCCTCCAGCGTGTCGAAGTGAATAAACGCCTCGTTGTCCGCATAGGACTGCATGAAGTTGCTCAGCACCACGTCGCAGGGGTGGCGCAGGGCGAACAGCACGCGCGCGCCGGGGAAAAGGCGTTGGATCAAACCCAGGTTCAGGGTGCGCATCGGCAGCTTGTCCAGGAACAGGGATGCCCCGGACCGGGCCGGGCCGGCATGCCATTCCAGCTCCTGGCGGTACCGCCCGCGCAAGGCCGCGACGTGCTCGGCGGACAGCGTCCGCAAGGCCTGCGGGTAGCCGGGCCCGTGTTGCCGGAGGCTTTCCATCACGCGTTCCAGGGTTGGCTTTTCCTCGATGGTACAGACGGCCGGGTGCGCGCCGAGGAAGGTGTCCAGCAGGGTCGTGCCGGAGCGGGGGAAGCCGAGCAGAAAGCAGAGGTCCGCGCCGGTATCCCCGTCCGTTTCGCCCGGCCCGGGACGGATGCCCGGGGCGCCCTCCGCCAGCCAGCCTGTTATCGCCTTGCAACGGCGGCCAAACCCCTGCGGATCAATACCCGCGCGCCGCGGGCTGTGCGCCGCCAATTCATTGCCGGATCGGAAGGCGCTGTAGGCTTCTTCCCAGTCTCCGTTGCGGTCCAGGGCCTGGCCCAGTTCAAAGTAGTACTGCTGGGCGGGGCGGGCAGGCAATTGCGCCGGCTGGATGCTGCGTAACAACTCAATCGCCGCCGTGACATTGCCTGCACGCCGCTCCAGTTTTGCCGCCTCCAGTTTCAGGCCCGGGTGGTAGGGGTCGTACTGGCGCCCTGCCGCCACGACCCGGCGCGCTTCGTCCAGGCGGTTTGATTGTTCAAATACGCCGGCCAATTCGGCGCGCGCATCGGCATCACGAGGATTGAGCCGCAGGGCCGTCTCCAGCGCCCGGCGCGCGCCGTCTGAATCCAATTGTTCATTCAGCAATATGCCAAGATAGCACCAGGCATTGGCGTGTCCCCGGTCAATATCCACGGCGCGCTCGAGATGCCGGCGCGCATCCTCCAGACGTCCGAGCATATGCAAAGCCAGGCCGGTATTGGCCAGGGCCTCGACGTGCTCGGGCCGGTCCTCCAGCATGGGTTCCAGGCTGGCCAGAGCCGCGGCAGGATCATCCAGCAGGATGTGGGTGATGCCCAGGTTAAGCCTGGCAGCGCGAAAACCGGGCGCCAGCGCCAGCGCTTGCTGGTAGGCGTGAACGGCTTCCGCCAGGCGCCCCGCCGCGCGTTGCACGTGTCCCAGGTTGTGCCAGGCCTGTGCATATTTTGGGTCCAATCCGATCGCGCACTCGAAAGAACGGATCGCATCAGCGCTGCGGCCCAGGTTGTGCAGCGCGCGGCCCAGATGGTTGTGCGCCGTGGCCAGGTCGGGATCCATGCGCAAGGCCGCCTCACACGCCTGGGCAGCAGCCTGCACGTCTCCACCGAGCAAGGCGTGTATCGAGCGGCTGACCTGGGCTTCCGCGCCATGCTCATTGGCCAGGCGCTGGATGTGCGGCATGGCCAGCTCGGGTTGGGCTTCGCCGATGTAGTATTCCCGCAACGACACCGCTGCGGCCGCGTCACTGGCCGCGCGCGCCTCCAACAGGCGCAGGGCATCGGAGACCCGTCCGTCGCGCAAGAGCTTTGCGGCGTCCTGGCTTGCTTCCAACTCAGTGCTCCTGCATCCCTGGCTTGCGGAACACATGGTAGTCCCCGGCCTTATGCTGGTCCCGGTAGCGAATCTCCCCGGAGT
>Ga0299906_10003300_pt1 | contig 13297 bp, 9 predicted proteins | sample RVTome_14_FD_200259 | JGI IMG/M metagenome (GOLD analysis project Ga0299906, IMG submission 200259) | Soil microbial communities from uranium-contaminated site in the Upper Colorado River Basin, Wyoming, United States - RVT145D125 (version 2) ...
GCCACCTACGAGACACGCACCCGTGACGGCCTGGTCACCGACGACCTGATCGCGTGGCACCGGGAGTTCACCCGCGGCGGCGTCGCCATGACGACGCTGGCCTACTGCTCGGCCTCCGCCGACGGCCGGACGTTTCCCGACCAGATCTGGATGCGCGACGCCGCCGTCCCCGGCCTGCGGCGCTTCTGCGACGCCATGCACGCCGACGGCGCCGCCGCCGCCATCCAGATCGGGCACGCCGGCTTCTTCGCCGACCCGCGCGCGACGGGAACGCGCCCCGCCGGACCCAGCCGACAGTTCAGCCTCCATGCGCGCACCCTGGCGCGGGCCATGAGCGACGCCGACCTGGACCGCGTCACCGAGGACTTCGCGAACGCCGCCCGACTGGCCGTCGCGGCGGGCTTCGACGGCCTGGAAGTCCACTGCGGCCACGGCTACCTGCTGAGCCAGTTCCTCAGCCCCTGGAACAACCGGCGCACCGATCGCTGGGGCGGCGATCTCGCCGGGCGGGCGAGCTTTCCACGACGCGTCCTGCGCGCCGTGCGCGAGGCCACCGGATCGCACGTCGCGATCTGGGCCAAGCTCAACATGGACGACGGCTTCGCGGCCGGCCTCCCGCTGCACGAGGGAGTCGCGATCGCCCGCCTGCTCGAGCAGGACGGCCAGGTCGACGCCTTGCAGCTCACCGGCGGGCACACCACCAAGACCCCGATGTACCTGATGCGCGGCGACTCACCGCTGGACGAACTCTTCACCCGCGACCCGAGCCGCCTGCGACGCACCGCCATGCGGCTGCTGGGCCCGCTGCTGCTGAAGAACTACCCCTTCGAGGAAGCCTTCTTCCTCGACGCCGCCCGGCACGTCCGCGCCGCCGTCGGTCTACCCCTGATGCTGCTCGGCGGCGTGAATCGCCTCGAGACCATGGAGCGGGCCGTGGCCGAGGGCTTCGGCCTCATCGCCCTCGGCCGCGCGCTCATCCGCACCCCCGACCTGGTGCGGCGCTTCGCCGAGGGCCGCGCCACCGACTCGGGCTGCACCCACTGCAACCTGTGCGTCGCCCGCATGGGCCACGAGCCGACGTCGTGCCCGCTGCGCACCGACGTCGCGGCCTGACGCCGCGCCCGCTCAGCGTTTCACGACGACGATGGCCGTCGGGGAGATGTTGGGAAAGAAGTCGACGTCCGACGTCTCGGGACTCCCATCCTTCGCCACCTTGGCCGTCACGATCATGGTCGGACCGGCCACGATCAGCCGCTTGCCCTTGGGATCGATCCAGTGGACGTCGATGAGGAGCCGTGACGAGATGATCGTGCCGGTCTCCGTGAGCACGCCCCCCTTGCCGATCCGGAAGGGCTGGATGTCGTTGGTCTCGTCACGGATGTCGAAGGCCAGGAGAATCTTCTTCGCCACCGCCAGGCCGGTCTTCCTCCCAACCGGGAAGGTTCGAAACGGGCTGCCGGAGACGGTGCTGAGGGCGGCACTGCGCTTGTCGACGTTGAAGCCGTAGATCAGCCCCCCCGTGTCGTCGCCGTCGTCATGGACGTACAGCCGCTTGCCCTTCGGGTCGGCATTCACCGTGAAGATGAACGAAGCCCCCGGCAGGGCCACGGGCGACCCTGGCGCCGGCGTGAGCGAACCGTCCTTCCCGACCGCGAAGGTGGAGACGGAGAGACCGTCCTGATCGCCCACGAAAAGGAGTCGCTTGCGGGCCTCCATGCCCACCGGCCCGACGCCGGTCGGGCCAGGAGCGCCCGGCAACGCCGGCAGCGTGCCGTCCGGCATGATCTCGAAGCCGTAGGCCTCGTCGGTGTCGAAGGATGCCGAGTAGGCGAACGCCCGCTTGCCGGCCTGCACCACCGCCGTGCCCACATAGTCGCTGCCACCGCCGCTGCTGAATGGGGAGCCCGTGACCGGGGACAGACTGCCGTCTTTGGCCACGATCCAAGACGTGAGGCCCGTCGGGCCGCTGGTCACCAAGACCTTGCGCTTCGAGGAGTAGGCCATGGTCTGGCACGACCCGCCGCAGTCGCCGGGCAGATCGATGAGCGCGAACGGCGAGTTCGGCAGCGGCGTGAGATTGCCGCCCTTGTCCATCGAGAACGCCCAGATGGCGGCGGCGGCGTTCGAATCGTGGACGTAGACGTAGGTGCTCTTGGCGTGGCCGGTCGCCGCCGCACCGAGCTGCAGCGCCAGACAGAGAACCATCGAAATCATTCCAGCGAATCGACACGACATTCGGAACCTCCCTCTGACAGCCCTCACACCCGCACCACCCGTCACTCGGTGTAGTAGAAGCCCGTCAGGTAGCACATCTCGTCCTGGGCGGTGATACCGAAGCCGACCCTGGCGGGGTCGCCCACCGTGCAGTTCGCGTCGTACTGCGAGTCGCCACAGCGCCGCACGGGACGATTGACGCCGTTGTCCCATTCGCACTCGTAGTCGAGGTAGTCGCCGGGCTCGAGCACGTAGGGCACGTCGAAATCGAGGAGGGCGGGATGCGCCCAGTCGAAGTTCTCGAAGACCTTGTCCCCGCCGGCGTTCCAGGCGGTGAAGCGTGTCCCGCGTTGATGTTGGTGGCTGCTCATCTGGAAGATGTGCAGCGGCGTGTCGAGCTCGTTCACCATGCGCAGCCGCAGCGTCCCCGTCGAGAAGGGATCGACGGCGATGCTGAAGACGGACTTGCCCTCGAAGAAGCCCGGGCCGGAGAACAGCGTCTCGACCTCATGCTGATGCGTCCCCTCGACGGGGTGCATGTTGATCCACAACTTCACCTGGATCGGCACGTCGAATTCGTTGAAATAGTGCGGGTTCAGCCCGAGGATCTTCCCGGCCTCGATGGTGTTGCCGGCCCCCGCCGGATAGTCGTCGACGAAGTACGGGGCCTCGCCGGCCCCGGAGATCGAGATGCCGTCGATCGGCGCACCGGAGCGGATGCAGGCAGTGTCGCCCGGCACGAACTCGTTCAGCGACGGCGTGGGGCCACGCACGTGGTCCCAGAGCGCGAAGTGGTGCGAGCCTGGGTTCATCGAGTATTCCCATTTACCGACCCCGAAGTCCTCGGTGTTCGGCACCTGCACCCACATGCAGCCCTCCAGCTCCTCGCCGGGCTGCAGGATCGGCCCCTCCAGGACGATCTGATGGCCGCCAGGCGGCGGCGCCAGCGGCGCGGCCGGCTCGAACTGCGGGTGCGGGAGACAGGGGGCCTCCGCGAGCCGGCCGACGGCTGGAGAGCCACCGGTGATCCAGGCGCGCACCAACTCGAGCTCGAGCGCGTCGAGCGGCGGCGCGCCCGCGGCCGGCATGCGATCGCCTTCGTCCGCGTCGAGCTGGCCGGCGAGCTTGCGCCACAGGAAGCTGGCGTCGGGATCGCCCGGCTTCACCAGCATCTGCCCGTCGGCGCCCGGCGTGGTGGCCGGCTGGTCGACCAGCGAGAAGTGCGCCGCGCCCCAGCGCAGATCGAGGCCACCTTGGGCAAACTCACCGTGACACGTCGACACGCGGCAGCCCTTGGCGCCGAAGACCTTCTGCTGGATCTGCAGGAAGGTATCCTCGGCGACGCAGTCTTCGGGGTTGCCCAGCGCTCGTGTGGCCGTGAAGCGCTGGCTCTTCGGCTTGCCCTTCTTCGCCTTCACCCGGCCCTTCATCTGGCCGCAGTCGGCGGCGTCGATCGAAGCGCGCAGCTTCACCGTCCCCTCGATACCGTCGCAGCCGTCCCAGGCAGCACGTATCTTCGTGCGCTTGCGCTTGTGCCTCGTCGTGGCGGGGATACGCGGGCAGATCCCCTCGATGGAAACCTCGTCGCCCACCAGGGAGACGACCCGGCCATGGATCGACCTCGAGTCGGCCGTGTGGCGCGCGGTGATCGCCGTGCCGGATGAGGTGGGAGCGTCGAGCAGCGCCGCCCCGTCGACGACGAACCAACCGAGGTCGCACCCGCTTCGCTCGCCGGCCGAGGCCGGCGGCGGCATGGCCAATGCCAGCGTCAACGCGACGCCGGCTCCGATTCTCCCCCAGCGTGGTCCCATCATGACGGCCCCTCCCCCGGGCACACCGATCAGTTCGGCACTTCGGTCGCCGCCGTTGCGGCGGCCTTCTTGATGAGCTTCGCGTCCTTCTCGAGGATGAAACCGCCCTTCACCGCCGGCTTGAGCGCCTTCCTGACGGCGGCCGGGTAGGACTTCCTCGTGGGATAGAGCATGGCGAGCGTGTCGGCGTCGAGCGGCACCGTGGTGCCGAAGAGAAGGCAGAGAATCGACCCCGTCTGCCCCGACCCCGAGAGGGCCGCGATGGGCGCATCCACGTAGGGCGTGCGAATGCCGCCGAGCGCGTTCCCGTACTCGTCGCGTTCGATGCGCAGCCCGCCTTCCGTCGTCACCTCGAGTTGCGGCGCCGATGGCGGCGGCTTGCCCTTGCGAACCCAGCGGTGCAGCGCGTCGAGCGCCGCCTTGACGACGAAGTGCTGCGGCCCCGAGTTGATGGGCACCTGGCACTCGATGATGCCGGGCAGCGGCGCGGCGGTGACCAGGATGGCGGCCGCGTCGGGCGATTTCCCCAGATCGGTCATGCCCACCGCCACCGTATAGGTATCGGCGTGGGCCGTGCCCGCGACCTCCCAGACGCGCAGGTTCTCGCCGTCGGGCTGCCGGCCGAAGAAGTAGCGCAGAAAGATCAGGTCGGTCTCCGTCTGCAAGACCATGACCGGGACGCGCACGTCGTCGCGAATCGGCGACGATGCGGGCGCCGGGATGAGCGGCTCGGGCGCCTCGGAGAGCGGCGCCGCGCCCGCCCCGCGGCTGTGGACGAAGAACCCGTCGTAGACTCGGGCGAGCGGATCGATAGCGTTCGCGTAGGTGACCATGCGGAACGCGGACTGCGACTCGCCGACGGCGAGGAGTCGCTGGACCTTCAGATCCCCGAGGGGATTGTCGCCACCGGGAGTCCGAATGAGCTGCCCCGCCTGCGAGAACATGTCGTACGAGAAGGCATCGCCCGGATGATGCAGCGACCCGTAGCGCACCGGATCGACTTCCTTGAGGGGCAGGCTCGGCAGGCCGACGATCGAGCCGCCTCCCTCGATCCCCACCCGCTGCACCGACACCCCGACGTAGGCGTAGCCGCGGCGGATCAGCTCGGTGTGCATCATGATCCAGTCCGGCGCCGCGTCGAGTCCGCCGCTCACGTTGAACCACTCCACGATCACCGTGCCGTTGAACTTGCGCCGCTTGGCAGGCCGGTAGACGATGATGCGCGTCTTGTACTCGGCCGTCCCCGCGGGCTCGGCCACCCAAGCACCGTCGGGACTGAGCGGGCCGTCGCTCCCGTAGGCACTCGCCGTGCCTGAGAGGAAATACTCGGCCTGCGTGTAGCCCACCTCGGCCAGATCGAAGGTGGTACTGGCGACGAAAGGCACGCCGGCGCCGCCGGTGACCGGGCCCTCCACCGTCGGGATCGGAACCTGCGCCATGGCGACGCTGGCCATCATCGCCGTCATGACGAGGACCGGGACGAGGTGCCGCAGGTGAAGCGGGTTCGGCGCTGTGATGACTGGCATGGTTCGGCGAGACTAACGGCCGGACGTGGCCGACCGCAACTCCCCGAGACGATTGCCCGGCGGCGGGAGGATCCAGCGCGATGACGCCGAGCGTCGATGCCCACTGCGCGCCATCTCTCGGACAGATGGACCAAATGGGCGGTACTGGGATCGAACCAGTGACCCTCGGCTTGTAAGGCCGATGCTCTCCCGCTGAGCTAACCGCCCGCGCCGCGCTCACCAAGCCCGATCCGAATCGTCCCCGCAACCGACCTCGGAGCGCAGACGACGAGCCGAACGCGTGGCGTGGGGGCGGGGTCTGCCATCCCCGCAGTGGGCGCGTGCTCCCCGCATGAAGAGCCGCGCGCTCGAGACGACCGGAGTCCGCGGGGAGACGGCAGCCCCCACCCCCACGCGCACCCCGCTACGGCCTCGTCAGTTGAGCATGTCCTTGAGCGCCTTGCCGGCCTTGAACTTGGCGGACTTGGACGCCGGAATGTCGATCGGGTCGCCCGTCTTCGGGTTGCGCCCGGTCCGCGCCTTGCGCTCGGACACGTTGAAGGAACCGAAACCGGCGATGTTCACTTTCTCGCCCCGGCGTAATGCCGAGACGACGTCGTCGAACACGGCGTTCACCAGCCGCTCGGCCTGCCCCTTGGGTAGGTCCAGCGCATTGGCAATCGAATCGATCAGGTCGGCCTTAGTCATACCCTTTCCCTTCCTCCTCGTGGCGACCGCGCTTTAGCAACGGCCCAGGCAGACTGTCAATCAGGCGCCCGAACGTCAATGGGTGGTGATGTCACGGGCGGGCTGCACGCCCCCTGCGAAGGGACCGGCCGGGACGCGCTCAGCGCCACCCGGGGTCTCGACCTTGCGCAGGTACGAATCGGGATCCTCCAGCTCGAGGGCTTTGCGGAGCACCTGGTCCATGTGCCCCACGAGCTCGATCTCGACCGTCTTCAGGATGTTCGCCGGGATGTCCCGGATGTCCTTCTCGTTCTCCATCGGGATCAGGACCCGCGTGATGCCGCCCCGATGGGCCGCCAGGACCTTCTCCTTGAGGCCGCCGATGGGCAGCACGGAGCCCCGCAGCGTCACCTCGCCGGTCATCGCGACGTCGTGTCGCACGGGGATGCGCGTGAGGGCCGAGACGAGCGCCGTCGCCATGGTGATGCCGGCCGACGGACCGTCCTTCGGGATGGCTCCCTCGGGCACGTGAATGTGGATGTCGATCTTCTGGTAGAAGTCGCGCTCGAGTCCGAGCTCGTCTGCGCGCGAGCGGACGTAGCTCATCGCGGCCTGAGCGGACTCCTGCATCACCTCGCCGAGACGCCCGGTGATCAACAGCTTGCCCTTGCCCGGCAGCACCTGCACCTCGGTGTTGAGCAGCTCGCCCCCGAGATCGGTCCAGGCGAGGCCGATCGTGTTCCCGATCTTGTTGCCTTCCTCGGCCTTGCCGTAGCGGAAGCGATGCGGCCCGAGGTACGTGGCGATCGTCTTCGGCGAGACCCGTACCTTCACGTCCCGGTCCTTCTTGACGACCTCGACGGCCACCTTGCGACAGACCGAGGCGATCTCGCGCTCGAGGCTGCGGACGCCCGCCTCCTTCGTGTAGTGGCGGATGAGGGTCGTGAGCGCCGGATCGGAGATGACGATGTTCCCTTCCTTGAGACCGTTCGCCTCGCGCTGCTTGGGGACCAGGTACTTCTTGGCGATGCTGAGCTTCTCCTGCTCCGTGTAGCCCGCGATGCGAATGATCTCCATGCGGTCCTGCAGCGGACGGGGGATGCGCTCGAGGTTGTTCGCCGTGGTGATGAACATCACCTTCGAGAGATCGTAGTCGACGTCGAGGTAGTGGTCGTTGAAGGAGTTGTTCTGCTCGGGGTCGAGCACCTCGAGCAGTGCCGACGACGGGTCGCCGCGGAAGTCGGTCGACATCTTGTCGATCTCGTCCAGCAGGAAGACCGGGTTGCCCGAGCCGGCCTTCTTCATCGACTGGATGACCTTGCCCGGCAGCGCGCCGATGTAGGTGCGCCGATGGCCGCGGATCTCGGCCTCGTCGCGAACACCGCCGAGCGAGATGCGCACGAACTTGCGCCCCGTCGAGCGGGCGACGGATTTGCCGAGCGAGGTCTTGCCGACGCCCGGGGGGCCCACCAGACAGAGGATCGGGCCCTTCAGCTCGCCGGCGAGCTTCTGCACCGCGAGGTACTCGAGGATGCGCTGCTTCACCTTGTCGAGCCCGTAGTGATCCTCCTCGAGGATCTGCTCGGCGTGCTCGATGTCGAAGTTGTCCTCGGTGTACTCGTGCCAGGGGAGCGAGATGATCCAGTCGATGTAGTTGCGGACGACCGTGGCCTCCGCCGACATCGGCGACATCATCTTGAGCTTCTTCAGCTCCTTCTCCGCCTTCTCGGTGGCCTCGGCGGACATCTTCTTCTCTTTGATCTTCTCCTCGAGCTCCTGGATCTCGTTCTTGAACTCGTCCTTCTCGCCGAGCTCCTTCTGGATCGCCCGCATCTGCTCGTTGAGGTAGTACTCCTTCTGGGTCTTCTCCATCTGCTTCTTGACCCGGGAGCGGATGCGCTTCTCGACCTCGAGGATCTCGATCTCGCTGCGCATGTAGCCGAGCACCTTCTCGAGGCGCTCGGCGGGATCGAGCAGCTCGAGCAGGCCCTGCTTCTCCTCGAGCTTGATGCCGAGATGGGCGACGATCGTGTCCGCCAGCCGCGCCGGGTCGTCGATGGACGCGACCGACATGATCATCTCGGAGGGGATCTTCTTGTTCAGCTTGACGTAGTTCTCGAACGTGGAGTTGACGCTGCGGATGAGGGCCTCGAGCTCGGTCGTGGTCTCGCACTGCTCGACGATCTCCTCGACCTCGACCAGGAAGAAGTCGGGGTGGTCGAGGTACTGCGCGATGCGCGCGCGCTTCTTGCCCTCGATGAGCACCTTGACCGTACCGTCCGGCAGCCGGAGGAGCTGCACCACGTTGCCGAGCGTTCCGACCTGGTAGATGTCCTCCTCGGCCGGGTCGTTGGTCTTCGCGTCCTTCTGGGCGGCGAGGAGGATGAACTTCTGGTTGTTCATCGCCTCCTCGAGCGCGCGGATGGAGCGCTGGCGCCCGACGAAGAGCGGCACCACCATGTGCGGGAACACGATGATGTCGCGCAGGGGCAGCAGCGGGACGCGCGGCGCGCCCGCCTTCGGTGGATTGGTACGGTCGTTCCGAAAAAGCATCAGGCTAGCGCCCCCTTCCTCACGCGGTCTCGGCCGTCTTCTGGTAGAGCATGATCGGCTGCTCCTTCCGCGTGACGACCTCTTCCGAGATGAGCACCTCTTTGATGGTCGGCTGCGACGGGATCTCGTACATCACGTCGAGCATGATGTTCTCCATGATCGCCCGGAGACCGCGCGCACCGGACTTGCGGGCCAGCGCCTCCCCGGCGATGGCGCTCAGCGCGCCCTCGGTGAACTTGAGGTGGACGTTCTCCATGTCGAAGAGCTTCTGGTACTGGCGCGTGAGCGCGTTCTTCGGCTCCTTGAGGATGCGCACCAGCGACTCGGCGTTCAGCTCCTCGAGCGTGGCGATGACCGGGAGGCGGCCGACGAACTCGGGGATGAGGCCGAACTTGAGGAGATCCTCGGTCTGCACCTCGGAGAGCAGGTGCGTGAGCGAGCGCTCGTCCTTGCGCCGGATGTCGGCACCGAAGCCCATGCCCTTCATGCCGATCCGCCGGCGGACGATGTCGTCGAGCCCGACGAACGCCCCGCCGCAGATGAACAGGATGTTGGTGGTGTCGACCTGCAGGAACTCCTGCTGCGGGTGCTTGCGCCCGCCCTTCGGCGGCACGCTGGCGGTGGTGCCCTCGATGATCTTGAGCAGCGCCTGCTGCACGCCCTCGCCCGAGACGTCGCGGGTGATCGACGGGTTGTCGCCCTTGCGCGCGACCTTGTCGATCTCGTCGATGTAGACGATGCCGCGCTGGCACTTCTCGACGTCGTAGTCGGCGTTCTGGAGGAGCGAGAGGATGATGTTCTCGACGTCCTCGCCGACGTAGCCGGCCTCGGTGAGGCTGGTGGCGTCCGCGATCGCGAACGGCACCTGGAGGAAGCGCGCCAGCGTCTGCGCGAGCAGCGTCTTGCCCGAGCCGGTCGGGCCCACCAGCAGGATGTTGGACTTCTGCAGCTCGACGTCGCCGGTCACGAGCTGCGAGTCGATGCGCTTGTAGTGGTTGTGCACCGCGACCGCGAGGATCTTCTTGGCGCGCTCCTGCCCGATGACGTACTGGTCGAGGACCTTCTTGATCTCGGCCGGCTTCGGCACCGCGGAGCTGGAGGTGAGCCCCTCTTCCTGATCGCACTCCTCCGCGATGATGTCGTTGCAGAGGTCGATGCACTCGTCGCAGATGTAGACGGTAGGGCCGGCGATGAGCTTGCGCACCTCGTCCTGGCTCTTCCCACAGAAAGAACACACGAGGTTCCCGGTCCGCTCGTCTCCGTGCTTGGCCATGGTTCCCCCTAGGGACGCTTCGTGGGGCGGCTGACGATGACCTCGTCCAAGAGACCGTACTCGACCGCCTGCTTGCCGGTCATGAACAGGTCGCGGTCGGTGTCCTTCTCGATCCGCTTGATGCTCTGGCCCGTATGCCTCACCAGGATGTTGTTCATCTGCTCGCGCATCCGGAGGATCTCGCGAGCCTGGATGTCGATGTCGGTCGCCTGGCCCTGCACCCCGCCGAGCGGCTGGTGGATCATGATGCGGGCGTGCGGCAGCGCGAAGCGCTTGCCCTTGGCCCCGGCCGCGAGGAGCCACGCCGCCATGCTGGCGGCCTGCCCCAGGCAGAGCGTCGAGACGTCGGGCTTGATGTACTGCATGGTGTCGTAGATGCCGAGGCCGGAGGTGACGGAGCCCCCCGGCGAGTTGACGTAGAAGTGGATGTCCTTCTCCGGGTCCTCGGACTCGAGGAAGAGGAACTGCGCGGTCACCAGGTTGGCGACCTCGTCGTCGATCACGGAGCCGAGGAAGACGATGCGGTCCTTCAGGAGGCGCGAGTAGATGTCGTAGGCGCGCTCGCCGCGGCCCGTCTGCTCCACCACCATCGGGATCAGGTTGGCCTTTGTCATGTCCGGTACGACCTTAACCGCTTTTCTGGCTTCCGGCAATCGAGTTTGATGCCGCGACGGTCCGGACGGACGCCTGCGCCGCCAGCCACTCGAGCGCCTTCTCCTGCGCGAGGCGCTCGTGCACCTCGCGGCGCGCCTCGGGGGCACGATAGAGGTCGGCAAGGCGCTCGCGCTCGCGCGGTGCGGCATGGACGACGGCGGCGATGCGCTCGTCGACCTCGGTATCGGAGACCTCGATGCGCTGCTGCGCGGCGAGGCGCTCGAGGAGGAGCCCGGAGTGCACCGACTCGCTCGCGCGCCGGCGCAGCTCCGCGCGCAGCTCGTCGAGCTTGGCCGCGAGCTCGGGATTGCCGCGCGCGTCGAGACCGTAGGCGCCGACCTCGCGCAGCATCGTCTCGAGCCGCCGCTCGACCAGCGCCTCGGGCAGCTCGACCGGATTGCGCTCGACCAGCGCGTGCAGGAGCGCGGCCCGCATGCCCTCGTCGGCCTCGCGGCCCGCGGCGCGCTCGAGGCCGCTCCGGATCTTCGCGCGCAGCTCCTCGAGCGAGGCGCACTCGCCGTGATCTTTCGCGAAGTCGTCGTCGAGCGCCGGCAGCTCCTTCCGCCCGACGGCCTTGATCTCGACCCGGAACGTGACCGTCTTGCCGGCGATCTCGGGATGGTGGTGGCCCGCGGGATACGGAACGTCGACGTGGGTGCTCTCGCCGACGCGCTTGCCGACGAGCCGCTCCTCGAAGGGCGGCGGGAACGTGCCCGAGCCGATCTCGATGATGCGATCGGTCGCCGACGCCCCCTGGAGCACCCGGCCGCCGACGACGCCCGTATAGGCGATCGACGCCAGGTCGCCTTGCTCGACGGTGTCGCGGTCCTCGTGGCGCGCCATCTGAGCGTAGGACTCGCGCAGGCGCTCGAGCTGGGCGTCCACGGCCTCGTCGGAGACCGGCGCGAGCGGGCGCTCGACCTCGAGCCCCTCGTAGCCGCCGACCTCGAAGGTCGGCTTGATCTCGATGGTCGCCGAGTAACGCAGGCCCTCCTCGGGGCGGACCTCCTCGGCCACGATCTCGGGACGGGCGACGGCGTCGAGGCCCTCGGCCTCGATCGCCTTGACGTAGGACTCCTGGATCAGCCGGCCGATGACCTCGCTGCGGACCTGGTCGCCGTAGTATTGCTCGAGGACGTGGCGCGGCACCTTGCCCGGGCGGAAGCCCTTGATGCGCGCGTGGCGCTGCAGGCCGCGGTACGCTTGCTCGATCTCCGCGCGCACCTCTTCCGGAGGCAGCGCGACCCCGATCTTGCGCTTCACCGTGCTCAGGCTCTCGACCGTGACGTCCATTCGCGAAATTCCTGTTCCGGCGGTAGCCTACGCACTGGGCCGTACTCTGACAAGCCGGCGGCGCGGCGACGCCGGTGCGAAGTGCGAGAGGGGGGACTCGAACCCCCAACCGCAGAGCGGGCTAGATCCTAAGTCTAGTGCGTCTACCAGTTCCGCCACTCTCGCGCGCACCCGGCCGCCGCCCGAGCGCCACCCGGCCACTCCACAGCCTTCGAGGTACACCATAGATACGACGTCGTGCAAAGTCCGATTGTCGCCGCTGCCGGCGCACCAGCCTTCCATCCCCGCGCGCGAATGGATACGGGTAGCGCCATGGCGATGACCCCTTCGACGATGGCGGCGCTCGGGAGCCCGGCGCCCGACTTCCGCCTCCCCGACCCCGACGGCCACCGGATCGGCCGCGACGACTTCGCGGACGCCCCGGCGCTGCTCGTGATGGTCATCTGTAACCATTGTCCCTTCGTGAAGCACCTCCGCCATGGGCTCGCCTCGTTCGGGCGCGACTACCTGCCGCGCGGCCTGGCGATCGTGGCCATCAACGCCAACGACGTCGCCACCCACCCCGACGACAGCCCGGCCAAGATGAAGGAGGAGGTCGCCGAGGTCGGCTACCCCTTTCCGTACCTGTTCGACGAGACCCAGGAGGTCGCCAAGGCGCTCGGGGCGGCCTGCACGCCCGACTTCTTCCTCTTCGACCGCGACCGGCGGCTGGTCTACCGCGGCCAGTTCGACGGCAGCCGTCCGAGCAACAACGACCCGGTGACGGGCGCCGACCTGCGCGCCGCCGCCGACGCGGTGCTGGCGGGCAGGACCCCCGCCGCCGAGCAGCGTCCCAGCATCGGCTGCAACATCAAGTGGCGGGCGGGGAACGCGCCCGCCTACGCCTCCTGAGCGCTTAGCCTGCCTGTCTCACCAGCTTTCTACTGCGAGCGCGGATGCGCCCGCGCCGCAAGGCCGTACTCCCTCGGCGTTCCTCGACATACTGCTCGAGTATGTCTGCGGGCGCCTCGGTCCGTGCGGCCTTGCGGCGCAGGCGCCTCCACACTCTCGCGACGAAACCTGGTGAGACATGCAGGCTAGAACGTCGCCGGGAGCGCGAGCGCGGTCCGCAGCTCGCGGAGATAGGTCGCGCGCGGGATCTCGACGACGCCGAGCGAGGCCAGGTGCTCGGTCTGGAACTGGACGTCGAGGAGGCTGAAGCCGCGCGCCCCGAGCCGCGCCACCAACGCGCCGAGCGCCAGCTTCGAGGCGTCGGCGACGCGATGGAACTTCGACTCCGCCGCGAAGAAGCCGCCGAGGGCGACGCC
>Ga0299906_10003302_pt1 | contig 13296 bp, 12 predicted proteins | sample RVTome_14_FD_200259 | JGI IMG/M metagenome (GOLD analysis project Ga0299906, IMG submission 200259) | Soil microbial communities from uranium-contaminated site in the Upper Colorado River Basin, Wyoming, United States - RVT145D125 (version 2) ...
GCCCTGCGCCCTAAGTGTCCGCGATCTCTTCGACTTTAGCCGTGGCGGCAAGGAAATCAAGCGCCAGGTCGCGGCGCAGGTCCTCGCGGATCGAGGCGTCGAGCAGGTCGGCGTCGAGCTGCTCCCGCAGCTGCCCCGCGTTCATCCCCTGCGCGGCCGCCATCTGCTCGATCTGCTCGGCCACCGCGGCGTCGTCCACCGTGAGTGCCTGGGCGTCGGCCACCGCGTCGAGCAGCCAGCGCTCGCGGACCTCGCGCTCCGCCGCGGGACGCCACTCGACGCGCCAGCGGTCGAGCTGCGCGTGGAGCGCGTCGTGGTCCACGCTTCCGTGGAGCTGCTGCGACGCCATCCGCAGCCGGCGCTCGAGCTGGCCGTCGACCACGCCCGGGGGCACGTCGAACGCGGTCCGCTCGATCAGCGCGTCGACCACCGAGCGACGCAGCTCGGTGTTGGCCGCCTGATCCCTCGATTCCCGCAGATCGGCGTCGATCCGCTCGCGCAGCGCCGCGAGCGTGTCGAACTCGCCCAGGTCCTTGGCGAACTCGTCGTCGAGCGCCGGAAGATCGCGCTTCTTCACCTCGGCCACGTGGACCTGGAAGATGGCGTCCTTCCCGGCGAGCGCCTCGGCGCCGTAGCCGTCGGGAAAGGTCACGGACACCTCGCGGTCCTCGCCGGCGACCGCCCCGGCGAGCTGCTCCTCGAAGCCGGGGATGAAGCGACCCGCGCCGATCTCGAGCTGGACGTCGCGCCCGGTCCCGCCCTCGAAGGCCACGCCGTCGATGCGACCGACGAAGTCGACCGTCAGGATGTGACCGTTCTCGGCGGCGGTGCCCTCGGGCTCCTCGACGATCGGCGCGTGACGCAGCTGGAGCTCGGAGAGCTCGCGGTCGATCTCGTCCTCTCCGACGAGCACCAGTGGCCGCCGCCCCGGCAGCCCGTCGAGGTCCGGGAGTTCGATGAGCGGCCTCACCTCGACGAGGGCCTTGTACGTGAACACCGCGCCGGACTCGGGCGGCTGGGCGTCCACCGAGGGCTGGGAGACCGGCTCCACGCCGGCCTGCGTGAGCGCCGCGCCGAGGGTCTCGTTCACCAGCACCCGCTCGATCTCCTCGCCGAGCGTCGCGCCGTAGAGCCGCTCCAGCACCGAGCGGGGCACCTTGCCCGGCCGGAATCCCTTCACGCGGACGCTCCGGGCGATGTCGCGGTAGGCGCGGTCGTAGGCCGCCCGCACCCGGGCGACGGGGACCGTCACGTCGAGGCGTCGCAGGCCCGGCCCCTCTTCGGTGGCGATCACCTCGAGATCGGACGTTTCGGCGCTCATGGGGAGTTCCTCGGACCGGATCCGGTCGACGGCTCGCCGCGGGGCGATGGGCTCGCTGGGCTGGGGGGGGAATCGAAGGGGGGCGGAGCCGCGGGCGCGCGGTCCGATCGGAGCGGTGCCGGGGACAGGATTCGAACCTGCACGCCCTTTCGGACGATGGCTTCTAAGGCCATCGCGTCTACCCGTTCCGCCACCCCGGCGTGGTGGGGCGAAGATGGCGTCCCCGGCCCGGGAGGGCAACGCCGCGCCCGGAGGGCAGCGCGTCGCCCGCGTCCCGGAGCGGCGAAGCCGGGCGCTAGGATCCGCCCGATGCGTCGCCCGGCCGGATTCGCGTTCCCCGTGAAGTGCCTCGCACCGATCCTGGTCGCGTGCCTCGCCGCCTGCGACGCGGAGCCCCCCGATGCCGCCGGGACCTCCGAGCGCGCCGGGGCGTCCGAGCAGACCGCGCCCCGCGACGACCGCCCCCACGTGGTCGTGGTGGTCCTCGACACCACCCGGGCCGACCTGCTGTCGGCCTACGGCCACGAGGTCCGCACCAGCCCGAACCTGGACGGCCTCGCCCGAGAGGGCGCCCTGTTCACCCGGGCCTACTCGACCGACTTCTGGACGCTGCCCGCCCACGCCTCGCTGTTCACCGGCCGCTATCCCAGCGAGCACGGCGCCACCTCGGAATCGAACCACTTCCCCGACCTGGCGCCCACGCTGGCCGGCTCGCTCGCCGCGAGCGGCTACCGCACCGCCGCCTTCGTCGCGAACCCGTGGCTGAGCCGGGCCAACGGCTTCGATCGCGGCTTCCAGCGCTTCGAGGAGTCCTGGCGCGGCAAGAAGCCCGAAGGCCACCACGATCGCGACTGCGTCGAGAGCGCGAGCCGCTTCATCCGCACGCAGGCCCGCGCCGGGCGGCCCTTCTTCCTGTTCGTCAACATCAACCTGCCCCACCTCCCCTACCGCCCATCCACCGAGGCGCTGCACGCGGTGGCGCCGCGGCCGCGCTCGATCGAACGCGTGCGGGCCGCGCGCGACGTCGTCGGCATGTGGGAGTACCTCGGCGGCGCCTTCGCGCTGGACGACGAGGACTTCGCGATCCTGCGCGACCTCTACCGGGGCGAGCTCCGGAGCGCCGACGAGCTGCTGGGTACGCTGGTGGAGGCGCTGCGCGCGGCGGAGATCCTCGACGACACGCTCGTGATCGTGACCTCCGACCACGGCGAGAACATCGGCGAGCGCGGCATGATCGATCATCTGCTGAGCATGTACGAGACCACCCTGCGCATCCCGCTCGTGATCCGGTACCCGGAGCGGTTCGAGGCCGGGGCCGTTCGCGACGATCTCGTCAGCCTCGTCGACATCGCGCCGACGGTGCTGGAGGTGGCCGGGGTCGAGGGGGTGGAGACGTCCGGGCGCAGCCTCCTCGACCCCGAGGCGGCCGCCCCCGGCTTCGTCGTCGCCGAGAACGAGCGGCCGCTCAACGCGATCGAGCTGATGGCTTCGAACTATCCCGACTTCGACACGGCGTCGGTCGACGGTCCCATGCGCACGCTGCTGACCGACCGCTACAAGCTGATCTGGAAGGAGACGCGCGGCGTCGAGCTCTACGACCTCGTCGACGACCCCGAGGAGCTCCGCGACCTCCAGGCCGCGAAGCCGGAGCTCCGGGACGAGCTGCTGCGCGAGCTGCAGGCGTGGCGCGCGGCCCGCGCGGACCGGGTCCCCGCTCCGCCCGCTCCGGCGCCCCAGCTCGGCGAGGCCGCGGAGCAGCTCCGGGCCCTCGGCTATCTCGAGTAGCCGGGCGCGGACGCCGGGCGCGAGGCTTGCGGGCGGTCCCCGCCGCCCGGACACTCGCGCGCCATGGAGATCGCGGTCGCCGGAGCGCCGGCCCACACGCGCACGCTGGACGTCGAGATCGCGCAGGCGGCACCCGGGCGCGCCGTCGCGCGCGGGACGATCCTCGATCTGCGCAAGCGCGGGCTGGTGCCGATGGCGTCGGACCTGCAGACGGCGGGCGTGATCCACGACATGCGCGTCGACGCCGAGCTCGAGCAGGACCCGCCGCGCATCGCGACGCTGCGCGCCCGCCAGCCGAGCGTCGCCTTCGAGCCGAGCCACGCGACCGACGGCGAGTGCTGCCGCGACCCGGCGCCGCGCATCGAGGCACTCGCCGGAACGCCCCTCGACGCCGACGCCACGCGGCGGCTCGGCGACGCGTTCGGCGGTCCGCTCGGCTGCTCCCACGTCCTCACCCTCGCGCAGCTCCTGATCGCCACCGCCCGCCGGGCTCTCGCGCTCGACGCCCGGCACGCGGCGGACGCCCGTCCCGAGGGCCAGCGCATCTTCCACCGCAGCCTCTCGATCGACGGCATCGCCGACGGCGAGCGCCTCCAGCTCGCCTTCCAGCTCGCGGACGTCCACTGCACGGCGGCGGTCCCCGGAACCCAGAGCGATCCCCTCGAGCGGCTCCGCGGCCGCCTCGAGATCCGCGCCCAGGCGGAGATCGAGCTCCGCTCGATGAAGCTGCTCGGGCTGCGCTGTGCGGAGCGCGCCGGCGACGGCGACGCCTTCTACGGCGAGTGGCGCGATCGCGGCGATGCCGTCGCCGACCTCGCCGGGCGCGGCGCCTTCGGCGGCCTCGCTCCCCTCCTCTTCGAGCGCCTCGGCGACGACGACGCCGACCGTCCGCTCCTCGACACCCTGCTCAACCTCTCGCCGGCGCTGATCCAGTGCATGCCGGCCGTGATGGAGCGCTGGCACCGCAGCGACGGCGGCGACCGCCCCGCCATGATGGCGGGCGGGGGGATGGCCGACTCCTGCTACATGTGGCGCCGCGACGGGGCCCTGCTGGGCCGCTTCGAGGCGACGGAGCCGAAGCCCGTCGGCTAGCCTGATCCGGCGTTCCCGACTGCGAGCGGATGGGGCCAGGGGGCCTGCAGCCGAACTCGAGCGGAGGCGAGCCGCAATCCCGGCTCGGGACCCCGAACCGGCCCCGACGCCCCGCCAGCCCCGCACCCGGCGGCGAGGCCGAGCCATTCGGCGGAAGGCCCCCTGGCCCCATCCGCGGCCTACCTCTCGGAACGCAATGCCGGATCAGGTCGCTAGGTCAAGCCGGCGAAGCCGAGCGGAGTCGAAAGGTGGCCTCGCTGCTCGCCTTGGCGGAGCGGGCGAACCCGCATCGTGTGTCGGCCTCCTAGGCGCGCAGGTCGGCGCCCGCCGCCTCCACCGCGGTTCCCGCGAAGAAGCCGGGGTTCGCCGCCCGCCAGTGCGCGGCGGGGTAGGCGAAGGTGAAGTCGCGGAAGTCGGCCTCGGAGAGCAGCCCCTTCTCCACCAGCTCCCAGGCCTCGGGTAGCACGTCGTCGATCTCGGGGACGTCCCAGTGGCCGATGTCGGAGCTGAAGATCGCCCGCAGCCGGCTGCCCAGCGGCGAGAGCGTCGGCGAGAACGCGAGCGCGTTCATCGGATCGTCCGCCTCGCAGCCGAAGGCGAAGCGCTCGCAGAAGACCGCGGCGAGCTCCTCGGTCTTGCGCACGGGAAGGCGGGAGAACTCGTCGATCCCGGCGCGATCCTCGTCCGGATCCGAGAGCAGCGCGAGCGCCTCGTCGAGGCGGCCCGCGCGGGCGCGGAAGGCCTCGGAGCCGTAGTCGGCGAACAGCGCCTCGAGGCGCGCGCGATCGAGTGCGGCCGGGTCGTAGTGGGCGATGGAGGCGGGGCCCCGCTTCTCGAAGTGCCCGAGCGCGTCCGAGAGCAGGTTCGCCGCCCACGCGACGCCCCCTTCGAGGAAGGCGAAGCGCAGCTTCGGGAAGCGCCACGGCACGCCGGAGAGCAGCAGCGCGCGACATGCCCCTTCGGCCGAGGCCGCGAAACTCCCGATGTGGTTGTAGACGTAGTTCGAGATCGACGCGCGCGACCCCCAGCCCATGCCCGTCGAGTGGAAGCTCGGCGACACGCCGAGCTCCTCGCAGCGCCGCCACACCGGGTCGTAGTCGTGGGGGCTGTCGAAACCGAAGAAATCGAGCCACACGGCGCCGCGCGGCAGGTTCTCCCCCTGGTAGGGCCGCGCGGCATAGGCCGCGAGCATCGCGGCCCGCAGGCCCAGCTCGCCGACGGCGAAGTCCAGCTCGGCGATCGCCTCCTCGGGACTGTCCATCGGAATCGCCGCGACCGGCGCGAGACGGTCCCCGTACTCCGCATAGCACTCGGCGGCGTAGCGGTTGAAGGCACGACAGCCCGCGCGCCGCAGCTCCTCGTCGCCGAGATGGATCGGGATCAGCCCGTAGGTGGGGTAGAGCACGGCGAAGTCGATGCCCAGCGCGGGAAGCCGCTCGTGCAGCAGGCGCGGCAGCATGGCGGTGGCGCGGTCGTCGGTGTTGCTCGCCGGGAGGCCCCAGAAGGGCATCCGCGTGAGGGAGAGCTGGCGGCGCTGATCGGCGTCGAGCTGGCGGGCGATCTCGGAGCCGCGCGTCACCCGCTCGAAGCGCGCCAGCACGTCGTCGCCGGCGATCTCGCGGAGGAAGTCCTTCACCAGCGGCAGGAACTCGATGTGGTGACCGTCGGAGTCGATCACGGGATGGTCCAGCCGGTCGCGAAGGACCCGGGCGCGGGACGACATGGGCTCGATCCTCCTAGGCGCCGTTGTGCTCGGCCGACGTCGTGGCGCCGCGGGGGAACGAGATCACCTCGATGGGCGTGCCGTCCGGATCGGCCACGAAGAACATGCGGACGCCCCCCACCACGAAGGGCTTCTGGAGGGGCGTCGCGCCGGCGGCCACGAGCGCGTCGTAGCTCGCGTCGAGATCGTCGACGCTGAGCGAGATGTTGGTGTAGCCGGTCCCCCGCCCGGTGCCTCTCGACGCCGCGCGCGCGTGCCCGAAGCAGAGCAGCTCGAGGGTGACCCCGCTGCCGGGCACCTTGCAGCCGACCATCCTGCCGTGCGCGCCGACCTCCCCCGTCGCCGCGGCCATCCCGTCGCCGTCGAGCGCGACGTCGAAGATCGGCTCGAGCCCGAGCACGTCCCGGTAGAACGCGAGGGAGCGCTCCATGTCGGAGACGCTGATGCAGACGTGGGAGAAGTCGAGGACGCGGAACGCGGGAACGGACATGCGGGCCTCCCGCCCGCCAGCATACCGCGGGGTCGCGGCCCGGAGCGGCCGCGCGGAACTTCGCGCTCCAGCTCGAGCCCGGACGAACCGATGCCGGGAGGGTGGGGGCCGATCGAAGTGGCGCCCACGCCACGGAGCCGCTAAACACCGATTCATCCAGCGGGCCGAATCGGCTCCGCCGCGGCGAACAGCAGACCGCCAGATCCCTTTCTCCGGTCACGCCGCCCACCTTCTCTTGCCCCGAAGCTGTTGCGCGGGTCGGAAACACCACCCGCAGCGCACGCTCCCCGAGCGGCGCACGGGGGAGAACCATGTCCATTTCCACCAACCGTCCCGCGGCCGCGGGATTCGGAAACCTCGATCTGCACCCGGACCTCGTCCGCGGGGTCGAGGACGCCGGATTCAGCGAGCCGCGACCCATCCAGTCCGAGACCCTTCCGCCGGCCCTGCGTGGCGCCGACGTGCTGGGTCTCGCCCAGACCGGCACGGGGAAGACGGCGGCCTTCGCGCTGCCGCTCCTCCACCGCCTGCTCTCTTCCTCCTCCGCCGAGCCGGGACCCCGCGCCCTGGTGCTGGCGCCCACCCGGGAGCTCGCGTCGCAGATCGACGCGGAGATCCGGCTGCTCGCGAGGTTCACGCGCCTCGGAACGGCGCTCATCTTCGGCGGCGCGCCGATCCGCGGGCAGGTCGCCGCGCTGCGACGCCGCCCCGAGATCGTGGTGGCGTGCCCCGGCCGTCTGCTCGACCTGCTCTCCCAGCGCGCGGTGCGCCTCGATCGCATCGAGACGCTGGTCCTCGACGAGGCGGACCACATGTTCGACATGGGCTTCCTGCCGAGCATCCGCCGCATCCTCGCCGCGCTGCCGCGGAAGCGTCAGAACCTGTTCTTCTCGGCGACCATGCCCCGCGAGATCCGGCGGCTCGCCGACGAGATCCTCGTGTCGCCCCACGTCGTGACGCTCTCCGACCAGAAGCCCGCGGCGACCATCGAGCACGTGCTCCATCCCGTGCCCGAGGCGCGCAAGCGCGCGCTGCTGGACTCGATCCTGCGCTCTCCCGAGTGCACGTCGGCGATCGTCTTCACCCGCACCAAACGCCGCACCCAGCGCCTCGCCAAGGACCTCGACCGCGACGGCCACCGCGCCGTCGGCCTCCAGGGGAACCTGTCCCAGGGGCAGCGCGACCGGGCGATGCGCGGCTTCCGCGAGCGACGCTTCGACATCCTGGTCGCGACGGACATCGCCGCGCGCGGCATCGACGTCAGCGGCGTGTCCCACGTGATCAACTTCGACGTGCCCAACACGCCGGAGGCGTACACGCACCGCATCGGCCGCACGGGGAGGTCCGAGAACGCCGGCCGGGCCGCGACCTTCGTCACCGCCGACGACTGGGGCTGGGTGCGCGCCACCGAGCGCCGCCTCGGCGCCCCGATCCCGCGGGTCGAGCTCGACCGCGATGCGGCGCCCGAGGCCGCGCCCCGGAAGCAGCCGGCGCGCGCCCGTCGCGCCGATGCGCACGAGGGCGGCGAGCGCCGCAACGCGCCGGTTCCGCGGCGCCGGCGACGGCGCCGCCCCGCGCGCCACGCCTCCTGAGCCGGATCGGGTCCGGCTCAGGGCTTCCGGAGGGCGTTCGCGAGCGCGCGCGCCCGACGGACGCCGATCGCGATCTGATCCTCCAGGATCTCCTTCGTCCAGCTGTAGATGCCGTCGGCAGACTTCGCACCCGAAGGCTTGGTGCACATCGTCTCCCGGCGTCCCCACAGCAGGAAGTAGGGCGTGCGCTCCTCGTGGGCGATCCGCAGCTCCTCGCTCATGCATCGCGAGTCGCCCGTGTACTCGCCGCAGATGACGATCACCTGCTCCGCGTCGCGGATCCGGTTGCGGACCCGCCCCTGCCAGGTCTCCGCCGCCGAGAGACGTTCCGAGGAGCCGGACACCGAGAAGCCGCTGCAATCGGACTGCGCGATCAGGCGCTCGTAGAGCTCTCCGTCGTGGTCGACGTCGAAGCTGACGTAGACGCGGGACCCACCCGTGGGGAGCGGCGTCATGCCGATCGGAGGCGGCGCAGGGAGAGCAGTATCTCGAGCAGCTGACCCTCCTTCTCCGCGTTCGATCGGATCGTCGATCGAAGTATCGCCCGCCCACGCGACGCGTCAAATTGCCGGGTCAGCGCGACGCCCGCGAGCCCTCGGCGCCGCGCTTCGGGGCGCGTCCGACGCGCGCGATGCGACGCTCCAGCGCGGCCAGCTGCCGCCCGATCGCGCGGCTGGCCATGCGATCGATGTCCTCGAAGCGCTCGATGAGCTCCTCGCCCCAGGACGTCAGCCGCGCTCCGCCCCCGCGCCGGCCGCCGATCGTCGACTCGACGACGGGCTCCCGGAAGCAGCGGTTCAGCTCGTCGACCATGACCCACGCGTGGCGATAGGCCATGCCCATGGAGCGCGCCGCGGCGGAGATCGAGCCGTGCTCGCGGATCGCCCGCAACAGCCGGACCTTGCCGCGACCGATCTTCGGTCCGTCCTCCTCGAGGTAGATTCCCAGGCGAAGCCGTGCCATCCGAGACTCCTTCCGGCGCGAGGCGACGCCGTCAGGATAGGCGGAATCCCCGGCGCGCGGGCGGATCGGAGCGGGCGTAGGCCTGGTCGTCCGTTCGTCTATGCTGACCGCCATGCCCTCTCGCTACCGCGTCATCCAGTGGGCCACGGGGTCCGTCGGCCGGGAGTCGCTGAAGGCGATCCTGATGCACCCGCAGCTGGAGCTGGCCCGCGTCTCGGTCCCCTCGGAGGCGAAGCACGGCCGCGACGCGGGCGAGCTCTGCGCGCTGCCCGCGACGGGCGTGCGCGCCACGGCGAAGCTCGACGAGATCCTGGCGTGCGACGCCGACTGCGTGGCCTGCATGCCGCGCCTCACGGACCTCGACGAGGTGTGCATGTCGCTCGCGAGCTTCGAGCGCTCCGACGCCACGATCGACGACCACGTGCACGCGGCCGACGTCGCGACGGCGATGCAGGCGGTGAACTCGATTCCCGCCCTCTGCGAAACCACGCCGGGGATGCGGGCAGCTTCGAACTCGCCCCCGTGCGGTCGGGGATCGGCTTCCGGCGCCAGGAAGACGCCATGAACGAAGCCCGCCACCATGACGTCGTCGTGCTCGGGGCCGGCGTCTCGGGGATCTACCAGATCAAGCGGCTGGTGGACCTGGGGCTCGACGCGATCGTCCTCGAGGCGGACGAGGACCTCGGCGGCACCTGGTACCGCAACCGCTACCCGGGCTGTCGCTTCGACTCCGAGAGCTACACCTACGGCTACTCGTTCTCGCGCGAGCTGCTCGACGAGTGGCACTGGAAGGAGCGCTTCTCCTCCCAGCCCGAGAACCTGCGCTACCTGAACTTCGTCGCGGAGAAGTTCGACCTGCGCCGCCACATGCGCTTCGACGCCCGGGTCGAGGCGATGCGCTGGAGCGAGGACGAGCGTCTCTGGCGGCTCCGCCTCGGGAACGGGGACGAGTACAGCGCGCGCTTCGTGGTGTCGGGGATCGGCGTGCTGTCGACTCCCGCGATGCCGCGCTACCCGGGGCTCTCCGACTTCGAGGGCGACGCCTTCCACACCTACGGGTGGCCCCAGGACCCCGTGCCGCTCGCGGGACGCCGGGTCGGCGTGATGGGAACGGGGGCGACCGGCATCCAGGTGATCCCCGCGATTGCGGACGAGGTGGACGAGCTCTTCGTCTTCCAACGCCGCCCGAACTGGAGCACCCCCCTGGGCAACGCCCCGATCTCGGAGGCGGAGATGGACGAGATCCGCTCCCGCTACGACGAGATCTTCGCGAACTGCGCCGTGACGCACGGCGGCTTCGACCACCTCCCGGAGCCGCGCCGGTTCCGGGACGCGACGCCCGAGGAGCGCCGGGCGCTCTGGGACGAACTCTACGCCACGCCCGGCTTCGCGATCATGGCGAGCAACTTCCCGGACATCTTCGTCGACGAGGACGCCAACCGGGAGATTTCCGAGTACGTCGCGAGGCGGATCCGGGAACGCGTGAAGGATCCCACGGTCGCGGAGAAGCTCATCCCGAAGGATCACGGCTTCGCCACGCAGCGGCTCCCGCTCGAGACGAACTACTACGAGGCGTACAACCGTGAGAACGTGCACCTCGTCGATCTCTCGGAGACGCCCATCGAGCGGTTCACGCAGCGCGGGGTCCAGACCACCGACCGCCACTACGCTCTCCACCTCATGGTGTTCGCGACGGGCTTCGACGCCGTCACCGGCTCCTGGGACCGGATGGAGGTCCGCGGCGCCGGGGGCGTCTCGCTGGCCGAGAAGTGGCGCGATGGACCGAGCACCTACCTCGGGCTGATGACCCACGGGTTCCCGAACCTGTTGATGGTGGCCGGCCCGCAGAGCGTGTCCGGCTCGACCAACTTCCCCCGCGCGATCGAGAACGGCGTCGAGTGGGTGACGCGATTCCTCGAGCACGCGACGAGCCGGGGCGTCACCCGCGTCGAGGCGCGCGAGGACGCCGAGCGGGAGTGGGTCCGGGAGGTCGTCGCCGCCCAGGAGCGCATGCTCCTGCGCCGGAGCCGCGGCTGGTTCACCGGCTACAACGCCAACGTCGCGGGCCACGGCGAGGGCACGGTCCGCTACCTGGCCTACTGGGGCGGCGCCCCGCGCTACAACGAGCGGATCCGCGAGGCCGCCGCCGAGGGCTACCGCGGCATCGCGATGGATTGATCCGGCAGCGCCGGGTGCGCAGGAATGTTGCCCGATCGCCCGATCAGTCCTCGCGGACGTCCGACCGTCGCGCGTTCTCCACTTCCTTCGAGAAGAGGAGATGCTGCGAGAGCGCGTTCAGCACCCAGGTCTTGTCGGTGCCCGGGCGATTCCAGGGCTCGGCCTGGATGCGCCGCGCCATCTCGGTCCAGCTTGTCGTCGGCTCCGGCATCGCCGAGGACGATAGCCAACCTCGCAACGGCGAGATTGGTGAGCGCGCGGGGGCTCGAACCCCGGACCTAGGGATTAAGAGTCCCTTGCTCTGCCAGCTGAGCTACGCGCCCGGACCGACCTTAGAGAGCGCGGAGCGGTGGGGCAAGACCTCGGCCCGTCGCTAGCCGCCGCCGCCGTCGTCCCCGCGATACGGCACCTCCACCGCGATCTTCACGGCGGTGCCGGCCGGCAGCCGGGCCTCGGCGTCCCGGGCGTTGGCGACGGCGGTCTCCTCGAGGCTCCACGCGTTGCCCGTGCGGCGGGAGAGCGCGGCGAGGGTCTCGCCGGAGCGCGCGCGCACGACGCGGAGGCGCTTCTCGCGGATGCTGCCGCGCTCCGACGCGGTGAGCTGGCGCAGGCTGTCGGCGGCGGCGGCGAGGGTGGACGCCCAGGCGTCGAACTTCGCGAGCGCGGCGACGCCGGTGATGCGCGCGGTGAAATCGGGGTGCTGCACCCAGGTGAGGTCGAGGCCGAGGTCGCCCTGCTGGGTGCGTGCGGCGGCGCGCGCGCGGTACGCGGGCCAGCCGCCGAGGCTGCCGGCCTCACCGCCCTGCAGCGCGAGCTGGTTCGCCTGGGCGAACGCCCGCGCCGCCGCCGAGGGATCGCCCGAGGGACCCTGCCCTTCGAGGATCACCGCGGCGTCGCCCTCGGGCGCCTGGGCGGCCACCGCGGTGGGGGCGTTCTGCGTCTGCCAGCCCTCCGGGAACTCCATCGCGAGGGCGAAGCCGGGATGCAGGAAGAGCGTGTCGCGGAAGACGCCCTGCCCGGCGTCGGCGCCGACCAGCAGGTTCTCGAAGCGGGCGAGGAAGCGGGCGCGCTCGTCCTCGCTCGGCGGGGCCCGCGTGAAGCCCAGCGAATCGGCGTAGGCGCGGGTCGTCGCGACGCGTTCGTCGGTCATGGGATGGGAGTCGAGGAAGGTGGGGCGCCGGGGGCCGCTCGCCGCCAGCGCCGACGCGGCGCCGAGGGTGTCGAGGAAGTCCGACATGCCGTGGGGGTCGAGGTCGGCGGCGATGGCGAGGTCCTGGCCCACGCGATCGGCCTGGCGCTCCTGGTCGCGCCCGTAGGAGGCGATCAGACCCGCGCCGGCCACCTGACCGAGCTGGGCGACGACCTGGGCGGCCTCGGCGCCGCCGGTCACGCCGGCCGCGATCACGCCGATCGCCGACAGCAGGCCGACGCCGACGCCCCGCGTCTCGCGCTGCGCCGAGTGGCGCGCGGCCACGTGTCCGATCTCGTGGCCGATCACGTTGGCGAGCTCCTCCTCTCGGTTCGCGATCGCGAGCAGCCCGCGCGAGACGTAGATCCAGCCGCCCGGCAGCGCAAAGGCGTTGGGCTCGGGCATGTCGGCGACGGCGAAGCGGTAGGCGACATCCCGACGCGGCGAGTGCATCGCGAGGCGCTGGCCCAGGGCCTCCACGTAGGCGACGAGCGCGGGGTCCTCCACCAGGCCGATCTGCGCCGCCACCTGCTCGGCGGCCTGGGCGCCGAGCGCCGCCTCGCGCTCGGCCGACATCAGGCTGATCTCGCGGCGGCCGGTGACCGGGTTGGTGACGCAGGCCGTCACGCAGGCCGTCAGGAAGAGCGCGGTCGCGACGAGCACGGCCCGGCGGTTGGGGGAACGCATCGGCGCGAGCCTAGCGCCGTGCGACGCGCGACCCGACCCGCGCCTCACGACGCGGTCCCGAAGCCGCCGCCGCCGGGCGTCTCGACGACGAGGCGGTCGCCGGGGGCGAGCGTCGCGCTGGCGTGGCCGGGGAGCTCCTCGACGGAGCCGTCGGCGCGCTCGATGCGGTTGTGGCCCATCGCCCCGTCGGCGCCGCCCGCGAGCCCGTAGGGAGCGCGCACGCGCCGCTCGCTGAGCAGCGAGACCGTCACCGGTGCGGTGAACGCGTAGCGGCGC
>Ga0299906_10003303_pt1 | contig 13295 bp, 8 predicted proteins | sample RVTome_14_FD_200259 | JGI IMG/M metagenome (GOLD analysis project Ga0299906, IMG submission 200259) | Soil microbial communities from uranium-contaminated site in the Upper Colorado River Basin, Wyoming, United States - RVT145D125 (version 2) ...
AGTCTCCATAACCGCGAATGCGGTCGATGGAGGCGACAAGGTCGCCGAATGCCCCCCATCCGTTTCCTTTTGCCAGCGTTTTCAGATTGCCGGTCGATACAGCCGCACGGGAGATATCCCTAACGTTGCTTACGCGAAGCGGCTCGCCGTTCAGCCAGGCGCCGCGACCTTTCTCGGCCCACGCAAGCTCATCGAACATCACGCCGTTGGAAACACCGAGGATCAGCTGTCCGTTACGCATCAGGGCAATCTGGGTGGAGAAGAAAGGGCACTGCCGCACGAAGCCCTTGGTCCCGTCGATCGGATCGACCAGCCAGAGAAACTCCGCATCGGCGCGCGTCTGGCCCGTCTCTTCGCCATAGAAACCATGCTGCGGAAACCGCTGCAGTATGATCTTGCGTATGGCGTCTTCGCACTCCACGTCCGCCTGCGTGACCGGTGTGCGGTCCGCCTTTGTCCGGACCAAAAAGTTGCCGCGGTAGTAGCTTCGACTGATGTCGCCGGCGGCTCTGGCCGCGTCCAGGGCGGCCGCAAGCTCCGGAGAACGGTGTTCTTCTTTTCGCATCATCCACGCACATCGACTGAGAACAGCGCAACTATGGCCGCAGTCGACGGGTGAAACAAGCGACCTGCTTGACAGCTTCGCATGCCGACTCTATTGTTCCGTCGACATCAGGTGAACCCGGAAAGGCATTTTTTCGGGTGAACGGGAAGCCGGTGGTGTATCTCGGTACGCATTCCGGCGCTGCCCCCGCAACGGTGATCGAGTCAAACCGTAGCCCCTGTCATGTAGTCAACGTGACAGAGCCACTGCGATAAAGGGAACCGAACAGGTTTTCCAGTCGCGGGAAGGCGCTACGGAGCGGAACGCGTGTTCATGACGCCTGGTTCCACTCGTAAGCCCGGAGACCGGCCCGATGCACACGTGAATGACGCGGCGGGCGTGATACGGACGTGATTCGGGTTTTCCTCGATCAGCAGGTCCCTGACATTCCTTTGCGCATTCACATGGTTCTTGTGATGTGAATCGCGTGCGGGCGGCACGCAGAGGGGACAAAAAATGAATATACCTGCCATCGGGGCAATGTATGCCCTGCTCGTTATTTCCGTGCAAGCGATCGGCGCCGAGCCGCCGGATCCGGACGACAACATCATCGTCACTGCCACCCGCTCGGCAATCCCGCTCAGCCAGGCTATTGTTCCGGTCACCGTGATCACGCGACAGGACATTGAACAATCACTGGCGTCCGATCTCGCGGAGCTATTGCGCTTCGAAGCCGGCCTGGACATCGGCCGTAACGGCGGTCCCGGCCAGTTGACCTCGGTGTTCCTTCGCGGCACCGAAAGCAATCACACGCTCGTTCTGATCGACGGCGTACGCATCAATCCCGGTACCGTGGGAGGCGCCGCAATCCAGAATATCGCGCCGGAAGTCATAGAGCGCATAGAAATCGTCAAGGGCGCGCGATCCGCGCTGTTCGGTACCGATGCCATCGGCGGCGTCGTCAACATCATCACGCGGCGCAATGACCGGGTCTTTGCCGAAGGCGGAATCGGCGGAGGCAGCTTCAACACACGCTCGGCTTCGGTGGCGGCCGGCAAGCGGCACGAGGATGCCGACATAGGTATCGCCCTCAACTGGCAGGATACGGACGGGTTCCCGGCCAGCACGGCAAGCGATATCGATCGCGGTTTCGACAACCTTTCGGCGAACTTCTATGCCGGCAAACGACTGGGGCAAAGCTATCTCAGCGTCCGCCACTGGCGGGCGGCCGGCACCACGGAGTACTTCGATTTTTTCCTGGCGCCGCTCGACCAGGATTTCAGGAACGAAAGCACCGCGCTGGAATTGCAGACAGAGTTCGGCGAGCAGCTCGACAGCAAACTGGTGTTAAGCCACATCGTCGACGAAATTTCGCAGAACCAGTCGAGCGAGTTTGTGGAATCCACGCGTAACGCGCTCGACTGGCAGCTCGGTCTCGAGCGCGGCAACCATCGATGGATCGGGGGCATATACCTGGTGGACGAGAACGCCGGCTCTCTTTCCTTCGGTACCGGCTTTGACGAAGACACTACGGTGAGGGCGATTTTTCTCGAGGATCAGTGGGCCGCGGACCGGCACGGTGTTTTTCTTGCCGTGCGACTGACGGATCACGAGGACTTCAACAATCACACATCCTGGAACGCCGAATACTCGTTCACACTCGATGAGAAGTGGACATTCAACGCCGGGCTGGGTCACGCGTTTCGCGCGCCGGATGCGACGGACCGTTTTGGCTTCGGCGGCAGCCCCGACCTCGACCCTGAGGTCGCGGACGAGGTACAGCTCGGCCTGCGCTTTCGGCCCTCCGCGCGGCACTCCCTCGAACTCGGCCTTTACCGCAACGATATCGAGGACCTGATCGAGTTCGATCTTTCCAGCTTCGAGTTGCGTAATATTGCCAGGGCAGAGATCCGCGGCGCGCAACTGTCCTGGGAGTATGAGGGCGACACCTACGCCCTCCGCACAACCCTGGTGCAGCAGTCTGCGGACAACGGGGCGGACGGCTCGCGCCTGTTTCGCCGTGCCGAGGAAAGCATGACCGTGAGCCTCACAAGGAACATTGGCGAGCACCGCCTGGGACTGTCCGTCCTGGCGAGCGGCGATCGCGTCGACGTCGGGGACGTGCCGCTCGCGGGCTACGTGCTGGCAGACTTGAATGCGCAGTTCGCAATCGGTGACTCGTGGCGCCTGCACGCACGCGTCGAGAACCTGCTTGATACACACTATGAGACAGCAGCCGGCTTCCGGATGCAGGAACGCAGCGCATTCGTCGACCTTCGACTTGACTGGAAGTAGCGAAAGAGAACATGCGATGGGCAACAGGCTGAGCAAGATCTACACCCGAACCGGCGATGACGGTACTACCGGCCTTGGCGACGGCAGCCGCGTGGAGAAGGACAGCCTGCGCGTCGAGGCTTTCGGTACCGTCGATGAAGCCAACAGCGCTATCGGTACCGTGCTTGCTTTCACAGTCGTGCCTGATGCAATTCGAAGCTGTCTTACCGAAGTCCAGCATGACCTGTTCGAGCTCGGCGGTGAATTGTGCATTCCGGGTCACAAGGCGGTGGAGATGCATTTCGTCGAGCGGCTGGAACTTGAGCTCGACGCATTCAATGCGGACTTGCCGCCGCTCAAGGAATTCATTCTGCCCGGCGGCAGCCAGGCTGCGGCCGCATGTCATCTTGCACGCACGATCGTCAGGCGGGCGGAACGGCGGGTGAACACCCTGGCGAAGCAGGAAGAGGTGCGGGCGGAAGTGCTGCGCTATCTGAACCGGCTTTCGGATCTTCTGTTTGTCGTCGCGAGACGCCTGGCGCGCGACGAGTCGGGTTCGGAGACGATATGGGACAGGAGCCGGATCAAGCGTTGAGGCGGCGGTCGCGCTCCTTCAGAGAGCCCTGCGGTTGCGCCGGGCCTCATCCAGCGCCTCGCAGAGCGATTCGCCTGCCTCCAGCAAACGCGGCGTCGCGCGCCCGATCTCGTTTGCCGGAAGGAAAAAGTAATTGCCATAGCGGTTGACCGCGAGTTCCGGCCAGCGCTGCCAGATGCCGAAGGCATCCTGCCGGCTGTCGTCGCTCGCCAGCATCACTTCCGGATCCCGCGCCAGTACGGCCTCCACATCAACGAGCGGCGCCAGGCTGCTCAGGTCGTCGAAAGCATTCCGCCCGCCGCAGATCTCGATGAGTTCGCTGACGTAGTGGTCGCCATTGATCGTATAAAGCGGACGGCTCGAAACCTGGTAGAACACCGAGATGTCCTCCGAGTCACTATAGCGCCCCGCAAGCTCCTGCATACCATGCCTGAACTTTCCCGCTGCCTCTGCGGCCTCCTTCTCGTGCCCGGTGAGGCGGCCGATTTCCTCCAGAGCGAACGCGACGTCGGCAACGCCGCGCGTCTCGATCAGCTCGACGCGATAGCCACGCTTTTCAAGCTCGTCGATGACATGCATGGCCGTTCCGCTCTTCCAGGCCAGCAGCAGATCCGGCTTGAGTACCGCAAGCTGTTCCTGATCCAGCGAAAATGCGTCGCCGACCAGGGGCAGCGCCGCCGCGGCATCCGGGTAGTCGGTGAACGCCGTAATGCCGACCAGCAGATCGCCTGCGCCGACCGCGAAAACGAGTTCCGCAAGGTGAGGTGCCAGGGAGACGATGCGCAGTTCACCGGACGAAGGTTGTTCGTTTCCGTGCAGCGGAGCCTCGTCGGGTCCGGGGCCGCAGCCGCTCTGTGCGGCCGCCAGCATCAGCAATAGCGTTGGCAACAGTGTCGGCAGCAGTATGGGTTGAACTATTGGTAGACCTGCTGGGGACAGAACTATCGTCGCAGGCCACACACTCACACGGACCAGCCGTACAGCGTCATCGCGGCGACAACGGTAGCCCAGATCAGCAGTGAGCGAAGCACGAGCCGCTTTGCGGCGGCCGTTTCCCGGATGCTGCGCTCGGTGATGGTTTCGCCAGGCACCGGATGCAGCGCGATCGCGCCCGCGCCGACTCGCCCCAGCAGGTTTTCGCTTCGCGCATGCAACTCTTCGGTGCCGCGCGGCGTGGGTGTACGCCAGGCAGTAAGCGCGCCATCGAAGTTACCGGCCAGCGCGTAGCTGATGGCGGTCAGCCTGGCCGGAATCCATGCCAGCCAGCCATGCAGGTCTTCCGCCGCTCCGACGACCAGCGAAGCGGCACTGGCGCCGGTATCGTCACGGCCCGCACGGAAGACTGCGCGGCGCCGTATCAGATCGGTGACGCGATAGCTCCATGCACCGACAGGGCCCAGCAGTACAAACCAGAAAATGACGGCAAACAGGCGGTTATTGCCCTGAACACATACAGCCTGTTCGACCTCGCGGCTGCGTTCTTCAGGGTTCGCGGGCAGGTCCTTCTCGAGCAATGCCTTCGCCGTTGCCCGTATGCGCTCGGGATCCTCCGACTTCAGGGCCGCGCAGTGTTCGTCGACCTCCTCGGCGATATCGCGTGGACCCAGGGAAAGGAACAGGACCACGACTGCGAGGACCAGATAGGGAAAACCGTACAGCGCATCCCCGAGGCTCAGTCGCACCAGAAGTACCGGCAGCACCAGCACGAACGCAAGCAACACGACGAGAAGCAGCGGCGGCCAGTTTGCGTAGCGGGCGGCCTGGCGAAAGCCGAAATCGATCACGCGGTCCAGCCAGCGCAGCTCGCGCAAGTGAAACAACTGCGTGGCGAGGCGCTCGACGACCAGTCCGATCAGAAGTGCTATCAATTTCATGACGGATTCATGACGTCCCGTTTTTCGACAGCGCGTCTCAATAGCCCGGACAGCTGATCATACAGCCGCAGCCAGTCAAACGCAGAGCCGGGGTCGGTCTTGCGCCCGGGTGCGATGTCGCAGTGGCCCGCGATCGACCTGGCATCGAGCGTCGGGTACGCCTCGAGCAGCGCTGCAATCACGCCGGCAAGTCCGGTGTATTGACCGTCGGCGTAGGGAGATTCGTCCTCACCCTCCAGCTCAATGCCGATGGAAAAGTCGTTGCAGCAGGAGCGACCGCGAAACGACGACGGCCCGGCGTGCCACGCCCGCCGTCCAAACGGTACGAACTGGATCACCTCGCCGTCCCGCCTCACAAGGAGGTGTGCGGAGACATGCAGGTCCGCAATCCCGGCGAAATAGGGATGTGCGTTGCGATCGATGCAATTGGTGAACAGATGCTCGATGTACGGACCACCGAAGCTGCCTGGCGGCAGGCTGATGCCGTGAATCACGATCAGTTCCGGAGAGGCGCCTTTCGGCCGATCGTCCTGGTTCGGTGACGGGCACTGCACCGCCGGACGAATAAGCCCGACGCCGGGGCTGACGGTGTAGCGAATTGCGTCTGTTTCAGGCAATTGCAGGTCCTTTGTCGAACGTTGCGTTGGGCTGGCACACGCAGGATCAATCAACATAGTCTTTGTGAACAGTGGTGGTGTCAAACGGCGCGGTGTCGCCCGCAATGGCGGGCTCCTACAGAGCACGGTTCGACCAACCCATAGCGTAGCCCAGGAACCCGACCGCCATGGATGGCGGGAGTGCAGATCACGCAGGAGCGGTTATCTGCCGACCGCCATGGATGGCGGGAGTGCGTATCACGCAGGAGCGGTTATCTGCCGCCATTGCGGGCGACCGCTACCTTCGCCTTTGACACACCCGTTCCGGCCCCTGCCTAATACCGTCCCCTGCTTCAGCAGCGAAATGCGGTACTCCCGATGACAACAAGGCCGGGCAATCGCCTGTACGTTCCGGATCCGCTGGCGCCGGACACGGACCTCTGCCTGAACGAAGAGCGGTCGCACTATGCCGGACGTGTATTGCGCCTGCGCGCCGGCGACGAAGTCCTCCTTTTCAACGGCGACGGCGGCGAGTTCGTCGCGGTCATCAGTGAAGTCTCGCGGTCAGCCGTCAGGCTGCATATCGGAAACCGTCGCGAACGCATCGTCGAATCGCCACTGAAGATCAACCTTGCCCAGGGTGTTTCTCGCGGCGAGCGAATGGATATCGTCGTGCAGAAAGCAACCGAGCTTGGCGTGTTTCGCATTACGCCGGTCATGACTGCGCACTCGGTCGTGCGGCTCGCCGGCGACAAAGGCGAAAAGCGTGCCGCGCACTGGACGAAGATCGCACAAAGCGCGTGTGAGCAGTGCGGCCGTGCCGTCGTGCCGCTTGTCGATGCGCCGCGGTCTTTCAACGGCTGGATCGAGGGCTTGACGCCGGGCGACGGCGAGCGGCTCGTTCTGCACCCGAACGCCGGCACGGCGCTCTCCGGCCTTCGGCATCTGCCGGAGCGCGTGGGCTTGCTGATCGGGCCAGAAGGCGGATTAAGCGGCGCAGAGCTGGACCAGGCAACGGCGGCCGGCTTCACCGCATGCTCCCTGGGGCCGCGCATCCTGCGTACGGAAACCGCAGCCATTGCGGCAATCGCGATACTGCAGAGCCGATACGGTGACCTGGGATAGCACGCAGTAGGAGCCCGACCGCCATGGATGGCGGGAGTGCAGATCACGCAGGAGCGGTTATCTGCCGCCCCGCGGGCGATTTGCGATGCTGCATCTTTCCACGTAATCGCCCGAAAGGCGGGCTCCTACAGCGTGCTGTCCAAACTGGTCAGGTGCTCTCGGCGTCCCTGACGATCATCTGCTCCAAGGCTTCGAGGTGCGGCACCAGGGGGTATTCATTGATCATTTTGACGCGGCAGAGAACGGGCGCCTCTTTCGGCCAGCCATCGGTCGAGTCGAGTTTCAGAACGGCACGGTTCACGCGAACCAGTTGCGGGAATCCCTGCGTCAGGATTCCGTAGTATCCGGTCTTGATCTGCCCGGTGCTCGAATAGAACACGACGATGCGCGTCCGGCCGGTGCTCGGGGGCACTTCCTTGCCTATGGCACCCTCGAACGATACGACCGGCAATGCGCGGCCACTCCAGTTCACGGTGCCGAGCATCCACGCCTCGCTGCCGGGCGATTGCTCCGGCTTGGTGAACCGCACGACTTCCGCCACACAGGCGCGTGGCACGATCAGGCGATCGCCGGCGAGCGGCACCAACAGGCTGTACAGCTCCTCGGTTTCGGGATTGGCGCTCACCGCAGCAGGATCCCCCGTTCTTCCAGAAGCCGTTGAATCGCGTTCAGCAACTGCGAGTCCTGATAGGGCTTGCCGAGATAGTCGTTTACGCCGATCTCGATCGCCCGCGCGCGATGCTTGTCGCCGACCCGTGACGTAATCATGATGATCGGCACGTCCGACACGCGCTCGTCGTTTCTTACCTGTGACGCGAACTCGTAGCCGTCCATGCGCGGCATTTCGATGTCGAGCAGGATGATGTCCGGTCTGTTCTCGGACAACGCGCTGATCGCATCGAGGCCGTCCTTGGCGGTCACCACGCGCATGCCGTTGCGCTGCAGGAAGCGCTCCATGACACGCCGCACCGTGATGGAATCGTCGACCACCATTGCCAGCGGCCGGATGTCCGCGACCGGTGCGGCGCCCTTGAGCTCCACAATCGGCGCGCCGGTCCTGACGAGTGCATTGATATCGAGGATAAGGACGATACTGCCATCGCCGAGAATCGTAGCTCCCGAGATGCCCCGTACGCCCGCAAGCTGCGGACCGACGGATTTCACGACAATTTCACGGCTCGTGAGCATTTCGTCGACCAGCAGCGCCGCCGAGTAGTCGCCGGCGCGCACCAGGATGATCGGCACGTACGCATCGTCCTCGGAAAACTTTGCCGGTTGCCCGCCAAGGTAAAGACCGAGATGGCGGAAGCGGTAAGGCTGTTCACCGTACTCGTACTTCGGCTCGCTCTGACTCAGCAGGCTTTCGAGTTCGGTTCGAGCAATTCTCGCCACACCCTCGACGGTCGGCAGAGGCAGCGCGTAGATCTCCTCGCCGGTCCGGACGATGAGCGCCTGCGTGATTGCGAGCGTGAACGGCAGCCTGACCGTAAAGTTCGTGCCCTGGCCGATTACCGAGGAAATCTGCAGCGAACCGCCGAGCTTCTTCACTTCGTTCGCCACCACGTCCATGCCGACTCCGCGTCCGGCCGCCTGCGTGATCTTTGCGGCAGTGCTGAACCCGGGCGTCAGGATGAGCTGCATGATGTCTTCGTCGGTGGCCTTGCTCTCCGCCTTGAGCAGTCCACGTTCGTAGGCTTTGCGGCGAATCGCCTGGACGTCGAGACCCGCGCCGTCGTCGGATACGTCGATCACCATTTCCGCGCCTTCACGATGCAGGCGAATGGTGATCCGGCCGGTTGCAGGCTTGCCCTTTTTCTGACGCGCGTGCGGCTTCTCGATGCCGTGAATGACCGCATTGCGCATCATGTGCTCGAACGGCGGCAGCATCTTGTCCAGCACCTGCCGGTCCAGTTCCCCCGATGCGCCTTCGACCGCCAGCTCGGCCCGCTTGCCTACTTCGGCGGCGGTCTGCCGCACCAGCCGCGTCAGTCGCGGAACGTGCCGCTGGAAGGGCACCATCCGCGTGCGCATCAGCCCGTCCTGCAGTTCCGCGGTGACTCTCGATTGCTGCACCAGCAATGTCTCTGCCTCGGAAGTCTGCGTGCGCAGCAGATCCTTCAGGCTCCCCAGGTCGTTCGACGACTCCGCGAGCGCCCGCGACAGCTGTTGTATGTTCGAGTAACGATCCATTTCCAGCGGATCGAAATCGCGTGACGCGAACGTATCCTGATGCCCGTGCATGATCTGGGCTTCCGTCTCGATTTCCAGCTTGCGCAACTGCTGACGCAGACGGCTGACCGTCTGCTCGAGTTCGTCGATGTGGAATTCGATCGAGCTTATCTGCTGGCTCAGGCGGGAGTGATAGATACTGATCTCGCCGGCGGCATTCAGCAGGTCCTCGAGCAGTTCGGCATCGATTCGCGCGAACTCCTGGCGCGATTCCGCCGACGCGCTCTGGGCCTCACGGCGCCGGTCCTCGGGTTCGACGGCAACGTCCGGCAGCTCCGCCTCGGGTTCTGGTTCGGGTTCGGCCGGCTCCTCGGTAATCCCGGCTGTCGGCGGTACGTCCGCGGCTTCCGCGGACGGTGCGATCGCCTCCTCCGGCGCGAGCACTTCTGCTTCAGGCGCCTCCGCGGCAGTCTCTTCCGGGGCCGGCTCTTCTGCGGCAGGCTGCTCCGCGACTTCTGCCTCCGGCACTTCGTCGACGGCGGGAGCGGCCGTTTCCCCGGTTGCCGTTTCTGCCTCGGCGGGTTCGGCCTGTGCCGCCTCCGCGTCCGCCTCCCGCGCTTCGACAGGCGCAAGCCGGGCCGGCTCGACGATCACCATGCTGACCGTTTCTTCGGGTACCGACGTGAACTCCACGGAAACCGAGTCTTCCGACGCGGCTTCTTCGATCGTCGTTTCCGCCGGATGTGCAAGAAAGGCCGTCAACGCAGAAAAATCGCCGCCGTTGATTCCGTGTATGACCTGCTCGAGTTCTGCAGCCGGCATTACTCTCTTGCCGGAGATCACGGTATCGCGCATGCGATGCAGTTCGTCGATACTCTTTTGCAACAGCGCATCGAGATCCTGCGACCCCGGTATGCGGCCTTCGTCTATACCGATCAGCAGAGTTTCGAGTTCGTGGCTCAGGTTCCCCATCGCCGTAATGCCGGCCATCCGGGCGCCGCCCTTCAGGGTATGCAGGTGCCGTTTGAGTTCCTCGGCATGCTCACGCGACGACTTGTCCCTGCTCCACAGCACCAGGACACGGTCCGCTTCTTCCAGAAGCTCGGCCGCTTCCTCGGAGAAAATGGCAGCAATTTCTGCGTCGTATTCACCTTCCTCTTCCTGCCCGGGTTCCTCGAGCGCTGCTGTCTCGGTGGCTTCCTGTTCCGCGGCTTCCGGCTCCGTGGCTCTCTCTTCTGCCGCTGGAGCCTCGATGGACTCGGCAAGGGCCGACAGCTGACCTATCAGTTCGGCAAAGTCTGCGCGCTGGCGTTCCGGCTGATTGATGTCGGCAACAATGGTGCGTATCGCCTCGGCTGCTGCTCCCAGGGCCTCAATGCCTGCTTTCTCGAAGCCCAGGTTGTAATCGTAGGCTCGCCTCACATAGCGGTTGAGGGCGCCGGCAACGGCGATACCGCGTTCCACGTTCGCCATGTTGGCGCTGCCGTGCAAGGTGTGGCAGGCGCGATGCAGTCTGTCGGTAACGTGAAATGGCGAGCGGTGACCTTCACAGGCGGCAACGAATTCGGTGATGACCTTAAGGTGCCCGTCTGACTCCTTCGCGAAAATGTCGAGCAATACGGGATCCATCTCGAGCGCAGGCAGCGGTTCCGCCTCGCCGGCCTCTTCCTGCCGCTCTAGAGTGAGCACACCGGCATTCGGATCACCTTCGGCGAATGCGTTCGCCTTCGCGATCAGCAGATTGACATCCGACTCGGGCTCCTTGCCCGATTCGAGCTGCTCTACCAGCTCCGGAACGACGGACGCCGCTTCCAGAATGAAGCGCACCATCGGCGGCGTCCGGGTAAGAGTGCGGTTGATCAGTCGATTGAGGAGATTCTCGACGCTCCAGCAGTACTCGCCGATACGCTCGGCGCCGACCATGCGGCCGCTTCCTTTCAGCGTGTGGAAAGAGCGGCGCACGGTAATGAGCGTCTCCATGTCGTCCGGGGAGTCGGCCCACTGCGGCAGGTTGCGCTTGATCGAAATGATCTCTTCCTTCGCTTCCTCGATGAACAGCTCCAGCAGCTCAGGGTCGAGGTGTTCGGCATCCTGCGCAATGACCGGCATCGGGATGATCTCGGTCGACTGCAGTACCGCATCCCCTTCCGCGGCCCTCGCCTCGCGGGACTCGGCCGCACGTTCGCTGCCCGCCACCGTCGGGAGATCGATGGTCTTCTCGCGCGTCAGACGATTTTCGAGATCGCGCAGTACCGTGAGGCAGGTCTCCGCGTTGTCGAGCATGTAGGAGGGTTCGCGGCGGCCCGCCTTCACTGTCTCCATGTAGTACTCGACGCTGACGATCGCGTCGGCCAGCCGATCGGTTTCCTTCTGCGTCAGGCGGCCGGGCCCGCCGCCCTGCAAGGCGAGCAGAATCAGCTTGCCGATACGATCGACAACGTCCATGGCGCGCGTCTTGTTAAGCATCAGAAGGCCGGCCTTGATGCCGCGAAACAGTGACGGCACACTGTCCACACCCTGCGAATGCCCGCCGTTTGCCAGACTCTGGCTGAAGGTCTCCTTGATACGCGCGAGATTGATGATGCTTTCGCGCATCACTGCTTCGGCCACCTGCTTGTATTCCGCGTCGTCGTCGCCCACTTCGGCGACTTCGCCCGGGCGTAGCGGCTCGGCTGGAACGATGAGACGGACCAGTTGCTGATCCAGGCGGTCTTCCACCTTCAGAAGTGTGGACGCGATCTCCACGATGGTGTGCTCGCTGGCGCCTCCGCCCTTGGTGACCACACCTTTCAGGCGCTCTATTTCGCCTTCAATGTCACCGCGCAGTTCGCCGAGCCCGAGCACGCCCAGCGTATCGCTGATCTTCTTCAGCAGATCAAGCTGCGGCACGAGCTCCGAGGACTTGATCATGCCCGTGCGCACGTAGATGTCGAGCACATCCTTGACGCGGCCGAGGTCTTCCTTGATGGCCGCCGCCACCGTTTGCATCAGCTTCACGCTGGGTGCCGCCAGGCTTTCCCTCGCATGCTCCACCTGTTCGTCCCCAGGCAGGAGTTCTGCCAGGTTGAAGGCGGCGCGGATCTCGCTGATGCGCTCGCCGGCGGTGCTGGAGCGCGCGACGTAATAAAGAAGATTGTTCAGGAGGTCCGTGGCCGGATTGGTTTCGAAGGACTCCGGACCCTTGTCGATAAGAAGCTTCATGCGCCGGTCGCATTGGCCGAGAAGGCGCTTCAATGCGACAGAGGTTTCGAGCCCGCCGTCTCGGAGTGATTCCAGCACTGCGCCGACCACCCACCAGAGCTGGTGCATGTCGTCGCGGGTCGACGCCCGCTCGAGGGCGTCCGCGACCGTGGACAGGGTCTCCAGATGCCGCTTTGCGTCGCCGCCCTGTATCCAGCCCAGCAACGCGAGCTGGAACTTCGGCCGCAGGCGAACGGCGACGGCCACCGGGTTCTCGCCGCCTGCCTCTCGCGGCGCCTTGCCGTCGGCTTTGCGGGACGGCGACAGGTTCAGAAGCAGCAAGGTGCTTTCGGACAGAAGCGGCTGCCCGCGCGCGGCGCGCAAGTCGTTCAGCATCGGCAGCAGTACGAGCGCGATGTCGCGGCCGCCGCCCAGAAGGCGCTCGATATAGATCGGCAGCTGCACCATCGAGCGAGTCAGCGCATCGAGCCCATCTTCCCGGCCCTTGCCGGGACGCAGTCCCGAAAGGTAGCTACAGACCAGCTCCATTTCCTCGGCCAGCAGTGCGGCTCCGTAGGTTTCGGTCATGCGCAGCGCGCCGCGTGCGTGATGCAGATGCTGGCCGCAGCGCACCAGCGCCTCCGTACCGCCGCGCCCGTCGACGCAGTCTTCGAGCGCCAGATGAGCGCTGCGAAGCGTTTCCATCAGCTCCTGGCTGACAATCGCAAGCGCACTGGCGGCAGCCTCCAGCGTGCCGTCCTCGGCAAGCTGCGGCCTGATGCCGGTCACGCTGCTCATCGCGGCGGGCGCATCACTCTGTACGTCTCTGGGCACTGACTTCAACCCGCCACTTTGTCCTTCGGCGCAGGTTGCGGCACCGGTGCCGGCTTTCTCGGCGAAAACGCGCTCGATTCAAACGCCGAATTGGGCAGCGTGAA
>Ga0299906_10003304_pt1 | contig 13289 bp, 7 predicted proteins | sample RVTome_14_FD_200259 | JGI IMG/M metagenome (GOLD analysis project Ga0299906, IMG submission 200259) | Soil microbial communities from uranium-contaminated site in the Upper Colorado River Basin, Wyoming, United States - RVT145D125 (version 2) ...
GAGGTTGCCCGCCGGGACTTCGAGAGCGAACAGCAGCACGAGGAACTGCGCCCGGCCGTCCTGCGCGCCAACCGCCGGATGGGCGAAGCCGGTGCTGTTGACCAGCTCGAGAAGGGCCGCCGGCGCTAGCGTCGCTTCGCCAACCCCGCGCCGCTCACCACCCGGGAGTGCCCCGTCGATGCGGGCCGTCGAGCCGAGGCTGAGCAGGATCGCCAGCAACGCGACGGGCAGCCCCCGTATGGAGCTTCGACGTCGCCGAGCGTGGGTACCGGCGGCGGCAGCGCCCGGAATCCGGTGGTCAAGCTCCGCAGCGTTCAGAGCCCGAATGTGTTCAACAACAGCGAGTCGTGATCGTCCCATTCGGTGGGTCCGTTGCGATCCCGCCGGAGCCTGTGGCCCCCGGGGGTAGGTCCGTGAATCCCGCCTGAGCCTTTCGTTCGTGGACGGCCAGATCCTTACGCTTCTTCCGCCGCACCACGAGGCCGTGGTCTCGATCGACACGGTACACGCGGTGGTGGTCCACGCGCCACCGGTCTCGGGGTACTGGTGTCATGTCACATAATGGGCGATATTGAACGCTCACACCGGCAACGGAGACCCCCGACATGGTCAGAATGGCCGCCAAGCTTCTCGTCGTGCTTCTCGCCCTTTCGGTATCACCGCTGCACGCGGTGAGCGTACCGGCGCCGCCGCGGCCTGCGGTCGCGCCGCCCGCGAGCCTCACCGCGGCGCTCGCGGCGTTGCCTGCGCCGCTGTCGGAGGCGGCCTTCTTCCACGCGGTGAACGGGGTCAACGCCGGCGTGTACACCGTCGGCAACGCCCAGGGCGGCACGCAGGCGATGGTGGTGACGATCAGCATCACCGTGCCGGGGGACGCGACCGGAGCGTCATTGCCGCCGCCGGGCAATCCGGACACTTTCGTCGTCGACAGCTTCTTCGACGTGTTCTTCGACATCGACGTCCCGGGTGTCGGCCCCGGCGGGGCCAACGACGCGCCGGGTTCCGTTACCGAGGTGGAGACCGAGATCGTGGCTCTGGAACTGACCTCGGTCGACCCCACCGACATCGATGAGCGCCTCTGGTACAACCAGTACAACCTCGGGAGTACCAGCCTCACGCTCAACGAAGCGAGCATTCCGCCCGCGGTGCTGCGGTCGCTGGACAGCGTCGATACGGTGGTCCGGCGAGACGGCCCCGATTCCCCCCTTGTCCTGAACGACGACGCGCTCGGGACCGGCCTGTTCGATCTCAACGGCCCGCCGTCGATCTGCGGCGCCGACCCCGGCGCCCCGCTGTGCTCTCAGGTGGGCGGCATCTTCAGCAACGGCGTCGACCTGCTCAACCGCTGCGCCGGCAGCGACTCGCCGATCTGCACCGAGCTCCTCAGCCTGGATCTGATGGGAGCTCCGGGGACGCACGTCATCATCTTGGATGGCTTCGGTGACGCTGCGGGCGACGGCCTCTACACGCTGCAGATCACCGAGTCCGCCGTCGATATGTGCAACTCCGAGGATCCCCCGGCGGCGGAGTGCGATGGCCTGCTGAGCTTCACCGGCGCGCTGCTCGACTTCAACCGTGTCTGCGATGGGAGCACGTCGGAGCTGTGCGATCTGAACCGCCCGGGAGACCTCGACCTCAGCGGCCTGCTCGGCCTGTACGAGCCCGTCCGGCCAGCGGAGGGCGCTACCGAGGTCGACGAGCGCGCGCGGATCAATCCCAAGTCGGTCGAGTCGTCGGGCGGTGACCGCGACACCGACTGGTACTCCTTCGAGCTCGAAAACCCCCCGGTGTTCACGATCGAAACGAGTCCGCCACCGGCCGGCGCCTTCGATACCGAGATCTGGTTGTTTGAGCTCCAGAGCTTCGCCCCCTGCGGCGACGACCCGTTGCTGGCCAATTGCGGCGCCGCCGGCCAGGTGTTCACCGGCGTCAGTGACCTGCTGGAGACGTGCTCGCAGCAGGACTCGCCGGCATGCAACCTGTTCAGCACCCTCGGGCCCGAGCTACCCGCTCCGGGCGACTACACAATCTTCAGGGTCCTGTACGACGATCCCTTGGGCGCGGGATCCGACCTGGGTCCCTATACCCTCCACATCGACATCGACACCGTCGTTACCTGCACCGGCGCCCCGCAAACGCCCGGCTGCTCGCAGGTCATCGAGATCGTCGACGGCATCTACGACTACAACACAGGTTGCGACGCCAACCCGAGCCCGGTTTGCATCGACGGCGCCCTGGGCCTGCCCGAGGCCGGCACCGCGCTGGGGGACCTGTTCATCGCCAACGGGTCCGGCGAAGCCGGCAGCATCCTCGACGACGGCCCCTACCGCATCCGGCGCGCTCCGGACGGGCACTTCCTGATGCGCGACGGCGATGGCCGCGTCTTCACCATCGCGAGAATGCCGCCGATGGCCCCGCCCGACTGGGTTCCCAGCCTCATCGAGCTGACGCCGGACAGCAGCGACCCGAGCAAGACCGTGCTTGCCGGCGACGACGGGACGCGCATCGTGATTCCCGCCCCCGGCGTCGAGCTCGTCGATATCAACGACAACCCCGCCGGCATTGCCACTACGCCGGAGGAGATGGCCGCCGCCGCCAGCGGCGAGGGGGCGGGCCTGGTGGGGCTGATCACCTCCACGGGCGGCTCAACGGGCGCGGTATTCGACATCCGCCTCCTCAACCTGGGCAAGCCGGCGGTGGTCGAGGGAGACGCCATCTTCGAGCCGCTCAGCAGCGAGGAGGCCGGCGCCGTGCGCAACTCCCTGGCGAGCCTGCTGGGCGCGGCGAACTCGGTGACCAACGCCCCGGGCACGGCCTACTGCGTGGAGCAGAGCAAGGCCGTGCCCAGCGCGGGCGAGCTTTTCCGCCTCGCCAACACCGGCAAGGCGCAAGAGCTCGCCTTCGCCCAGCAGGTGCTCGCCGGCGCGCGGGCCGTGGAAGCCGCCGGGCTGCTCAATCCCGACAGCGACCCCACCGCCTACGCCCACTCGACGCGCCAGTGGGGCATCTGGACGGTGGAGAAGGGCTACGACAAGGAAAGCTTTACCAGGAGCTTTCTCGAGCACACCCGCAAGGCGCTCGAGGATGCCGGCGCGCAATGGACACCGGAGATCGAGGACGCGGTGCGCGGCCTCCTCGACAACCGCTGGGACGACATCCAGCAGGTGCTCGAAGCCGCCGGGTTGGCCCCGGCCAACGCCGCCGCGGCCGTCGCCGCGCACGCCGCGCCGGCGGCATCGTTCGCCTTGCCGCTCGCCGGTTTCATCGCCGCCGCGGCCGGCTTCCCGATGAGGTCCTTCCGCCCCGGTGATCGATGAGCGAGCGATCAGGAAGGTAGCCGCGCCGCGAGCTGGTAGCTGGGATCGTGCGCGGCCGAGATCGCACAGAGAGCGGCCCGCCGGGATCGTGCGAGGAACGGGCGGCCCGGGCCTGGACGCTGCTAGCGCACCGCCGCCGTCTCGAGAATGCGCGTGATGTTCTGCCAGCGCGCCGGCGCGGCGCCGCGCACCACGTCGTCGAACTGGCCCGTCCACTGATTGCCGGTGGCTTCGACCTGCTTGCGCGTGTGCTGCACGAAGGCGTCGGTGAAGCCGCCCTGGTCGAGGCCCTCTTCCCTGGCCCATATCGCCCACTGGGTGATGGAGTGGAAGTAGGCGGCCGGGTTGCTGTCGGGCGGTAGCAGGCCGAGGTCGTTGAGCTGCTTGGCGGCGTCGAGCACGTTGCGGATGGGGGCGAACTGCTCCTGCAGCCCCTTGGGCGCGAGCTGGAACATCTGGTCGGCCACCGGCGGCAGGCGCAGGAACTCCAGGCAGTATGCATCGAGCTGCGCGCTGACCGGGTTCTGCGGCATGATCCGCTGGAGTTGCTGCTGCACGATGCGCTGCGCCTCTTCCTTGAGCGGCTCGACCACCAGCCCCTTGACGTCGATGTCCATGGGCTCGTCGCCGTTGTTGAGAACGTGGGCGGTGAAGGCCTCGCCGGTGGAGCTGCCGACGTTGGTAAGGAACATCTGCAGCGGGCTGCCCTGCGCCGCGCTCGACGCGATGGCCGAGGGAGTCGGCGCCGCGGCCGTGGCCGGCGGGCTCGTGGGGGCCGGCCCGTTCGCGACCGAACGTACCACCGCGCGCCGCCCTGACGGCGGCGGCGTGCCGCGCCATATCGCGTCCTCGCGCCGCACGGAAGCGTTCAAGCCACGGAACGAGAACACCTGGCGGACGGCGCTCCATAGCGACGGCGGCTCGGGAACGGGAGGCGCCGGAACAGGATGCCGCCCGGCCGGCGCGGTGAGTTGGATCCGCACGACGATCATCAACTGTACGGTCGGATCGCGACCGCCGGGAACCGAGATGTATGGATCGGGGTTGTCGAGCGGCTGAAAGCCCGTGAATCCAAAGGAGCCGGCCGGCGCAGCGCTGGCATCACCGCCGATGTAGGGAACGATGGGCTGGCCTTCGTTGCCGCCGACGAAGATGTTCGGCATGTTCGTCGGATCACTCGGGTCGCCGCCGGTGAATAACGGCCGAAACACGATCGGCTCCCCCGCGGCACCGCCCGCGGGGTCCGGATCGGTCGCCGGGTCCGGCTCGCCGGCACCCGCGTCGCTCGCCACGAACGTCAATTGATTGTTGAACAAGACGAACTCGCGGACGTCCGCGTCACCGACCCGGCCACCGCCCTGGAAGGAGTTGTCCATGTGGGTATAGAAAATGCCGAGGTACTCCGTGGAACCGACGTTCGGCTCACCGCGATCGGTCACCGGCGCGTTCGGATCGTCAGGGGGCGGCGTCCCCGGCCCCGGGGGCAAACCCGTCACGGTTACCTCCTGTCCGGGGTCGTACGCGCCGCTGAACACGATCACCCGCGACGGCTCGTCGAGGTTCGTGAAGGAATTATCCATCTGGCGATAGAAGATCATCGGTGTGGTGGTGTCCGCGGGCACCGGCGCCTGGCGATCGACGACGGGCGTATCGACGCCGAAGTTCTCCAGCATGTTCGTCAGCGACGAGCAGATGCCGCCGCCGCCGCTGCAGGCGTCGGACGTCACCGCTGCAGTGCACGCCGCGCTGTCCAGGCAGCCCGCGCCGGCGGCCTGCAATGCGCCGCAGCCGGGGGCGCCCGGGTCGGCGGCGCAGATGTCGGTGATCTGGCCGGTGATCGCCTCGCGCGGGACGTTGGGGAAGCAGGCCACGCCCTGGACGTCGCAATCGGGCAGCGCCGGCCGCAGCCCGTCGCAGGTGGCATCGTCGCCCGGCGCCGCGCCGTCGCACATCTTGGTGATGTTGAGCCAGCCGAGCTCGGGGACGCTGGCGCCGCAGGCGGGGCCGAGCACGTCGTTCATGCAAGCGCCGGAGACGACGTAGGGCTCCCGCGGCACCTCGCCCTGCCCCGTGCCCGCCGCAGCAGCGGCGATCAGCAAGGCGAGCATGACGGCTGCCGCCAACGCCAGTCGGGAGTGGTTCGGGAACATCTTGCACCGGGTCGTTCGGGGTAAGAAGTCGGGAACAGATGGTAGACGGCGCATCAGCGTCGCTCCAACACCTTGGCGAGGTTCTCCCGCGCCCGGCTGTAATCCGGCCGGATGCGCAATGCCTCGCGAAAGTGCGGCACGGCATCGTCGACGCGCCCGCTCTTCCATAGGGCCACCGCCAGGTTGTTGTGGGCGCGGGCGAAATCGGGGCGCGCGAAAAGCGCCTGCAGATAGGCGGTGACGGCCTCTTCCGTGCGGCCGGCGTCGGCCAGCGTCGTGCCGAGGTTGTCGTACGCCTCGGCGTAGCCCGGCCTGGCAGCCACGGCCCGGCGGAAGGAATCGAGCGCGGCGTTCGTGTCGCCGCGGGAGGCGAGCAGCAGGCCGAGGTTGTTGAGGGCCTCGGCGAAGTCGGGCTCGAGGCGCAGCGCCGCGCGGTAGCTCGCCTCGGCCTCCGCGCCGCGTCCGAGCCGGGCCAGGGCCGCGCCCAGATCGTTGTGCCCGGCGGGGACGGCGGGGTCGATTGCGATCGCGACGCGGTACGCGGCGAGCGCTTCGTCGTGACGGACCAGCCCCATGAGCGCGGCGGCGAGATTGCGATGGGCCACCGCCAGCGATGGATCCAGATCGATGGCCCGCCGGTAGGCGTCGAGGGCGCCGCCCAGGTCACCCCTGGCCGCGAGTACCCGACCGAGCACGTCATGCGCCGCCGCCAGCTCGGGGTCGTTTTCAAGCGCTTTCTTCACGTTCCGCCGCGCCGCCTCGAGGTCGCCGCGTTCGAGAAACGCCATCGCCAGGTTGGCGTGGGCATACGCCAGCAGCGGCCTGCGAGCGAACACGGACTCGGTGAAATCGAAGATGTTGGCGATCGCCGCCTCGAAGTGACGCTGCGCCGCGCCCCACTCGCCGCGCGACGCCAGCAGCATCCCCAGGTTGTTGTGGGCGCTCGACAGGCGCGGGTCGACGCGCAGCGCGGTCTCGTAGCTGTCACGCGCGGCGCGCGCGTCACCGAGCCGGAAATGCGCCACCCCCAGGTTGGTGTGCGCCCACGCATAGCCGGGATCGAGACGAACGGCCTCCGTGAAGCTCGCCAACGCGGCTTCCACCCGCTCGTCCTCCCCCAGGAGCGTGCCCAGGTTGTAGTGGGCGCGCGCGTTCTGCGGTCGCTTCTCGACCACGTCGCGCCACATGGCCTCGGCGCTGCCGTAATCGAGGTTGCGACGGAACGTCACGCCGCCGAAAACCACGATGGTCAGGCTGAGAGTCAGGACGGCGAAACGCCGGCGCGCGGCGGGAACGGGCGCCAGCCCGCACCTCTCCGCGTGGTTCGTCGGGACGGCGTGGAACGGGCCGAGGACGGTTCCTGTCCAGACCGCCAGGACGGCGAGCGTCACCAGCGCCGCGAGCGGCAGGTACATGCGGTGCTCGACGACGGGGTCGGCGAGCGGGATGACGCTCGAGCTCACCGCCAAGGTCAGGAAGAACGCCGCCGCCACGAAGCCGGTGCGCGGATGCCGGCGCGCGGCCCAGGCCGTCGCGGACAGCAGGCCGAGCACAACCAGGGCCGGCAGGGCCACCTGCGAGAAGACGCGAGCCACCGGCCACATGTAGTCGAACACCAGCGGATGCGGCCACACCGCGAGTCGGATGTAGTGGAGCACCGCCTCGGCCTGCGTCATCAGGTACTGCAGCGAGGTCACGGCGCCGGGCTCGAGGGGGGCGAGCTTGACTCCCTGCACGGTGGGAATGCGCCGCTGACCGGTGAGCGAGGCATAGGCGCTGGCGAACATGTACAGGGTGGGCAGCCCGGCGAGCCAGCGCGCCAGCACCAGCGCCGGCGGAGCGACCACGAAGACGCCGTACACCGGCCAGCGTTCGCGCAGGCTGCGGCGCAGGGATCCGGTGACGAACGCGCGATCGTACAGCAGCAACAGCAACGGGGCGGTGGCGACGATCTCCTTGCTGCCGAGACCGAGCGCGAAGGCCGCGAGCGACGCCGCATGCCAGCGCGCGCCGCCCGCCTGGACGCCGCGCAGGAAGCAGTACAGCGTCAGCAAGTAGAACAGCGACGCGAGCGATTCGGAGCGCTGGACGATGTACGTCACTGCCTGCGTGTTGAGCGGGTGCACCACCCAGATCGCCGCCACCGCCAGGGCGATGCCGTCGGCCGCCTCGCGCAGGTGCCCGGGAATCGAAGCGAACGACAGCGAGCGCCGCACGACGCCGAACAGCGCCAGCGCGGCGAGCAGGTGAATGGCGAGGTTGACCAGGTGCCACGACCAGGTCGCCAGCCCGCTGATCGCGTAGTTCACCGCAAACGAGAAGAAGACCACCGGGCGCAAGGTCTCCGATACCGCGCCCCAGATCGGCCACAGCCGATGCAGGTCGCGATTCAAGACAATCCACGGCTCGTCGTCGAACAGGAACACGCCGCCGAAGCTGCTGGCGTACGCCAACCCGCCCGAGCAAAGGATCAGCGCCGGTAGCCACCAGCGGAGCGGCGCTGCTGTCGGGGTCGCGGCAACCTGGGCCGCGGCATCGTCGCTCATGGTGTCCGTACCTGGATCTGGTCGCCGTCTGGGGTGCTCGCGCCGACCATGGAGTGCAAGCGTAACCGCGCGCCTCGTCTCTTCGAAAGCCCCGGATCTACGTGAACGGGCGTGCGGCAGCGCCGAGCCCGCGCCGGCCGAATCGGCTACTCGGCGCTTGGCTACGCCCCCCTCGCCGAGATCCACGCCGCCCAGGGACGCGAGGACGACGCGCGCACCCACCGCGAGGCGGCGGCACGCCTCTCGGGCGGCCGCTGATGGAAGCGCTGTTGGTGATCCTGGCCGCGGTTGCAGCAGTGATCTCGGCCCTGACTTATCCCCTGCGCCCCAAGGGCACGGTCACGGTTTCCATCACCGTGGCCATTATCGGTGCTCATTGTGCGAACGGCTCGACGATGCGATAGCGGACGACGAGCCGCTCGCCACTGTCCTGATCCTCGGCGAGGGCGTAGACGAAGTCGCCGAGGGATACATGCCATAAGGGCAGATCCGTCGTGCCGGAGTACAGGAGCCCGCCCTCGCTCGAGTACACGTCGACGGGTTTCGGGGCGGGCGGCGCTTGTCTCTCCACCTTGCCGGCTGGTGCCCTTTCGCCGGGTCCGCCGGCGACGACACGCTCATCCGTGGGATAGACCCACAGGTGGCCGTGTCCGTCGACGCGGATGGCGTCGATGGCGGGGAGGAGCTCGTCCCAGGTGAAATCGGAGCGGCTCGACGCGCGATCGGTTCGCTCTACTCGATCGTCGATCTCCCTGATCTGGAACGGGGGCATGGGCAGTGACGCTCGCAATGCCCAGCGAGGCTCGCCCGATGGCGCCAGGGCGAGCACTTGATACTCGTCGCCGGCGGCGAGATAGAGGGCGCCGCTGCGGGCGATCGCGAAGCGGGGCTGATCGTCACCGCGCTCCACGGCGATGTCGACGTGGTTGTAGCCGTCGGCGAAGTCATCGGAAACGTTGGGCCCCGGACGGATCTCTACCCGGCCGCGGATGGGAACGTCGCTGATCCGCGCGATTTGTTCGCCCGCCAGGGTGAACTCCGCGGTGACGTTGCGCGGGAAAGGAACCTCGGGCTCGCCGCTCTGCGATTGGGTACCGACGCTTCCGCGCGACGAGCCGACCTCGGGCTCCTCGCCGAGCGCGGCGATCAGCGTGCCGCGCTCCGAACCGCGAACGACCTCCGGCCGAAACCGGCGACCGTGGGCATGGTCCTCGAGATGATCGCCTGCGAGGCTCCAGGCGCTCAGCCGCCCGGCGACCCGATCGTTGACCACGATGGAGTCGCCCACCAGCGCGATCCAGTCGGGGAGCATGAACTCTCCCGGCCCCTGCCCTTGCCGGCCGAACGAGCCCCGCAACGACCCCTCGGCATCGAACACCGTCACGCGATGGTTACCGGCCTCCAGGACGAACATCCGCCCCTCGGGATCGACGACGAGGTCGCGGGCCCCGTAAAACCCGTCGAACCCATCGACGCCGTCTCCCGCGTTCGCACCGATCACCAGGTCCCGGACGAGCTCGATCCGATCGCCACCGCGCGCCTCGAGCGGCACGACCTCGTACTCCATGATCGGCGTCCCGTCCGCCACCGGGATCGTCCAGTCGGCGAGCTCGTGCGGTTCCGAGCAGGCGTAGCCGACAACGGCGAGGATGCCGAGCAGCGTGCGCAGGGTCCATTTGCTTCGCGACGCCGCGTTCATCCGACGAACAAACGGATCGTTCGAAGTCATCAAGGCCTTTTTCTAACACGATTCGACGCCGCAAGGCGACGCCCGCCCTATGGGACGATCAATCGGTCAGGAGTGCCTCGACGGGATCGACCTTCGCCGCCCGCCGACCGGGCAGGTAACAGGCGCCGAGGGCAACGAGCGCCAACAGGCCGCTGACGGCGGCCAGCGTCAGCGGGTCGGTGGCGCTGACCTGGAACAGGAACGGCTCGATCCAGCGGGCGACGTACAGCGACAAGGCGAGGCCCGCGGCGCTGCCGGCGCCGACAAGGAACATGCCACGGCCGACCACGAAGCGCACCAGCTCGGCATCGCCGGCGCCGAGCGCCTTGCGCACGCCGATCTCGCGCACCTGCCGGCGCACGTGGTAGGCGAGGACGCCGGAGACCCCGAGCGCCGACATCAGCGCGGTCAGCGCCGCGAACACTCCCAGGAGGATCGTCCACTGTCGCGGCTCGGCGACCGCCGCCGACAGGCGCTCTTCCATCGTCGCCACTTGCACGGGCAGCTCGGGATCGATGGCGCGCAGGCGCTCGCGCAGCGGAGCGATCACGGTTTCCGGCCGCCCCGCCGTGCGCACGACCAGGCTCAACGAGCGCAACCAGCGCCCGGTGGCCGGCTCGAAGACGACCTCTCCGTGGCTGGTGAGCCCGTCGTACTTGAGGTCGCCGATCACCCCGACGATGGTGTTGGGCTCGCAGGCATAGCAACCCCCGGAGACGAGCTGCTTGCCGAGGGCGCTCTCATCGGGGTAGTAGCGCTCCGCCCAATCTTGGGTGACGACGAGAACCGGCGGTCCATCGGCGTCGGCGTCCGTGAACCAGCGGCCCTCGATCAGCGGCACACCGAGGGCCGCGAGGAAGCCCGGGTCGGCCGCCGACCAGGGCGCCTGCGGTTGGCTCGCACCCGACGGGACGGGCTTGTCGATGAGGTCGAAGTTGTTCGTCGCGCCGAACGTGTCCGGCGGCAGCCCGGCCACGGCGCCGACGGCGATGACGCCGGGGACCTCCAGGACGTCCTGCTCGAGCTGCTCCCAGAAGCTCACCAGGTTGCCCAGTTCGGGATAGCGCTGCTCCGGAAGGCTGATCGTGGCGGCCACGACGCCGCCGGGATCGAACCCGGGATCCACCGCTTGCAGGCGGGCGAAGCTGTTCAGCAACAAGCCCGCCGCCACCAGCAACGGCACGGTGAGGGCGAACTCGAGGGCGATGAGGGATCCCTGGAAGCGCCGGGTCGACGGCGACGCGGTTGCCGTGCGCGCCACGCCCATCGATGCGGCGGTGCGGCCGAAGCCGAACAAGAGCTGGGCGGCGGCGAGCAGCAAGGTCGAGGCGACGACGATCGCGGCGACGAAGGCGACGGCCCGCAGATCGACGCCCACCTCGGCGAGGCGCGGCACCGAGAGACCGGTGGCGCGGAAGCCGCGCACGGCAACCGCCGCGATGGCCAGGCCGCCCAGACCGCCGGCCGCCGACAGCACCAGGCCCTCGGCGAGGACGGCGCTCGCCAGCCGCTCGGGGCTCGCCCCCAGGGCGGCGCGCACGACGAGCTCCCGGCGACGGCTCGAGGCGCGGGCCAGCATCAGGTTGGCGACGTTGGCGATCGCCACCAGCAGGACGAGCGCGACGGCCCCGAACACGAGGGCGAGGCGGCGGCCGGTGTCGCCGAGCACGATCTCGCGCAGCGGATAGGGGGTGAGCCTGGCCTCCTCGTCCTGGAAGCTGGACGCCCATTGCGTGAACAGCCCGCGGCTGACGGTCTCGAGCTCGGCGGCGGCATGCTCCAGCGTTCGCCCGTCGGCGAGCCGCGCGAACACCTGCAGGCCGAACGGCCCGCGGCGCGACGGGGTCGGCATCGGCAAGGGCACCCAGGCCTCGGCCCCGTAGACGACCCGTTCGACGCCCGGCGCCAGCACGCCGACGACGGTATGGGGAACGCCGTCGAGCGTCACCGGGCGACCGATCGGGTCGATGCCGGCGCCGAAGTACCGTTCCGCGAAGGCATGCCCGAGAACCGCGACCGGCGGCGCCCCGACCTCGTCCTCGCCTTCCAGGAACGTGCGCCCGCGCGCCGCCTGCACGCCAAACGTCTCGAAGAACCCGGCCGTGACCCGGGCGGCGCGGACGTGCTCGGGACGCTCCGCCCCGGTGGCGGCAAGCTCGGCGATCCGCAGCGCGGCGATCGACGCGAAGCTCTCGTGCTGCTCGCGGAGGCCGTTCCAGTCGGCCACCGACAACGTCAATCGAAAGGTGGATGAGTTCCTCAGGTAGAGCCATGCGAGCCGATCCGGCTCGCGGTACGGCAGCGGCGCGATCAGCACCCCATTGACCAGCGAGAACACGGCGGCGTTGGCGCCGATCGCCAGGGCCAGGGTCACGATCACGGTCAGCGAGAAGGAAGGCCGTTGCCGCAGCAACCGCATCGCCAGCCGCAGATCGCGGCCGAAATGAGCGAGCGCGGTCAGCGACGCGGCGAGGTACTCGCGCGGCAGGGAAACGATCAGGTCGAGGCCGATCTCGGCGGCAAGAGACAAGACGCGCAGCGGCAGCGGCCGGCCGCGCAGCTCGTCGCGGCGCTGCCGGAAGTGACCGAGCATGTCGGCCGCGTAGCGGCGCCGGAAGGCCGGTGGGTAGAGGCGAATCAGGGCGCCGTAGAGCCGCTCGCTCAGGTCGCCGGCACTCACCTGATCACCTTCTTGGAGCGCAGCAGGCGAACGTCCTCGGCGAGGCGCTGTGCCTCGGCTTCGAGCACCTGGCGACCGTAGTCCGTCAGGCGGTAGTAGCGCCGCCTCTCCGACTCGCCGCCATCGGGAGGATCACACTCCTCGATGTAGTCGAGCTCGCGCAGGCGATGCAGCGAGCCGTAGAGCGTCCCCGGGCCCATGCGAATCCGCTGGCCGCTGCGCTCCTCGATCTGCCGCGCGATCGCGTACCCGTGCATGGGGCCGTCGATCAAACAGAGCAACGTGTGAAAGGTCACCGCGGTCAGCGGCAACTGCTCCTCCCACCTTTCCGGAGGGGGGTTGCGCGAAGGCCTTTTGATTGACGAAGTGGCCACCTTCAGCTCCAGTCACGAGGCGTCCCGCGACGCGTGCTCGGGTTGGCGCCGCTTGTTGGCGGCTGTACATCGAAAGACGGTGCAACGACAATCATTGCATCGTTAGCCGTTATAACACGGTGTTCGCAACGCGTCCAGAGCCGCGAGCAAGGCCTCTTCACTCCTCCGCCGCCGGACCATTCCCCGACCGAGCGTTCTCGGGGCATCGATCCGGCTGAGCCGCGCCCCCCCGGGGAAGCCGCTCGGCTCCCTGTTACCATCTGCGCCGGAACCCGCGGGACGGCCGTCGCCGCCCCGCTGGGGTCGCGGACGAGCCCTCACTCCCCACTGCCCACGTCGAACGTCGATCGTGAGGCACTGACCAAATTCCGCAGCGAGAAGACGAACCCTCAGTCCCCACTGCCCGCGTCCAACGAGAGAGAGTCGCGCCAATGCACGATCAACGCCGTCACCGCCCCCTCGCCCGCCGTTCCACGAGAGAGAGTCGCCCCAT
>Ga0299906_10003305_pt1 | contig 13286 bp, 16 predicted proteins | sample RVTome_14_FD_200259 | JGI IMG/M metagenome (GOLD analysis project Ga0299906, IMG submission 200259) | Soil microbial communities from uranium-contaminated site in the Upper Colorado River Basin, Wyoming, United States - RVT145D125 (version 2) ...
CGTCGGATTTGGCGATGACGTTCTGCGCCCGGAGTCGGGCTACTTCGAGCATCGAAAAGGCGTGGCCGATCAACTCGTGCAAACGGGCATGGGCGCGTTGGGCGTCGTTGGGCAGCTTGGGCCAGTGGCCGCCCACCAACGCACACCGTACCTCGAGGGCCAGGACGGGCGACGCATCGTCCGGTGTGATGTCGGCTTGCGGTTCCGTGTCGTCGGTCTGGATTTTCATGGCCTGGACGACCGACTGCTGGAGCTTCTCGGCCAACTGCTCACCCAGCGCGGTGTCGACCCGGCGAAGCAGGATGACGAATCGGTCGTCCGTGAACCGACCGATGACGTCGTCGGCGCGGAGCTTGCGATTCAGGACGCTCCCGACCCGTCGCACGTAGCGGTCCCGGAAATCCCACTGCCCGTTGTCGTCGAGGGACCGCATACCCTCCAGCGCCAACACCAGCACCGATACCGGCTCGTTGGCGGTGCACGCGTCGGCGAGGGCATGGCCGGCGACGGTCAGGAAATCGGAGCGGGCGAGCACGCCGGACGCCAGATCGGTGCGCCGGGCGATGCCCAGCTCGTGCACGTCACGCACTCGGTTCCAGCAGACCGACACCAGTTCGGCCAGGACCCGGAGCGTGGCCGGGTCCTTGAGCGCGCGACGGGGCAGGTGGCCCACCTGCACCAGACCGATGACTTCTTCCCCCCAGGTCACCGGAAAGCACCAGACCACCGACAAGAGCGAACGCTCCGCCAACGCGCGGATGCGTTCACCTTGACCGGGACAGCCTTTGATGTACGCCTGCTTGTTCGCGACGACGTAACCCTCGACGTCGGCGTGGGCGTCCATGCGCCGAGGCTTCCAGGGTGGGCTCAGCCGCGGATTTTTCTTCTTACGCGACCAGGGCGAGGCCGACTCGTTGTCCTTGGTAACGCTTTTGGTCGCCCAGGCATCGTCCCCGCCGCTTTCGGGATCGTTCGCGTCGGTCATGCCGGACAAGGGCAGCAGTTGGTTGCCGTCGGCCACGACCCGAAAGACGCGCACGTGCCGGGCGCCGATGTGTTCGAGCAGATGCTCGCGGAGGAAACAGTCAAAGGCCGGCCAGGGTTCGTCCTGATCCGCCCAATCCTGATGCCACCGGTTGAAGGCGTGCAGGAACGTTTCGACCGACTCGGCGGCAGGGTCGAGCAGCGGTGACGAAGACGTCCATTCAGCGAGATTCGGATTGGCCGCTCGTGCCAGCGCGACCCGGTGCTGGATCGAGTGATGAATGACCAACAGCAGTACGGTGTAGCCCGCCATCGGCACCATCCAGCCCACGAACGCCGGTGTTTCGGTGCGCCAGCTTTCGACGAACGCCCAGAGCGCTCCGGTGAGAATGCCGATCGCGGCGATGCCCAGTACCGACCGGCCCTGCGACAGCATCAGTGCGCAGAGCGCCAACGCTACCGAAGTGACGAAAGGCCACAAACTGAGCGGACTGACCCCGAGCAGCAGCGTAAGGACCGACAAGCCCGCGAATCCCACCAGCGCCGAGGCATAGCGCGCCCGCGTGACGGCATCCGGGGACGCCTGCATCGGCTCATCGATCGAATCGATTGGTTGGTCTGTGGCCGTGGTCATGTACTTCCCCGGACGGATCGCTGAGCGCACCATCACCCAACAATGCGCGTCGATTGGTCTTGAAGTATCGACCACCGAAGGCACGGGGTTGATGACCGGGTCACGCAGATCACACAAAGCCCGTGCATCTTTTGAAACGGTGATCAGAGATCGAAGAGAATGCCGTCCCAGAAATGGTCGGCGAGTCGGCGCGGGAAGCGGGCTTTATCGGCCGGGATGGACGGAATGGAAACGCCGCGCTCCGCATGCCGGAGGCAGAGGGTCAGATAATCCCCGGTTTCGGCGATCAGCCGCTGCCGTATCGCGTCGCCGAGCAGCGATTCGTTGCGTCGTCGTTCGGTCAGGTCGCCGAAATACCGGCGCATCCGATTGACGGGGAGCGTCATCAACAGGGCTCCTTCATGATCCCGATTTCGGCTCGGCGCCAGTGGACGATGTACCAGTGGGCATCACGCCGCTGCGGGACCCCATCAACACACCCAGCACTCCGACCGCGACGTGCTCGATGGGCAGGGCACGGGTAAAGGCGTTGGCGGGTACGGTGGTCACATCGTTGTATCCCTGGAGTCCGGCGCCGGTGAAGCCGGTACCGTTTGCCGCCAGCACGCAGCCGACCATCGCCGCCGCCGGTACCGCCGCGATCAGCCAGCCGATCGGGACATCGGGAAACACCTGCGTGGCCAGCCACGACGCGAGAAAGAAGCCGGCACCGACGGAGAAGAAGACCTGCCCCGTGCGAATGGCGCCGACCGGAGAATCGGCCGCCATCATCTGGATCAACAACATCGCCAATGCGCCCACCGCAAGCATCGCCGACACATTCCGAACGATCTCCCCGGCTGACGCGGACTCGTCCAAGGGCAATACCGCGCCCGGAGTACGTACGCCGTCGACCGATTGACGCGTGGCGGATACCGGCTGCGCTGCCGGCCCCTCGGCTCGGCCGTTCGCGCTCAGCCAACGACGCAGCCAGGCCGACGTCACATAGGCGGCGGCGAGCACCATGGCCCACACCCCTGCTTCGGCGGCAAGCGTGTAGTAGAGCGTCGCGTTGGCCGAACCGCCCTTATGCGATATGACAAGGAGAAGATCGCGCATATCGCCGCCGCGCATGCTGAGCACGACGAGTCCGAATGCGGCGGAAAACAGTCCGATGTTGGGCAGCCGGCCGACGGAGAGAAGCTCGGCCAGCGAGGCAGTGACCACGGACAGCAGCAGCCCGACCCAAAGCATCTGCGCCGGTCGAGGATGCCCCGTCAGAGCAATGGGCCCGAACGGGTCGGTTGGCCGCATCGCCATCCAACCCACCGTGGCAAACATGCCCGCCGATGCCGCTAACGCCAGCAGGGCGCGAAGCTGATCGGAAAGCGTCCGGGGCCGGTGCATTACCGCCGTCTCCGTCATGCCCGGCAAGTTATCACATCCGCCCGAGTCGGTCAAATCGGCCCACCCAGCTCCGATAACCAGGTCCCAAGGAGCTCTCCGAGCGTATCACTCCAACTTATAACTGCCTGTGGACGCTTGGTTTAGCAATCAATGGTCCCCCTGATAAGGCTCTTATCGCGCCATGAAAGAAATCTGTCAAGTCTACGCTAGGTTTTGACTGGCTTTGCTGAGTTCCTGGGAGTATACTGAAGAAGTGTGAAGGATCATGATAGCTGATGAGCGGCGTCAACATGCGATTCAGTTCCTCGCCGAGCGGGGTTTCGTGGCGCTGCCTGCGCTGGCGAGCGAGCTCGGGGTCTCCGAATCGACGGCACGTCGAGATCTAGCTCAGCTCGAGCAGGAGGGTCTGATCAAGCGGACGCACGGCGGCGCGGTCTTCGTGTCGGATCGCTTCAGCGTGCTGACCTACGCCACCCGTGAAATGGAGGCGGAGGAAGAAAAGACGAGCATCGGTCGGGCGGCGGCGGCACTGGTCGCCGACGGCGAGGCGGTGTTGCTGGACGGCGGAACGACGACGTTTCAATTGGCCCGGCAACTGATCGGCCGGCCGCTGCAGGTGGTGACCAACTCGCTGCCCATCGCCAATCTTTTCGGCAGTTCGCCCGAGACGGAGCTGATCCTGGTAGGTGGGTATCTCTATCCGAAGACCGGCGTGGCGTGCGGGCCGTTGGCCCAGCGCATGCTCGAAGCGATCCACGTGAACAAGGTGTTCATGGGTGCGGCGGGGCTGGTTGAAGAGGGATGCTTCAATGCCAACACGCTGATGGTCGAAGCGGAGCGACAAATGATGAAGTGTGCCGACGAGGTCGTCATCCTCGCCGACCACCTCAAGTTCGGCCGGCGGGCGCTGGTCAAGCTTTGTTCGTACGACGAGGTGTCGTGCATCGTTTCGGATGACCAGGTGCCGGCCGACTGGCGCGAGAAACTGACGAACGTCGGCGTAACGCTGCGGATCGGCGCGCCGGACCGGAGTCAGGTGGAGACGCAATTGTGAGTATCGCACCCGGACTGCCGACCGATCGCGCCGTCGTCGAGCGCGTGGTGCGCGAGGTGATCACCCAACGCTTCGGCAACGGTAGCGTCAACCATGCTGTCATGGCTGAACCCTACCGTCCGAATCTGGTGGCGAACATCTCGGCCCGGCACATGCACATCAAGCAAGAGCACCTCGAAGTGCTCTTCGGAGCCGGAGCACGGCTCACGTCTATGCGTTCGTTGTATCAGGACGGGCAGTTCGCCAGCGAGCAGACGGTGGCGGTGATCGGTCCGCGGCGACGGATGATCCCGAACATGCGCATCCTCGGACCGGTGCGACCCGACACCCAAATCGAGCTGGCGTTCACCGACTCGATCGCGCTGGGCATCGACCTGCCGGTACGGATGTCGGGGAAAATCGACGGTACGCCGGGATGCGTGCTCATGGGGCCTAAGGGTCATCTCGCGCTGGAGAAGGGGCTGATAAGGGCCGAGCGCCACGTGCACATGCACCCGCGCGATGCGGCCTATTACGGCGTCAAGCAGGGCGACCACGTGCGGATGCGGGTCGAGAGCCCGTGCCCGATGACCTTCGAGGGCATGGTCTGTCGGGTCGATGAGGCGTTCAAGCTCGAGGTGCACATCGACACCGACGAAGGAAACGCGTGCGACCTGACCAACGCGACGCACGTGGAGCTGTTGAAAGCATAAATCGTACGGAAATTTGGTAATTTTTGTAGGAATCTCTAAGGAGTAGTCAACCATGGCGACCCTGGATGCACTGGGGATGATCGAGACCCGCGGACTGACCGCGCTGATCGAGGCGAGCGACGCGATGCTCAAATCGGCGAACGTGTCGCTGATGGGGTACGAGAAAGTCGGCAAGGGGTATGTGACCTCGTTCGTCAAAGGCGACGTGGCCGCGGTCAAGGCGGCGACCGACGCCGGGGCGAGTGCCGCGAGTCGGGTGGGCGAAGTGATCAGTGTGCACGTGATCCCGCGTCCGCACGAAGAACTGAGTAACCTGGTGCCGGCTCCCGCGGCTCGGGCCAAGAGCGGCGGCAAGTAACGTCGAACCAAAGAAGGCGGAGAACAAGTGATGAGTGATGCAGTAGGCATGGTGGAAACGATCGGCTACGTGGGCCTGATCGAGGCGTCGGACGCCATGTGCAAGGCGGCCAACGTCGATTTGCTCAAACAGCTTCAGATCGGCGGCGGGTATGTGACTACGCTCGTGACCGGCGACGTGGGCAGCGTCAAAGCCGCGGTCGACGCCGGGGCGGACGCCGCCAACCGCGTCGGCGAGTTGGTCAGTGCGCACGTGATCCCGCGTCCGCACGAAGGGCTCAAGGGCATCTTCCTGTAAGCGATGAAGATTCTCGTGGCCAATCTCGGCAGTACATCGTTCAAGTATTCGCTGTTCGACATGACGGACGAGCGGGAACTGGCGCGCGGCGGCATCGAGCGCATCGGCGGCGATGACGTGCCGGATCACGGCATGGCGATCGATCGTACGTTGCGACAATTGGTCGACGACGGGGCGCTGCGCTCTCTCGACGAACTGGCGGGGATCGGGTTCAAGGCGGTGCACGGCGGCGGCGCATGGGATACGGCGGTGGTAACCGACGAGGTGCTGACCACCATGGAGACGTTTTCGGATGTCGCCCCCGCGCACAATCCGGCCTACGTCTCGGCGATGCGGTCGTTGCGCGACCGGTTGCCCGACGTGCCGCAGGTGGCGGCGTTCGAGACGGGTTTTCACCGGACGATCCCCGAAGCCCGTCAACTGTTCGGCATCCCGTACGAATGGAGTAGCGAGCTGGGCGTGCGACGCTACGGATTCCATGGGGCGAGTCACCGTTACATTGCCGGACGCACCGCCGAGTTGCTCGAACGAGCGGACTTGAAGCTGATTTCGTGCCACTTGGGCGGGAGCAGTTCGATCTGTGCGATCGACGCCGGCCGGAGTGTGGCCAACAGTTTCGCGATGACCCCGCAGTCGGGGCTGCCGCACAACAACCGCGTCGGCGATTTCGACGTGTACGCGATGCTCAAGTTGCTCGACAAGACCGAGCACTCGTTCGACGAACTGCTCGACATCCTGGCCAAGCAGGGCGGATTGCTCGGCATCAGCGGCGTGTCCAATGACCTGCGCGACATCGAGCAAGCCGCCGAACAGGGTAACGAACGCGCCCGACTGGCCATTGACGTGCTCGTCGAGAGCATTCGGAATTTCATCGGCGCGTTCGCGGTCGCCCTGGGCGGGATCGACGTCATCGCCTTCACCGGCGGGATCGGCGAGAACGCGGTCGGGCTGCGTACGAAGGTTTGTGCGGGCATGGATTTCCTTGGGGTAAGGCTCGACGAAACGCGTAACCAGACCCGCGGTACCGAAGCGACGATCTCGTCCGACGATTCGTCGGTGCGGGTCATGATCGTGCCGACCAACGAAGAACTCGTGGTCGCGAGGCAAACGAAGGAACAGTTAAGCAAGCAATAATAGCTGGTGCGAGCATCCTTTCTCGCACCCGGCACGGCGGGAATTCTTTCCCGCGACACCTACAGGAGCAAGTGTTATGGCACAGCAGGCATTGGGACTGATCGAAACGCGCGGCATGGTGGCCGTTGTCGAAGCGACGGACGCGGCATTGAAAGCGGCGAACGTGACCTTTACCGGATCGAAACAGGTCGGCTCGGGGCTGGTGACGGTGATGTTCGAAGGTGACGTGGCCGCGGTCAAAGCGGCGACGGACGCCGGCGCGGCGGCGGCGTCGAAGATCGGCGAGGTGGTCTCGGTCAACGTGATCCCCCGGCCGCATAACGAGTTGGCGAAGATTATCCCCTCGAAGTAAACGGAGGGTCGCATGTTCATCGGCAAGATCAAGGGCAACGTGGTGGCTACGCGCAAACTCGAAACGGTCGTCGGGCAGAAGCTCGCGGTCGTCGAGCCGTACGGTATGCGCGGCGACGACGCGCCGACGCTGTCGCCGACCGGGCGAGCGCTGGTGACGATCGATCCGCTCGGGGCCGGCGAGGGTCAGTTCGTCCTCGTCACGCAGGGCAGCTCGGCGCGGCTCACCGAGATGACGAAGAAGATGCCCATCGACGCGGTGGTCATCGGCATCATCGACTCGATTACCGTCAACGACGGCGAAGTCTATCACGACAAGGCCGGGGCTTGAACGAAGTAGCCACAAGGAAAGCCAGGTGACGCTATGTCAGCGGTAACAGACGAACAAACCGTACGGGACGTGGTCAGCGAGGTGCTCGCGCGTCTCGGACAGGCATCGCCGACGAACGGCAGCGCCGCGCCGGCGGCGAGCCGGTCGGTGAAGGGACGCTTCGGCGTATTCGACAACGTCGAGGATGCGGTGGCGGCGGCGAACGACGCGCAGCGGCAACTCGTGACCAGGACGCTCGAACAGCGCGGGCAGGCGGTGCAGTGTATTCGTGACATCGTCATCAACCAGGCCGATGAGCTTGGCCGGATGGAGCTCGCCGAGACGAAGATCGGCCGGCTCGATCACAAAATCGAGAAGTTGGTGGTCGTCGGCGAGAAGGTCCCGGGCATGGAGATGCTCTGTACCGACGCGGTCAGCGGCGACCACGGGCTGTGCGTGACCGAGCACGCGCCGTTCGGCGTGATCGGCGTCATCACGCCGGTGACCCATTCGGTGCCGACGCTGGCCTGCAACGCGATCATGATGATCGCGGGCGGGAACACGCTGGTGTGCAACCCGCATCCGGCCGGTGCAAACTGTGCCGCCGAGGCGACGAGGCGCTGGAACCGGGCGATTGCCGAGAAGATCGGCATCGAGAACCTGATCTGCCTGATTGCAACCCCCACGCTGGAGACGGCCGAGGCGATCTTCACCCACCGTGACGTCGACATGCTGTGCGTCACCGGCGGCCCCGGTGTCGCCGCGGCGGCGATGGCGAGTACCAAGAAAGCGGTCGTGGCCGGCCCGGGCAATCCACCGGCGGTGGTCGACGAAACCGCCGACATCGAAAATGCCGCCACGGGCATCATCTTCGGCGCGGCTTATGACAACAACCTGCTGTGCATCGGCGAGAAGGAAGTGTTCGTCGTCGACGCGGTGGCCGACGCGCTGCTGGCGGCGATGTCGCGTCACGGCGGCTACCAACTCGACGCCGCACAGACCGCGGCCCTGGCCGAGGCGGCGATTCATCAGGACGCCAAGAGCGGACACTACATCCCGGACCGCAAGTTCGTCGGCGCCGACCCCACCGTGCTGGGCGAAGCGATCGGCGTGTCGGTGCCGGCCGGTACGCAGGTGCTCTACGCCGAAACCGACGAGCGGTCGCCGTTCGTTGCGTGCGAACAGATGATGCCCTTCGTGCCGATCGTGCGTTGCCGCAACGTCGACGAGGCCATCGCCAAGGCGGTGTACTACGAGCACGGTTTCGGCCACACCGCCATCATCTGGTCGCGGAGCGTCGACAACATGACCAAGATGGGCAAGGCGGCCAACACCACGCTGTTCATCAAAAACGGCGCGTGCATGACAGGACTTGGGCTCGGCGGGGAAGGGTTCGTTTCCTACAGCATCGCCACGCCGACCGGTGAAGGGCCTACAAGCCCGCTGACATTCACTCGAGTACGTCGCTGCGTCATGGTGGACAATTTGCGCATCCTGTGAGAAGGCGAGTTAGAAGTGAGACGTGAGACGTGAACAGCAGAAGTTGTCTCGCGGGAAAGGATTCCCGCGTCGAGATGGGTGCGAGAATGGATTCACGCACCAGCGTACGGCACGTCGGAGACATGCAATGATTCTTGGGCGTGTCGTGGGCAATGCGGTTTCGACGGTTAAGCATGCTTCGCTGATCGGACAGCGGTTGCTGACGGTTCAGCCGTTACGGTCGGGGTCGAATGATCCGGTGCTCGCGGTTGACGCGTTGGGCGCGGGAATCGGCAGCGTGGTCGTGATGACCAACGACGGTAAGAGCACACGTGAAATGATCGGGGATGATACCTCTCCGGTTCGGTGGGCGGTGATGGGAATCGTCGACGCGAGTGACGACTAGGACGATGTGATGAGCCGGAGCGTCATAACCGCGAATTTGCTTGACGACCTGCGTCGTGAAGGTCGCGAGATCATCGTGCCGCCGGACGCATTGATCACGCCGGCGGCGCGCGACTGGATTCGCGACAACGCCTACCCGGTGACCTGGTCGGACGGATCGACGAGCGACGGCGGCGGATCGCTCGGCGTGGTCGGGGATTTTGTAACGCAGTCGAGCTTGCGACCGTTGCGGACCGAGCTCGAACGCATTGCCGGTCGTCTCGAAAACTTCGAGGCCGGCGGCGACCGACTGAGCGCGTTGGCCGCGTTGAAGCGACTGTGCTGTGCGGTGCAATGCGGGAACCTACGACGCGGGCTGGTGCTGACCGACTCGGGCGTGGTGCCGGCCTGCGTGGCGAACAAGTTTCGCGGCGTTCGGGCCTGCGTCGGCGGCGGGGTGATGGACATTGACGAGGCGGTTCGAGAACTGGGGATCAACGTATTGGTGATCGAATACCCGAACCGAACGTTTCACGAAATGCGGCAGATGGTCAAACGCCTGGTGACCGGTGACGGTCATCCGACCGCGTCGGTCGGACAGGCGATCACGACGGCCGAGACGAGTAACTGCGGATGCGCGTTGGCACAGTCCTGGGACAGGTAACGCTGAGTCATTGGGACCCGTCGGTGACCGGCGGTCGGTTTCTCGTGACCCGACCCCTGGACGCCGAGGCGATCCGTGGCGGTGATTCGCAGCGTGAAGAAATCGTGGTTGTCTACGATGATCTCGGGGCGTCGCCGGGGACGCGGATCGCGTTCAGTGAAGGTGGAGAAGCGGCGCAGCCGTTTCGGCCGAAGTCCGTACCGATTGACGCTTACAACGCAGCCATACTCGACACGGTGAGCGTCGGCGATGGGGAAAAGGAGCCGCGCAAGTGAAGGTGCAGTCATGGTGAACGAATGGAAAATCAAAGAGGAGATCTGCTCGACCGGTCGGCGGATCTACGAGCGCGGGTTCGTCGCGGCCAATGACGGCAACATCTCGTACCGCATCAGCGAGCACGAGGTGCTCTGTACGCCGACGATGATCTGCAAGGGGCACGTCAAACCCGACGACATCTGCACCGTCGACCTTGAAGGGAATCAGCTTGCCGGACGACGCAAGCGCACCAGCGAAGTATTGCTGCACCTCGAGCTGTACAAGGCCGACCCGTCGCTCAAAGCGGTGGTGCACTGTCATCCGCCGCACGCGACCGCGTTCGCGGTGGCCGGTATCGAGATTCCGACGTGCATTCTGCCCGAGGTCGAGGTCTTCCTGGGTCCCGTGCCGACCGCGGTCTACGAAACGCCCGGCTCGAAAGCGTTCGCCGAAACGGTCCGGCCGTTCGTCGGCAAGGCGAACACCATCATACTCAAGAACCACGGGACGGTGAGCTTCTCCAAGACCCTCGAGTTGGCCTGCTGGAACACGGAAATCCTCGATTCGTATTGCCGTATCCTGATGCTCGCCAAGCAGCTCGGCAACGTCGATCGGATCAGTCCGCAGAAGGTGAACGAGCTGTTGGACGTCAAAACGAACTTCGGCATGGACGAAGACCCGCGCCGGCTCGAAAACGCCGACCTGTGCGCGAACACCGAATTCGGCCGCGGGTACAGTGCCAGTGGGACCGGGGCCAAAGGGTCGAACTGTTCATGCGGGTGCGGCGGAACGAGCGGCGAGAAGGGTGGTACAAAGACACCGCCGGTCGAGGCATTGATTCAACTGGTTACCAACGAGGTCATCAGCGCGTTGCGGTGAGCCACAGAACGGGTAGGAAACGATCATGAGAATCAGCATCATCGGTGGCGGCGGGCGCGTCGGGTCGAACGCGGCCTACGCTTTGCAATGTGCGGGTATCGTCGACGAGATCGTGCTGGTCGACGTCAACGCCGACCTCGTCGCGGGCGAGACGCTCGACCTGGTGCACGGTACGTCGCTGGCGGGCGATCAGCGTATCGTCACCGCCGGGTACGAGACCGCGGCCAAGTCCGACATCGTCATCATTACCGCCGGCCTGCGGCGCAAGCCCGACGAGAGCCGGCTCGACCTGATCAACCGCAACGTCGGGCTGTTCGGCGACATTCTCGGCAACCTGCAATCGACCGGACTGGCCTCAGATGCAATCGTCTTCGTGGTCTCCAATCCGGTCGATATTCTCACCCGCATGGCGGTCGAACGACTCGGTCACCCGGCCGAGAAAGTGATCGGACTCGGCACGGTGCTTGACACGGTGCGTTTCTGCTCGCTCATCGCCCAGGACCTGCGACTCCCGCCGACGCAGGTACGGGCGCTCATCCTCGGCGAGCACGGCGATTCAATGGTGCCCATCTGGTCGTCGGCCGCGGTCAACGGATTGCCGCTCACGCAATGGAAGGGCATGAACCCGGCCAAGCTCAATCAACTCTTCGACCGCACCAAGAAAAGCGGGGCGGAGGTAATCCGGCTCAAAGGCGGCGCGGGTTACGCCGTCGGGGTCAGCATCGCCGAGGTGGTGCACGCGATCGCGCTGGACCGCCGGCGCGTGCTGCCGATCAGCAGTCAGCAGAACGGCGCGTACGGCATCCGACGCACCTGCATCAGCGTGCCGACAGTGATCGGACGGGCCGGTGTGCTCGACCGTGTGGAACTCGAACTGTGGCCCAAGGAACGCACCGCCATTCAGGCGTCGGCCCGGGCCCTCGATGAAACATTCTCGAAGATCGGATCAGCGTAAAGCATACGACCAACTGGGGAGATCGCTGTGGAAAAGTCACTCGACGTTAAAATCGCCAAGATTCGTGCCAATCCTGCGAGCCGGGAGTTCATCCTCGCCGACGCCAAGGATCCGGACATGGCCTACGGCATGGCCGCGCCCGGCAAGTCGCCCGAGCACTACGCCCACGAGGGCAAGTTCCGCTCGCTGCCCGAGTTTCGCGAGTGCATTCGCCAGGTCGTGCATCAAGGCCTGGTCGACATCATGCTCATGTCGGCCCACACCAGCGACGTGTTGACCATCGGCGAACGGCTGTTCGACAACACGCACGTGACGCCGGCCGGCCGCGCCAACGACACCACCGACATCCACTTCGCCCGGGCCAGCAAGTACGGGTCGCAGCCGTCGCGTCCGTTTCGCACCGCGTTCGTCGATCACCTGCAATGCGGTCATCTCGATTGCGAGCCGTCCGAGCGCCGGCTCGGCGTCGACCTCGTGCTCTACAGCATCACGTTCAGTAACAACGCCGAGCTCGACCGCGAGACCGCCGAGGCCTACCGCAACTTTCGCGAGGAGGCCGAGCGCAAGCAGATCCGGCATTTCCTCGAGGTGTTCGATCCCAACGTCTCCGGCGCGGTCGAGCCGGAGAAAATCGGGCCGTTCATCAACGACATGATTTCGCGCACGCTCGCCGGCGTCCCGGACATTGCCAGACCGCTATTCCTCAAAATGGTCTACCACGGCCCGAAACCGATGGAGGAGCTGGCCGGCTACGACCCGTCAATCGTGATCGGCATCCTCGGCGGCGGATCGGGAACCACCTACGACGCGTTCAAGTTGATCGCCGAGGCGCAGAAGTACGGCGCGAAGGTCGCGTTGTTCGGCCGGAAGATCAACAACGCCGAGCATCAGCTCGCGTTCATCGAGTGCCTCCGCCGCATCGTCGACGGGCAAGTGTCTGCCGAAGAAGCGGTGCGCGTCTACCACGGCGCACTACAGGGTTTGGGCATCAAGCCCTATCGCACGCTGGACGACGACATGGCCCTGACCAACCCGGTCATGAGCTACGCGAGTTCGTCGGTATCGGTCCCGAACGTTCTCGGCCGCGCCCCGAGCCCGAAGGCAGCATCGGTCTCGACGTCGACCAACGGCGACGGTCGAGCTTTTCCGCGCAAGACCGACGGCGCCCCGGATTTCGCCAAGATGACCCCCGGCCAGCGCGCCAACTATCACAAGCAACGCTTGGCCCGGCTTTGAATGAGTGTGTGCTGAATAGCATGAGGCTGTGTGCCACTACTCTGTACTACTAACCTGCAGAATCTCGTTACGACGAGAAGATAATGTTCGGTCGCGGTCGGAAAGTCGGTATCGGGTTCTTGAAAGACCACATCGACATGCCAAGCTCCTGCCCCGGTAGGGGCTACTGAATGTAGCCAGGGGTGGAGCGCAGCGGAACCCCTGGTGAGCGAGGAACCCCAGGATCCCCGCCCC
>Ga0299906_10003307_pt1 | contig 13279 bp, 11 predicted proteins | sample RVTome_14_FD_200259 | JGI IMG/M metagenome (GOLD analysis project Ga0299906, IMG submission 200259) | Soil microbial communities from uranium-contaminated site in the Upper Colorado River Basin, Wyoming, United States - RVT145D125 (version 2) ...
CCTGCGGCACGACGCTCCACCCGGAGCGGGTGATCCACGGCCCACTGACAAGGAGGCGAGGGCCCGGGATCTCATTTCGGTTCACCCGGTCGCGGAACTCGAGGATCGACATGAGCGCCCCCAGGTCCACCGCCGTGGTTACCCCCGCCGCCAAGAGCTGCCTTGCCGATGTGGCGTATACGAGCTCCTGGTTCTGCTCGAACCAGGGCATCCAGTCGGCGTACTCGCCGTGGCCGAGGATCATGAGGTGGGCATGCACGTCGATGAGCCCCGGAAGCATCGTCTTTCCAGCGGTGTTGATGACCAGGGCCCCCGGCGGGATCTCGACCTCGGACGCCGGGCCGACCTCGACGATCGTGTTGCCCTCGATGATCACCGCGGCGTGGTGCAGGGGAGGGACCTCGTAGCCGTCCAGCAGCTGCCCTCCAACCAGGGCGATGGTGCCGCCCGCACCGGCCTGGGCGCTCGAGGGCGTCGTCATGACACAGACGCCCCCAAGGCCGACGAGGATGGCGATAGTCGTTCGTGAGCTCAGCTGCATTGTTCGACGCTCCTTGTCGAGGCCGCTCCTTGTCGAGGCCGCTCGTCGTCGAGGGCTCTCGTCGTCGAGGGCGCTCGTCGCCCTTACAGATCCGGATTGTTGTTCCGCTCGATGGCGGGCATGGGCAGGCACGTGATGTCGCCCACCTCGATGCCGTGGGGGTTGTCGGTCGCGAACAGATCCAGACCGTACTTGTCGATGTATCGCCTCAGGTCTCCCAGATGCGCGCCCTCCATGAAGAGCGTCCGAAACCGCTCGTCGATGAGCTTGTCCCGGATCTCGTTCGGGTCGGCCGTGGCCGGCGCCCAGATCTCGGTGATTCCGTGCCGCGCACGCACGTCGTTGATGATGTCCACGGCTGCCTGGCCGCCGCTCAACTCGGCGATGATGTACTGCGCCTCGTCGCCGCTGGCGATACGGATGGGCGCCGATGGTGTGGGATACTTGAGCGGGGCCCAGAGCTCCTGGGTCGCGTCGAAGGCCGGCGTGGGCCCGTCGAGGAGCGTCCTCGGATCGGGGGCGCCCGTATCGTCGATGGTCAGGTTCCGGAACCTGGGCGCGACGCTCCAATCGCCGACGTCCCAGGTGTGGACCTGGAGGCGGTTGCGCTGCTCGATGGTCGCGCTCGAGTAGGTGACGTTGAAGGCGAACGCCGGATCGACCTGCGCGGCGTCCGCGACGGCTCCGGCGTCGTCGCCCAGAATCAGCCGCACGCGCGCCCGGAACAGCAGGGCAGCCTGGCGCACGCTCGGCTCGACGTCCGCCGCGTCGATCGCCTCCGTCAGATGGCCCTCTGCCTGCGCGTATGCTTGTTCCGTCGTGTACTCGGGTCCGGTGCCATAGAAGGCCAGCGTGCAGTACAGGTCCGCCAGGTAGAGCTTGCCCAGTCCCTCGTAGAAGGCGAGCCGCGCGTAGTCCGCCGAATCCACGGCTCCGGCCGGAAGCTCGACGAAGTCGCCGTTGAAGATGCGCTGCTGATTGAGATGAGCGACCGCGATCAGGCGCTGCAGGGGGACGTAGAACCCCCCGCCCAGCGACAACCCGCGACCTTGCCCGCCTGCGCCCTGCTGGGACTCGGGCGTGACCTGCCGCGCGGCGAACAGGCGATGTTGCGGACCCGTGCTGGCGCTCACGAACTCGTCGCCGAACAGCCCCGCGTGAGAGATCGCCTCGTCGACGGCTCGGTAGAGCTCCACCGCCGCGCCGACCATCGCCTCGTTGAGGGTCACCTCCCTTGCCGCGTCCACCACGTTCGGATTGGGGTCGACCGACAGCAGAGAGTCGCACGCAGACTGCGCGAGCAGCAGCGGGGTCGCGAGGGCGACGCCGACGGCCATCGACGATCGGAATCGCCTGCCGGCAGCGGACGCTCTCTCGACTGATCTGTGCCTGTTCATTCGATTTGCCTCCGAGGACGTCAGAACGTGATCGTCAGGCGGGCAAAGAAGATGCGCGCCGGATCGAGCTCACCGTAGTTGCCCGTGTTTCCAAAGGAATCCACCCCGCTGGAGACATCGACCTCGGGATCGACCCCCGGGTAGTCCGTCCATGTGACGAGATTCCGACCACCCGCCGACAGTGCGGCGAACGATGCGCCCGGAATGCGGGCGACCAGCGACGATGGTAGGGCGTAACGCACGGTCAGCTCGCGCAGCTTGATGAAGCTCGCATCGTTGAGGAACAGCATCGGAGCGTCGGCCACTCTGCCTTCGAGTGCGGCCTGCTCGGCCGGCGTCAGCTCCGCCTCACGAAACGCGCACATGCGCCCTCCCGAGCGATTGCGGATGAAGCAGTTTCGGCGGCCCGCCAGCGTGTCCATCCGCTTGTGTCCGGCCCGCCGATTGAACAGGGCGCTGAACGTCAGGCTGTTGTAGAGGGTCATGGACGTGTTGAGCGTCTGCTGGTTGGTGGGATTGGGTCGTCCGAGGTACTGGAAGCCCTGATCCTGACCGAAGTCCAGATTGCCCGGTTCCCACACGGCGCTGCCGGGAACGATCGTTCCGTCCGGAGCGCGTTCCGCGTTCACGTAGATGGGCCCGAAGTAAGCGCCGGGTGCGTAGCCCTCGTGAAACATGCCCGCCATCCCGAACAACCCCCCCGTGATGGGCTCGAGCCCGCCCATGTCCGTGATGATGGGATCCTCCGTGCTGAATCCCAGCGAGGCGCTCCAGCCCAGGCTCGGCCGGTCCAGGATGCGCACGTCGACGAATCCCTCGATGCCGTTGTTCTCGACCTTTCCGATGTTGACGGACTGCTGCCCGGGGAAGCCGGTGCCGGGAGAGACGCTCCGCGTCATGATCGCGTCGGTCACGCTCTGATCGTAGTAGGTGAGCTTCACCGAGACGCGGTCGTCCATGAAGGACGCGTCGAAGCCGAACTCGTACTCCTCGTTCCGTTCGTGCTTCAGATCCGGGTTACCCGGAGCCTGGGGGCTGATGCCCGTCACCTGGACGCCGCCCTGGTCGAGACGCACCGGCACAAATGTCCGAATGGCGTCGTACGGCCCCGGCGCCTGCGCCGCCTGGCCCCACGCCACACGGAGCCGGAGATTGTTGACCGCTTCGGCGTTCCAGAACGGCATCCGGCTGACGACCAGGGACGCATTGGCGCTGGGAAGGTAGATGGCCCCCTGGTTCTGACCGACGCCGCTGTAGTCGTTCGCGCGCAGGGCGCCCGTTACGAACAGGTAGTCGTTCCAGGCCAGGGTCTCCTGCAGGTACGCGCCGGCCTCTGCCGACTCCTGGGCCTGTGTGCTCAGGCCGAAGATCACCGAGGCGTTACACGCGGTTGCCGTGGGTCCCGCAAAGCCCTCACGGCCCGTGCACCCGAGGGTGTCCGACCTCCGATTGAAGTACTGCGCGCCGACTGTCGTGGTGCTCCCGAGGCTGGAGCTCAGGTCCATGGATACCGTGTTGGCTTGATCGAAGGTCAGGACGCGCTCGATGATGCGTGAGTCGCTGACCTCGCCGCGGGACTGGGCGCCGAATGGCCGGTCGGGGTCGAGGGGCAGGATGTTCAGGTCCCTGGCAGCCAGATGATCGATGCCCAGCGTCAGCCGGCTAGCCAGCCAGTCGGCGGGGCGGACGCTCAAGGTCAAGCCGCCGATGAAGCGATTCGCGTCGTGGGTATTCACAACCGCGGCGATCTTGTCGGGGTGGGCCGAGAAGTGGCCGTGTCGCTGCTCACACACGGACCGCGGCGCGCCGTACAATACCGTCGCGGCGCAGTCCCCTTGCGAACCGTCCGGAAGTTGGCCGAATCCGAACTGCGGCTGGCCCAATTGGGCGTTGGTGATGATGCTGGTCGGGCTTCGGCCGGACCCACCGGTGCGCACCTTGTTCGATATGAAGGTGGAGCTGAGGGAGAGGTCGACAGCGTCGGTGAGGGCCGTGGTGAAGTTCCCGCGTCCCGAGACACGCTCGCTGTCGTTGTTCGGGAGGACCCCTTCCTCCTCGTCCCACCCCATCGAGGCGAAGTACTGCAGCCGCTCGGCGCCGCCCTGGACGCTGAGGCTCGTCCGCCGGATCCCTCCTAGCCGGAACGGGTCGTAGATCTCCAGCGGGTTGTGTCGGCCGAAGATGTCCCCGGTGGCCGGATTCAGCTCGGGCCGGAACTGCTGGATGACCGGGTCGTCCAGGTCCGTGAAGCCGCCGAGCGTGGTCAGGTTGAAGTAGTTGTCCTCGAAGGTGGCGACGTTCTGGTTGACTCCGAGCTCCGTGGAGAATTGAAACTGGGGAGCGCCCGTCGTCCCCCTCTTGGTGGTGATGATCAGGACGCCCGCCGCCGCCTCCGATCCGTAGGCCGCCGCGGCCGTCGGACCCTTCAGCACCTGCAGGTCCGCGATGTCGGCGGGGTTGAGGTCGTCCAACCGGGAGATCGTCGGGCCGTCCCCGAAGTCGATGGCGCGCGGTCCCGCTCCGGTATCGTTGTTGACCCTGACTCCGTCGATGAAGATGAGCGGGTTGTTCGACTGGGTCAGGCTCGTGGCGCCCCTCACACGGATCTTGGACGCGGAGCCCACCTCACCCGAGCCCAACGCGATGTTCACGCCCGGGGACCTCGAGTTCAGCACGTCCGACAGGCTGGTGACAGCCGCGGTCTGGATTTCCTGGGCGACGTTCACCCGCTCGATGTCCGTGCCCACCTGCTCGCGTCGGGCCTCCACCGCGGACAATGTCACCACGAGCTCCTCGAGATCGATCGCCCGCTCGGCGAGTACGAGCTCGACGGTTCGCGCTTCGCCCGCGCGGACCTCGATCGTCGTCTCGGTGGAGGCGTACCCGATCGAGGTGGCGAGTAGCGAGTAGGTGCCCGCCGGGGCCGTGAGCTGGAACGCTCCCCTAGCGTTCGTGAGGACACCGATGTTGGCGCCCACCAAGGTCACCACCACGTCCGCCAGCGGCTGGCCCACCTCGGAACGCACCGTCCCTGTGAGGGTCCCCTGCTGGCCCGCCGCCGCTACCGGCAGGAGGAAAGCCACGGCCGCGACGAATGCCAGCGCTCGGGATGCCCTGGGGCCCAAGACCACTCGGGCGTGTGGCGTGCCTCGTGGAGTCATACTCTCCTCCCAGTTCCTCGGGGTTTGAGGAGTCTCATGTACGCGGATTGGTATACGATTTCGCACGCGATTCACGCGGCAGTATTGGCGACTCCGCCGAGGCTTGTCAAGAAACCATACAGCCTTTCCTCGCTTGCAGCCTTTGTCGCAGGTGTATACGGATGCCCTGGGTTTATGGTATCACCGCCGCATGTCGGGCACCTCTTTGCATCCACTTGCGTATACAAAACTGGCCATGGTACGTTGCCCATTCGACTTCCCAGCCCTCATCCATGTCGACTCCCAATTGCTGTTCGAGCCAGCCGCGATCCTCATGGGCGACGAACAATCCAAAGCCCCTCCCATGTGCTCGGGTGAGGAGGCCGACCTGTCGATCCGGCCCCTTCGAACGAGCGCCGAGTTCAGTAGCTGCGTCGAGGCGCAACGAAGGATCTGGGGCGCCGGGTTCGCCGATGTGGCACCGGCCAGTCTGCTGCAGATCAGTCAGAAGGTCGGGGGACTCACGGCGGGTGCCTTCATGAGCGACGACTCCACTCTGGTCGGTTTCGTCTACGGCTTGACGGGGGTCCGCGATGGGCGCCTCTCTCACTGGTCCCACATGCTCGGGGTGGTGCCGGAGCATCGCGGCCGTGGCATCGGGCAGAAGCTGAAGCACTTTCAGCGGCGCTTCGTCTCGGAGCTGGGCGTCGAGGAGATCCGGTGGAGCTTCGACCCGCTCATGGCGGGAAACGCCCACTTCAACCTCAACCTCCTTCAGGTCCAGATCGAATCGTACGAGCCCGAGATGTATGGAGAGACCGGGAGCGACCTCCACTTCCTCGGCACGGATCGCTTCGTCGCCCGTTGGGACCTCACCACCGACGATCGCGGAAGCACCGACAACGCGAGGGGAGTCGACCTCGGCAGCCCGAGCGACGTCCGCGAGCTTCCGCTGGCGAACGCGCTTCCCGGTGGGGACTGCCCGGACCCAGCCTTCGGGAACCCCGCGCCGCGGCGCCTACGGATCGAGATCCCGCAGGATGTCCTGAGAATTCAGGAGGAGGATCCGGAGCTGGCCTTTGCTTGGCGGCAATCCACCCGAGCCGCCTTCAGGCAGTGCCTCCGGGCAGGGTATCGCGTCGCGGCGTTCACCCACCTCGGCGGAACCGAACGGGGTGCCTACGTCCTCGAGCGCGAAGACTGGGCGGCGGAGCGAAACGATGGTTGAGCTCCGGTCGGTGGTCCTCCGCGAGATCGACCTCTCCCTCCGCCGACCCTTCCGCATCTCGTCCGGCGTCACCCGGGAGCGGCGCATTCTGCTCCTGGAGCTCGTGGACCGGAGCGGGATCAGCGAGTGGTCCGAATGCGTCGCGGGGGAGTCCCCCAACTACAGCCCGGAGACGATCGACACGGCGTGGCTCGCGCTCCGTCTGTGGTTGATCCCCGCGGTGATCGGTCGACCGTTCGAGCACCCCTCGGACGTCGACTCGGCGCTGAACCGCGCGGCGCGTGGGCACCCGATGGCCAAGGCGGCCCTCGAGATGGGCTACTGGGCGCTGACCGCTCGGCTCCAGGGAGAGTCGCTGGCCGGCGTGCTCGGGGGAACGCGGGCCACCGTGGAAGCCGGCATCTCCCTCGGTATCGAGGAGAGCACCGATCGCCTGGTCGAGGAGGCCACGCTCGCCCGGGACGCCGGCTATCGAAAGATCAAGATCAAGATCGCGCCGCAGTTGGACCACGCGCCGTTGCGGGCCGTGCGCGAGGGACTCGGGAACGACGCACGCCTCGCCGCCGACGCGAACGCATCGTACACGCTCGACGATCTGCGAGACCTGCGGAAGCTCGACGAGCTGGGGCTCCTCATGATCGAGCAGCCGCTGGACGGCCGCGACCTCCTGCGGCACTCCGTGCTCCAGAAGTCGCTCGAGACCCCGATCTGCCTGGACGAGTCCGTCGACTCCGTCGATCGGGCGGAAGACATGATCGTCCTGAGCAGCGGCAAGATCCTGAACATCAAGCCCGGTCGCGTGGGCGGCTTCACGGCTGCGGTGGCCATTCACGACCGCTGTCGCGAGGCGGGCATCCCGGTATGGTGCGGGGGGATGCTGGAGAGCGGGATCGGCCGCGCATACAACATCGCGCTGGCCTCCTTGGACAACTTTCGCCTGCCGGGCGACCTATCCCCGAGCCGCCGGTATTGGGAAAGCGACATCGTCGACCCGGAGTGGACGATGTCCGCCGACGGCTTGGTCGACGTCCCGTGGGCGATACCGGGAATCGGTGTGCGCGTCGACCGCGAACGGGTCGAACGGTTGGCGAGACGAACGGAAGAGATCGCGGCAAGACCAACCTGAACAGGAGTAATCCTCATGCGAGCATGGTTCGCAGTGCTCACGGCGACAGCCATCGCGGCTTCGTCCACGCCCATCGAAGGGCAGGACCTCGTCGCGATTCGCGCCGGTCGGCTGATCGACGGCACAGGGGCGCCGCCCGTCACCAACGCGGTGGTGCTGGTCCGGGGAGGCGTGATCGAAGCGGTGGGCCCGGCCGCGCAGGTCACGGTGCCGGCTGATGCGCGAGTCGTCGACATGAGCCAGCGCACGGTCATGCCCGGCATCATCGATGCGCACGCGCACCTGTCGATCCGACCCGACGTGCGGACCCTCGAAGGCCAGCTCGAGGGCATGACCCAGCCCGACGCGAAGCAGATGGCCCGGATCGTCCGCAACATCCGCGTGCAGCTGCTCGCGGGCGTGACCGCGCTGTACGTCGTGGGTGAGGTCCACTACAACGACATCCACGCCGCCGAGGCCGTCGCCGACGGCGTCATCGCGGGTCCGCGCATCTATCCGAGCGGCAACTTCATCTCGACCACCGCCGGCCACGGGCCCGCCGAGTATCGTACGACCAACGGCCCCTGGGAGATGCGTACGTTCGTTCGCCAGAACTACGAGATGGGCGCGCATCACATGAAGCTCACCATCACCGATCGGGCCCGCGTGGGGCCGAACAACGGCACGCCGTACGCGCCCGGGGAAAGCAACTACACGAAGGAGGAGATCGACGCGGCGGTCGACGAGCTGCACCGGCTGGGGATCGAGGCGACCGCCCATGCCAACGGCGAGTCGATCCGTCTCGCCGTCGAGGCGGGCGTGAACTCCATCCAGCACGGTGGGAACCTCACGCCCGAGCTGATGGACCTGCTCGCCGAGCGCGACGTCGGGGTCGTGAACACGTACACCATCGGCTATCAGGGCGTGTTCAACGAATGGGGGTTCCTCGACAACGAGGCCAACAGCATCGGGGACTGGATCGGGCGCGGAAGACAGGTCCATGAGAGGACGCTCGCCGAAAACGAGCGACGGTCGAACAGTCGCGCCACGCGGCTCGCTCAACTGCGGACGGCCAAGGACCGGGGGGTCAAGATCGGCGTCGGTACGGACAGCATGCACGGCTTCATGGCCCTGGAGATGGAGAACCTCGTAGCCGCCGGCTTCACCCCGCTCGAGGCGATCGCCGCCGCCACGGGCATCAACGCCGAGATCGTCGGAATCGATGACGAGGTCGGGACCCTCGAGGTCGGCAAGCTCGCCGACATCATCGCGATCGACGGCAGGCCCGACGAAGACATCGGCGCACTGGCGAACGTGACCTACGTGATGGTCGGTGGGAGGGAGTACTCGGGTCTCAGCTTCCGTTGAAGGCGAAGCGCGCTACCACGACCCTCGCTCGCCGACCTCCGCGATGACACCGGCCAGGCGTCGCGCCGCACCGCGCCAGTTGGCCTCCGTGGCCCGCTGCGCTCCAGTCGCGTCACGGTCCTCGACGGCCCTGATGATCGCGCAGTGCTCACGCACCGAGGTCTCGATCTGGTCGGTGAGCGCGCTCACGTAAACGCGGACGTACCGCTCGGCCTGCGGCTTGATGGCTCTGAGAAGAGCGATCAGCCGGGGGCCGCCGGCCGCCGTCACGAGGGCGTTGTGGAAGTCGCGGTCGAGCTCGTAGTAGTGGCCGGGCTGTCTCGGCCGCTCGCCGGTGCTCTGTTCGAGCGAGGCGTTGACCTCGCGCAGTCGGGTGACGAGGGCATGGTGCCGGTGATCGTCCAGTCTCACCGAATACCACGCCGCTAGCCCCTCGAGCTGGCCGATGAGGTGCAGGAGCTCATCGGCGTCCTCCTTCGTGAGTGGAGCGATGGCGGGCCGCCAGCGCCCCCCTGACGACGGGCTCTGGATGTAGCCCTCCTGCTCGAGGCGCTGCAGAGCCGCACGGACAGGTGTACGGCTGACCCCCAGCCTGTCCGCGACGTCGGACTCGATGATTCTGGCCCCGGGCGCCAGGCGGCCGTGAACGATGAGCTCACGGAGGCGCCTGTAGGTCTGCGTCGCTCGGTCCTTCCCGTTCTCTGGGGCCATCGGACTCCTTGGCGGACGGCATCGCGCGCCGGCCCGAGAGCCTGACGACGGACGGCGGCCATGCGCCTCGCCGGAACCGTGGGACACGTTCGGCAATCCCTGAATATAGCGCGCGCGCGTCGTTTCGCATGCGTTCTTGTATACAAGGGCGCGGCGGCGCGTCTGAGGGAAGAAGATCTCCCGGAGGTCCGATGCCTGGCATGGATGTCAGCGGACGCAAACCGGCGCATCCTTCCGGCGCATCCTTGTGGAAGCCGTGAGCGGCACAATATTGAAGGGCACCTTGTCGTTCGTGCGACTAACCAGAGGGCACGGCGATGCTGATACGATCGGTTCTCGTGGTGATGCTGGTGGCCAGTGCGGGGTGCTTCTCGTTCGCGGAGTCCACAGCCGCTCCCCCGGACAGGTTGCTCGAGTGACGCTCGGCGTAACCCGAGCCATGGGAGACGGCTCTCGGCAACCGATACGGGTCGAAGGGCTGGTCGTCTCTTCGACGGTTGGACCAGGATCCGACGCAACTGGGGCGATCTCGCTCGAGCAGGTCAGCAAGCAGCCCATCGGAAACTTCCGCGAGGTCGTCACGTTCGACACGGTATCGATCCTGCAGTATGACATTCGTCGACTGGAGATCCGCCGCTTTTCGTGGATCAGGTCCGGAATCGGAGTGGCGGTCTTGGGCACGTTCGTCCGCGCGGCGTACGTCCGCTTCAAGCCTTCTACCGAGGTGCGCTGACCCGTCGACGAAGTGGCTGAGGCTCGGTCAGGCGACCCTGCTCCGGGCTTCGCGCGGATGCAGTGTTCAAGTGTTCGACTGAACCAATCGCCGCCTCACAGCGGCGCGATCACCTCCGCAACGTCCAACTCGAAGGCCGCGTCCGCTCCCCCGAGCGTCCATGCGACGCGAACGGCTTCCTCACGCGGCGCGTCCGGACCCGTCGCGGCGTCCCACATCCGGAGCTTGCCCTCGAACGGGTCGACCACCCAGTACGCGGGCACGCCGAACTCCAGGTAGCGGCGCGGCTTCAGCACCCGGTCGATCCTGTGGGACGAAGGAGAGAGGACCTCCACCACGAGCGCCGGCGGCACCTCCACACCGCGGTCCGTGATGCCCGCCCGTCCAGCGGTGGGCACGACCACCATGTCCGGCCGCAGGAACTGGCCGGTCACGAACAGCAGGTCCACGTCCTGGAGGACCCAGCCCAGGCCGCCACCCTCGACGTACTCGATCAGCGTGACGAGCAGCCGCCCGATCACCTTCTGGTGGTGCGGCGTGGGCGCGGGCGTCACCAGCACCTCGCCGTCGATGACCTCGTAGCGGTTCCCGTCGTCGGGCAGGCGAGCATACTCGGAGTAGGTCCACTCACCGGTCGCTCCTGCGAACTGGCTCATCGGATGACTCTCCATGCCGGGGTACGATGCGCAGCAGTGGGGGACCTGCGAATGTTAGGCTGGGCCGTCTCTTGCCGCACCCGATCCTTCCTCGTACCCGTGCGGGCGCGGCGCGGATCATCTCCGGAGTCATGAAAGACGCCTCGCGCTCCACCCGCATTGCCGTCCACCTGGACGCGCCACCGGCCCGCGTCTACCGCGCGCTGGTCGATCCGCAGGCGATCGCCGAGTGGAGGGTACCGACCGGCATGACGTGCGAGGTGCACTCGTTCGACGCGCGCGAGGGCGGCACCTCCCGGATCTCGCTCACCTACGACGCGCCCACCGATGCGGGCAAGACGACCGCACGGACCGACACCTACCGCGGCCGGTTCGTGGAGCTGGTACCGAACGAGAGGGTCGTGGAGGTCATCGAGTTCGAGACTACGGATCCCGCGCTTCGGGGCGAGATGACCAGCACCATTACGCTCACTGCGGCGGACGGCGGCACGGACCTGCTCGCCGTGCACGAGGGGTTGCCGCCGGGACTCGCCGCTTCGGACAACGAGCTGGGCTGGCGCGAGGCGCTCGCGAAGCTCGTGGCCCTCGTCGAAGGGTAGTAGGCCGGGAATGCGGTCGAGATCTTTGGCAACCACTGCATCCCCCCACGGTGGACTCCACCTCTGCCGCATTCCGCTGCGAACGGCAAGAGACCTGGATGCTACGATTCACCCCTTCCCCACCCCCAGCAGCTTCGCAATCGGGTCATACGCGCGGTCCACAACCCGCTCCTTCAGCGGTATGATCGCGTTATCCGTAATGGTGATCCCCTCCGGACACACGTTCGTGCAGCACTTGGTGATGTTGCAGTAGCCGATCCCCAGCTCCTCGCGTAGGTGCGCCACGCGATCGCCGGTGTCGATGGGGTTCATCTCGAGCTGCGCCACGTGGATCAAGAAGCGTGGGCCGGCGAACTCGTCGTGCAGGTGGTGATCCCGCAGCACGTGACAGACGTCCTGACAGAGGTAGCATTCGATGCACTTCCGGAACTCCTGCGAACGCTCGACGTCGTACTGGTCCATGCGCCACGTGCCGTCGGCGGCGTCGGGCTCCTTGGGCCTGAACCCCTGGATGGACCGCTTGACCTCGTAGTTCCACGAGACATCTGTGACGAGGTCGCGGATCAGGGGAAACGCGCGCATGGGCTCCACTGTGATCGGTTCGTCCTTCGGCAGATCGTCCACGCGCGCCATGCACATGAGCTTGGGCTGTCCGTTGATCTCCGCCGAGCACGACCCGCACTTGCCGGCCTTGCAGTTCCAGCGCACGGCCATGTCGTGCGCCTGGTCGGCCTGGATCTGATGCATGGCGTCGAGCACGACGTAGCCGGGCTCGAGCTCCACCTCGTACGTCTTGAAATCGCCGCCCTCGGCGGTGCCACGCCAGACCTTGAACGTTGCAGTGGCCATCAGCCCTGCTCCTCTATGATGTCCTCGAGCTCCTGACGCATGGGCGGGATGTCCTCACGCCGGATCGTCATCTCGCCGTCGGGTGCCTTGGATATGACGTGGTTGAACGTGCCCCACTCGGGCTTCTTCTCCAGGTAGTCGATCCTGGAGTGCGCGCCGCGGCTCTCCTTGCGCGCCTGTGCAGCCAGGACGATGGCCTCGGCCACCGTGAACAGGTTCGGCAGGTCGAGCGTGGTGTGCCAGCCGGGGTTGTACTCGCGGTTGCCACTGGCGCCTATCTTGCACGCACGCTCCTTCAGCTTCGCGAGCTCCTCCCTGGCCTCGGCCAGTCCCTCCTCGTCTCGTACGATGCCCGCTTTGTCCTGCATGAGCTTCTGCAGCTCGTGCTGCAGCCGGTAGGGACCCACGTCCGCTCCGGGATCGCGCTCGAGCGGTGCGAGCGCCTCGCGCTCCGCGACCTCCACCTGGTCGTTGCCTACCGTCACGCTCGAGTGTGCGCGGGCAAACTCGGCGGCGTACTGTCCCGCCCGCTGACCGAACACCAGCAGGTCCGACAGCGAGTTGCCGCCGAGCCGGTTCGCTCCGTGCAACCCGGCGGCGACCTCGCCGGCGGCGAACAGACCGGGCACGGTGGTCGCCATCTGCGTATCGCCGTCGACACGAATGCCACCCATCATGTAGTGCGTGGTGGGGCCGACCTCCATCGGCTCCTTCGTGATGTCGATGCCCGCGAGCTCCTTGAACTGGTGGTACATGCTCGGGAGCTTCTTCTTGATGTGGGCCTCGGCTTTCGGGATGTGCTCCTTGATCCAGGCGATGTCCAGGAACGCGCCACCATGCGGGCTACCCCTGCCCTCCTTGACCTCCCGCACGATCTTGCGCGCGACGTGATCGCGGGTGAGCAGCTCGGGCGGCCTGCGCGCGCTCCGATCGCCCCTCACGTAGCGCCAGC
>Ga0299906_10003309_pt1 | contig 13277 bp, 10 predicted proteins | sample RVTome_14_FD_200259 | JGI IMG/M metagenome (GOLD analysis project Ga0299906, IMG submission 200259) | Soil microbial communities from uranium-contaminated site in the Upper Colorado River Basin, Wyoming, United States - RVT145D125 (version 2) ...
CGCGTCGTACTTCTCCGACAATCTCGCGAAGGCGAGTCGGTAGCTTTCCGGGTCGGGCTTGCTTCTGCGCACGTCGTCGGCGGAAACGATCACGTCGAAGCAGCGGGCGACACGCAGTTGCGCGAGGATCGGGTCGATGTCGGAACGAAGGGCGCCGCTGCACAGGGCCAGAGCGCGGCCCGCCGCCCGAAGGGATTCGATCAGGGAGACCGCACCGGGGTAGGCCGTCACCCCGTCGCGCAGGCCACGCAGGAACGCTTCGGATTTCGCTCCGACGAGTTTCGCGAGGTTCGCGTCGTCGAGGGCGATCCCCTTGGCCCGGAACGCTTCCCGGAACGCGTCGCGGTCGTCGAACCCCATATAGACCTCGACGTACTCCTTCCACGGGAACCCCATCCCGAGCGGATCGAGAACCTCGGTGAACGCCCGGTAATGCATCGGTTCGCTGTCGACGAGAATCCCGTCGAAATCGAAGAGGACCGCTTCGGGCTTCGGGAGCGAAAGGGGATTCATCGGAATTCCGGGATCTTCATCATAAAAGGAAATATACCCCGGATCCGCTCCTCGGAGAAACCGGACGAACATTCCTTCCGGGATACGATCGGTGAACCTCCCGTTGCCGGACCGGTCGTTCGCCGGCTGATCGCCCTAATCCATTTAATAATTAAAGTATTTTATCTGCCAGCCGATAAAACCGAAGCCATGACAAGCAGTCGAGGTGAAAAAGACGAAGGATTCCGGGAAACGCACGGGCGGCATACAACGCCGCTTCCGTACCGGAAGAGCCTGCGGGTGGCGGTAGTGATCACCATCCTCTTGGGGATGCTCTGTCCGCCGACGCGGGCCGCGGAAGGAATCGGGGAGGGCGACGTGAAGGCCGCCTTCGTCCTCAACTTCCTCAGATTCGTGGAATGGCCGGCCTCCGCCTTCCGCTCCCTGGAAGACCCCATCGTGATCTCCGTCCTCGGCAGCGATCCCATCGCGGCCTCCCTCGCGTCCCTTGACGGGAAGAAGGTTTCGGGGAGGCGGGTGGTTGTCCGGAAGGTTCCGGTCCTGTCGGCGCTGGAGAGGTGCAACGTGCTCTTCGTCGGCGCTTCGGAGAAGGCGGCCCTGGAACCGGTCCTTGGCGCCGTGCAGCGGTGGTCCGTCCTGACGGTCGCCGACTTCGAGGGGTTCGCGGGCCGGGGCGGCACGATCGGATTTATCCGGCAGGACGACCGGGTCGGGTTCGAGATCAACGAGGAGTCCGCCAAGAAGGCGGGAGTGAAGATCAACGCGAAGCTCCTCTACCTCGGCAAGAGCGTCCACGGCCGCGAGGGAGGCGGGAGATGATCCTGTCGCTCCGGGATGCCCCCATCCGGAAGAAACTCGTGGCCGTCATTCTGCTGACCAGCGGGCTCGTCCTGGCCGGTTCCTCGATCGTGTTCGTAGTAAACGAGGCGTTGTCCTTCCGGACGGATGCACGGAATGCCCTGGTATCGACCGCCACCGTGATCGGCAACAACAGCGTCGCCGCGCTCATGTTCAGGGACGCGAAAGTGGCGGACGAGTCGATCCTGGGGCTTCGCCGTAACGAGTCGATCCTTGCCGCCTACCTGCTCACGGGCGAAAACGAGATCCTGGCAGCCTACGTCTCCCCGAAGGCGGTTCCCGGGGATCTTCCCCTCTCGGTCGGACTCGTCGCCGGTCGCCGGAAAGTGAACGCCGGGGAGCTGGAATCTCTCCACAGGGAAGCCTCTTCCTGGAATTTCCGCGCCATCGACGCGGTGTCGGACATCACGATCGAGGGACAGCGGATCGGAACGGTGGTCCTGCGGGCCTCGTTCCACGAGCTCGGGGGCCGCATGAAGCGGTACCTCATCCTCTCCGGTCTGGTACTCATCGCCTCCTTCTGCGGCGCGTACCTGCTCTCCCGACGTTTCGCCCCCACGATCTCCCGACCGGTTGTGGAGCTGGCCCAAATAATGAAGACCGTGTCCAAAGACCAGAACTTCGGCGTGCGCTGTGACAAGCACAGCGACGACGAGATCGGGGAACTGGTCCAGGGATTCAATACGATGCTCGGCTACATCCAGGCCCGGGACGAGAAACTGATGCGGCACCGGGAGGAGCTCGAAGAGGAGGTGGCGCGAAGGACCGTCGAACTCGTCCATGCAAAGGAGGCCGCGGAAGCCGCCAGCATCGCGAAATCGCAGTTCCTGGCGAACATGAGCCACGAGATCCGGACCCCGATGAACGGGATCCTGGGGATGACCGAAATCCTTCTCCAGGGGGAACTGCCGTCCGAGTATCGCCGGAACGTGGAGCTTGTCCGCCGCTCCGGGGAGGGGTTGCTCGACATCATCAACGACATCCTCGATTTCTCCCGGATCGAGGCGGGGAAGATCGAGCTGGACGAAATCCTCTTCGACATCGGGGGGGTCGTGGAAGAGGTTGCGGATCTCCTTGCGTCGCCCGCCCAGTCCAAGGGGCTCGAGCTTGCCACGTTCGTCGAGCCGGAGGTGCCTTCCTCTCTCCGGGGGGATCCCGGCAGGGTCCGGCAGGTTCTGGTCAACCTGGTGGGGAACGCCGTGAAGTTCACGGACCGCGGCGAGGTGATCGTCCGGGTGTCCGCCCAGGCCCGGGACGAGGGGTCGGTGACCGTGCGGTTCTCCGTCCGGGACACGGGGATCGGCATCCCCTCCGAGTCCCAGGGAAAAATATTCAACTCCTTCACCCAGGCCGACGGCTCCACCACCCGGAAGTTCGCCGGCACCGGGCTCGGGCTGACCATATCGCGGCAGCTGGTCGGGTTGATGGGCGGGGAGATCCAGGTCACGAGCGCGCCGGGCGTGGGGTCGGAGTTCGCCTTCACCGTTCCCTTCCGGAAGGGGGAGACGTCGGCACGTCTCCCGTCGGTCCCGCGGTCGGATCTGCGGGGATTGCGGGTGCTCGTGGTGGACGACAACGCCACGAACCGGGAGATCCTCCAGAAGCAGTTGTACGTCTGGGGGGTGCACTGCCGCGGCGCCGGAGGAGGGGAGGAGGGGCTATCCGTCCTCCGGGAAGCGGCAACCGAAGGTGCTCCCTTCGACCTGGCGATCCTGGATTTCAATATGCCCGCCATCGACGGCCTGCAGTTGGCGGGGATGATCAATTCGGACCCGTTCCTGTCCGGGATTCGCCTCATCATGATCTCCTCCGTCGGGATCCGCGGGGACGGACGAAGGGCGCGGGAGACAGGGATTTCCGGGTACCTGACCAAGCCGATCCGCCGGGACGTCCTCTTCGAGAGCATCGCCGCGGTCATGGGGCTCGGCGACCCTGGGGAGGAAGGGAGCCTGGTCACCCGCCACAACGTTGTGAAGGCGCGCCGGAAGATCGAGGGGAAGATTCTGCTGGTGGAGGACAACCCCATGAACCAGGAGGTCACCCTCGGGATGCTCTCGGTCCTCGGGTGCGTTGCCGACGTCGCGGGAAACGGCCGGGAATGCCTCGACGCGCTCGCCGCCACGAGGTACGACCTGGTTCTGATGGATTGCCAGATGCCGGTCATGGACGGGTACGCGGCCACACGCGCGCTCCGGGCCCGGGAGAAGGAGTCCGGGGAAGGTCATCTCCCCGTCGTGGCCTTGACCGCCAACGCCCTGGCCGGAGACAGCGATGCCTGCCTTGCCGTCGGGATGGACGGGTACCTGTCCAAGCCCTTCACGATCCAGAAGCTCGAGAACACGCTCTCGACGTGGCTTTCCGTGGAGCGCGAGAAGGAACGCGGCGGCGCCGAAGCGCCGGAGGAACCGGCCAAAACAGCGAAGCCCCCGAGCTCCCCGATCGACAAGACCATACTCGACGGGATCCGGGAGCTCGAAGGACCCGGAAACCACGGTTTCTTCGAGCGGATCCTCAACCTGTACCTCTCGGGCGCCACCGGGCTGGTGGGAGAGGTCCTTTCCGCGGCGGAGAAGGGGGACTCGGAATCCCTCCTGCGGGCGGCCCACATCCTGAAATCCAGCAGCGCGAACGTGGGAGCGACCGGTCTTTCGCACCTCTGCCGGGAGATCGAAGGGAAGGCCCGGGCGGGCGAACCGGTCGCCGCCGGCGACCCCCTCCTGCCGAAATTCGAAGGGGAGTTCCTGTCGGTCCGGGAATCGCTGACAGCCATCCTGAAGGGGAGATCGGCATGACGGAACCCATCGAAACCTCCCCGCTGGTGCTGGTGGTGGACGACGATCCCGGGGCCCGGATGCTGGCCGCGGCCTCCCTCAAGAAGGCCGGGTACGCCACCGTGGAGGCGGCGGACGGAAATGACGGGGTGTCGGCGTTCGGGCGGTTCCAGCCGGACCTCATCCTGATGGACGCGGTGATGCCGGGAATGGACGGCTTCGCCGCCATCCGGGAGATACGCAACCGCCCCGGCGGGGTGCGCGTCCCCGTTCTCATGATGACAGGTCTGGACGACCTGGCCTCCATCCAGAGGGCATACGAGGTCGGGGCGACGGATTTCGCCACCAAGCCGGTCAACTGGGTGCTCCTCGGGCACCGGGTGGGCTACCTCCTGCGCTCCAGCCGCGCGTTCCTCGACCTGGCGGGCAGCGAGGAGAAGACCCGGGCCCTTCTTCGGGCGATCCCGGACCAGATCTTCCGGCTCGACGCCGACGGCATCATCCTGGGGCTGGTCGCGGGTCAGGAGCACGAAGCGATCCCCTCGTATCACGACTGGGCGGGGCGGAAGGTTCAGGAAGTACTGCCGGCCGAGGCGGTTGCGGAGGCCTTGCGGCACGCCGAGGAGACGCGCATGACCGGCGAGGTCCGGATGTTCGAGTACGACGTGACCTCCGGGCCGGAGCCCCGGAGCTTCGAAGGGCGGGTCGTCTCGATCCCGGACGGGGAATCGCTGTTCATCTCCAGGGACATCACCGACCGCAAGAAGGCGGAGGAGCGGCTGGCCTACATGGCGTACCACGACGCCCTGACCGGTCTGCCCAATCGGGTCACGTTCAACGACCGGCTTGTGCGGGATCTGGCCCGGGCGAAGCGCCGGAAGGAGGTCGTCGGGGTTGTGCTCGTCGACCTGGATCGGTTCAAGGAGGTTAACGACACCCTCGGCCATGCGGCCGGCGACCGCCTTCTCGTTGCGGTGGCGAAGCGGCTCCAGGGCGTCGTGCGGGAGACGGACACCCTGGCCCGGATGTCGGGGGACGAGTTCTGCATCATCCTGGCGGACCAGCGCGATGAGCGCAACGCCATCGAGGCGGGCCACAGGATCCACAACGCGCTCGCCGCGCCGTTCCCGCTGGACGGTCAGGAGACGCACGTGAGCGCCAGTCTTGGGATCAGCCTGTACCCGGCAAACGCCGGCTCTCCGGAATCCCTCGTGAAGCAGGCGGACATCGCCATGTTCCGGGCGAAGGCGCTGGGAAGGGACACCTTCCTGCCCTTCTCGGAGGAGATGAGCGGCGAGGTCACGGAGCGCGTCCGGATGGAAAAGGGACTGCGCAGCGCGTGCGAGAAGAAGGAGTTCATCGTCCACTATCAGCCCGAGATCGACCTGCGGACCGGGAAGATCGTTGGCGCGGAGGGGCTCGTGCGGTGGAAGACGGAGGACCAGGGGATCGTCCCGCCGGGGCAGTTCATCCCCCTTGCGGAGGAGACCGGCGCCATCGTCCCGATCAGCGAGTGGGTCATAGAGACCGCGTGCACCCAGGCGCAGGCGTGGCATGCGCAAGGGTACGCCCCCTTCCGCATCTCCCTCAACGTGTCCGCCCGGCTGTTTCACCGATATGACCTGAATGCGACGATTCGCGACATCCTGCGGCGGACTGGGTTTTCGCCGGGATCGTTTGAACTGGAGATCACCGAGTCCGTCGCGATGCGAAACGTGGAGAGCACCATCGAGACGCTCTGGAAGCTGAGCGGGGCTTCCATCCGCGTGGCGATGGACGATTTCGGGACGGGGTACTCCTCCCTCGCCTATCTTCAAAAATTGCCGATCCACCTTCTGAAGATCGACATGTCCTTCATCCGGGAAATGGACCGCAATCCCGAAGACCGGACGATCGTGAAAACGATTATCGCGATGGCGCATTCCCTGAACATTGAAGCGCTCGCGGAGGGCGTGGAACGAGTGGAACAACTGGATCTGCTGAAATCGTTCGGCTGCGACCTGGCCCAGGGGTTCTTCTTCAGCAAGGCCGTCCCCGCGGAGGAATTCACCCGGCTGTTGGAGGAAAACAGGAGGATGACGGTATGAGAACAAACATTACGGTGAAAATCGGGATCTCTCTCGCGGCACTGATCCTCGCTGTATTCGGTCACATGGGGGCCCCCTTCGCCGCGCCGCTCCCGGCGATCAACCTGGAGTCCATGAGCCTGGAAGATCTCATGAACATCCGGGTCTACGCCGCCTCGCGCTATGAGCAGAAAAGCTCGGAGGCGCCCTCCTGGGTGAGCATTGTGACCTCGGACGAGATCCGGAAATACGGATATCGCACCTTCGACGACATCCTGAAGAGCGTCCCGGGGTTCTACGTCAGCTCCGACCGGAACTACAGTTATGTCGGAGTGCGGGGTTTCGGCCGGCCGGGGGACTACAACACCCGGGTCCTCCTGCTCGTGGACGGGCACCGGATCAATGACACCGTCTACGACATGGCCGCCATCGGCACGGATTTCATCGTCGACGTCGACCTCATCGACCGGGTCGAGATCATCCGGGGGCCCAGTTCCTCCCTGTACGGATCCAACGCCTTCCTGGGGGTGATCAACGTCGTCACCCGGCGCGGGAAGAACGTAGGAGGCGTCGAGGCCTCGGCCGATGCCGGAAGCTTCGAGACCTACAGGGGACGCCTGACCTACGGAAAGACCCACGGGAGCGGGCTGGACCTCATCGCGTCGGGAACACTCTACAGTAGCAGGGGGGACGACCTCTTCTTCCCCGAGTTCAACGATCCGGCGACGAACAGCGGAGTGGCGGCGGGCCGGGACGGCGACAGGTTCGGAAACGCGTTTGCCTCTTTGTCGTGGAAGGATTTAACGCTCCAGGCGGCGTACCTCGACCGGAAGAAGGATATCCCCACAGCCTCCTTTGATACCGTCTTCAACAACCCCCGGAACCGCACCGAGGACAAACGGTACTACGCCGACCTGAAATTCGAAGGGAAGGCGGGGGAAAAGACCGATCTCATGGCGCGGATCTTCTACGACTGGTACTGGTACGAGGGCCATTACATCTACGAGGATGCCACGGTCAGTCCCACGCCTCCCTTCCTCTACGACTTTCAGGACCAGACGACGAACGTGTGGTGGGGCGGGGAGGTCAAGCTCCTCCGGACGTTGTTCGAATCCCATCGGGTCACGGCCGGCACGGAAATCCGGAAGAACGTCCATCGGAGGCAGAAAAATATCATAGCGGACCCTTTTGAACTCATCATGGACATCGACAAGTCCGATACGGTCTGGGCGCTGTATCTCCAAGACGAATGGGCACTCGGGAAAGGTCTTCTCCTCAACGTCGGCGTCCGCCACGACCACTACGACACCTTCGGGGGGACGACGAACCCGAGGATCGCCCTCATCTACAGCCCGCTCGCCCACACCTCCGTCAAGCTCCTCTACGGACAGGCTTTCCGGGCCCCGAACGCCTTCGAGCTCTATTACGAGGGAGGAGGGAACAGGGCGAACCCGGATCTGAAACCGGAGACGATCCGGACATACGAAGCGGTCCTGGAACAGGGCGTCGGGGAACGGATCCGTCTGGTCGCCGACGTCTTCCATTACAAGATCACGAATCTGATCTCGCAGGTTACGGACCCGACCGACAACGCGCTCGTGTTCAACAACATCGGGAGGATGAAGGCGAAGGGGATCGAGCTGGCCGCGGAGGGGAATTGGCTCAACGGCTACTCCGGTCGGGCCAGCTTCACGATCCAGCGGGCGGAGAAGGACACCGGCGAGAGGTTGACGAACTCCCCCTCCTCCCTGGCCAAGCTGAACGTCGTCGTCCCGGTCTGGAGCGACAAGCTCTTCACGGCGGTCGAACTTCAATACATAGCCGACCGGAAAACGCCCAAGGGAGGCACCTCGAATTCCGCCGGGGTCGTCAACCTGACCCTTCTCGCCCGCAACCTTGTCAGGGGGTTGGAGATCTCCGGGAGCGTCTACAACCTCCTGGACAAGGCGTACGGCGCGCCCGGAAGCGAGGAGCATGTCCAGAGCGTGATCCCGCAGGATGGGAGGTCGTTCCGGGTCAAGGTGACGGCTTCCTTCTGACATTCGGTCCAGGGAGGGCTCCCGTGGGTTATCCTATGCTAATCTCCTCCGCGCTGATCGTCCTCGGGGCGTTCCTTCTCGCCGTTTCCCTGGTTCCCACGACCCGCATCATCCGGGATCTGTCTCCCGGGCCCACGCAGTCCCGATGGAAGCTGCTCCGGGGATTCATCGTCCTTTTCATCGCCGGGTACGCCGTCTGCCTCGGAACCTTTTCCGCTCAACGGGACGCCTCCCACGTCGTCGTCTCGTCGATCTTCTTCCTCGGCGCCTGCTTCGTCATGCTCGTCTGCGTTCTGGCCCACGGGACGGTGAGGGACATCAAGCGGATCGCGACGCTGGAAGCCGAGACGATCACCGACCCCCTGATGGAGATCTACAACCGCCGGTTTCTCGAGCGGCGACTGGAGGAGGAGTTCGCCCGGGCGAGGCGGTACGGCTTCCCCCTCACCGTCCTCCTGCTCGACATCGATCATTTCAAGAAGGTGAACGACGACCACGGGCACCAGGCGGGCGACCTCGTGCTGAAAGGGATCGGTGAGATCCTCAAGAAAACCGTGCGGAACGTCGACGTGCCGGCACGGTACGGAGGGGAGGAGGTGACGATCCTTCTCCCCCACACGCCCGACACGGAGGCGGTCATCCTCGCCGAGAGGATCCGGAGATCGATCGAAGGCCACCCATTCCCGGTTGATGCGCCGGCCGGTTCCGTCATCCCCTTGCGGTGCACCGTCAGCATCGGCGTCGCCGCCATGACCCGGGAGTGCGCGAATGCGGGCCAGCTCCTGCATATGGCCGACACCGCCATGTACCGGGCGAAACAGGACGGGAGGAACCGGACCGTCGTGTTCCATTGCGGGAAGGAGACCGCCGTGGGGGCCGGGACGGCGGCATGATCGACCGGGTTTTTCGGCTCGAGGTGTGGTAAGTTATTGGAAAAAGGAAGGTGATAGAAATCTTGGCAAAGGACGATCTGGCGAATCTCGAAGGAACCGTGACCGAGGCCCGCGGCGGCGGAAATTTCGTCGTCAAGCTGGAAAACGGCCATACGCTCACGGCGAAGCTCGGCGGCGCCATGCGCCGGTTCAGGATCCGCGTGATTTCAGGGGACCGCGTGACGATCGGCGTCTCCCCGTACGATCCGACCCACGGCCTCATCCTCTACCGCCACAAGAACTGACGGATAGTGCAGCGTCTCGCAAATAACCTGAGCATCGAGAGCGTCGATGCGCCGCGCCAGCAAGGCGCGCAAGTGAAGGCGTACCGGGAGAGTACGTCGAACTTGCGCAACGAAGCTGGAGCGGATGCAGCGGCGTTCGAATGCCAGGGTATTTGCGAGACGCTGCACTATAACTTCCCGTGAAATCGAAGTCCGTCTACAGGGTGCTCTTCCGGAACCAGGAGAGCCTGTACGAACTTTACGCCCGGAAGGTGGGGCAGGGGACGCTGTTCGCCTTCGTCGAGGTCGAGGAGATCCTCTTCGGCAACCGGGGCGGCGTCCTCGTCGACCCGTCGGAGGAGCGGCTGAAGTCCGAGTTCGCCGGCGTCAAGCGGACCTACATCCCGCTGCAGGCCGTAGTGCGCATCGACGAGGTCGAGAAGGAGGGGACGAACAAGATCGTCTCCCTCGCGGGGTCCCAGGGGAACGTGACCCATTTCCCGTTGCCGCCCGGGAGCCTTGGGACGAAACCCGGCAAGGGCTGAGAGACCCCCCTCCCGTTACCGCAGGGTCTTCCGGATCCGCTCCACCGCTTCCACCACGTCGTCGCGGTTGCCGAAGGCCGACAGCCGGAAGAATCCCTCGCCCGACGGCCCGAACCCGCTGCCGGGCGTCCCGACCACGTTGCACTCCACGAGCAGGCGGTCGAAAAGATCCCACGAGGAGATCCCGCCCGGGGTCTTCAGCCAGATGTAAGGAGCGTTGACGCCGCCGTACACGGTGAAGCCCGCTCCAGCGAGACCCTCCCGGATGATCTTCGCGTTTTGCATGTAGTAGTCGACGATCGCCTTCGTCTGCCGCCACCCTTCGTCGGAGTAGACCGCCGCCGCGGCCCTCTGGACCGGGTAGGAGACGCCGTTGAACTTCGTCGTCTGCCGCCGGTTCCACAGCTTGTTGAGGGCCACCCGCTCCCCCGCCGGAGACTTCGCCGTCACCTCCTCCGGCACCACCGTCAGCGCGCACCGCACCCCGGTGAAGCCGGCGGTCTTGGAGAAGCTGCGGAACTCGACGGCGCACCGCTTCGCGCCCTCCATCTCATAGATCGAGCGGGGGTAGCCGGCCTCCGTGATGAACGCCTCGTAGGCCGCGTCGAAGAAGATCACCGCGTCGTTGGCGAGGGCGTAGTCGACCCACCCTTGGAGCTGCGCCTTCGTCGCGACCGTGCCCGTCGGATTGTTCGGGGAGCACAGGTAGACGATGTCGACCTTCTCCTTCGGGACGTCGGGGAAGAAGCCGTTCGCCTCGGTGCACGGAAGGTAGACGATCCCCCGGTAATATCCACGCTCGTCGGCCGGTCCCGAGCGGCCGATCATCACGTTCGTGTCGTTGTAGACCGGGTAGACCGGGTCGCCGATCGCCACCTTGTTGTCGAGGGCGAAGATATCGAGGATGTTCGCCGTGTCGCACTTGGATCCGTCCGAGATGAAGACCTCGCTCCGCTGGAGGTGGACGCCCAGCGGCGCGTACGCCTTTTCGATCAGCGTGTCGATGAGGAAATCGTACCCCTGCTCCGGGCCGTACCCCATGAACGTCTTCTCGTCGCCGAGTTCGGCAACGGCGTCGTGAAACGCCGACAGGACCGCGGGCGGCAGCGGACGCGTGACGTCGCCGATCCCGAGGCGGATGACCTTCGAGGACGGGTTCGCCGCGGCGAACGCCCGGACACGGCGCCCGATCTCCGGGAAAAGGTACCCGGCGTTCAGCTTGAGATAATGCTCGTTGACGCGTGCCATGGGCGCGAACCCTCCTGTCCGGAATCTGCGGTGTCCCAAGAAGATACCAGATAGAATATATTTCTTCCTCGAATCCTGGGGGGCGAATGTCCGCGCTGTTCGCGTTCAAGCTGACGCTGGTGCCGTTTTTCATCCTCGCGCTGAGCCTGGCGGGGCGGCGCTGGGGAACGGCCGTCAGCGGCTGGCTCGTGGCGCTGCCGGTCGTCGCGGGCCCGATCGTTTTCTTCATCGGGATGGAGCAGGGGGAGGCATTCGCCGCGGGCGCGGCGCGTGCGACGATCGCCGGGCTCGCCTCGCTGGCCGTCTACAGCCTCGTTTACTGCCGCGTGGCCCTTCGGATCGGATGGGTGCCGAGTCTGGTGGCCGGGTGGGCCGGGTTTTTCCTCTCCACGTTTCTCCTGAACCGGTTGCCCCTCACGCTTCCTCAGTCGATCGCGCTCGCACTTTTCGCGCTGGTCGGTGTGTATCTTCTCCTGCCGACGGTCGATACCGAGGCGTTCCCACCCGCGACGCCTTCCTGGGAGATCGCCGCCCGCATGGCGGCGGCGGTCGGCATGGTGCTCCTCATGACCGCCCTTGCCCGGCCGCTCGGGCCGCACCTCGCGGGGCTTCTCGTCCCGTTTCCGGTCGCGGCGACGGTGCTCACCGTCTTCACGCACCATTACCAGGGCGGGGCTTCCGCGATTCGCCTGCTGCGGGGGCTGGTCGCCGGTCTCTGGACGATGGGGATCTTTTTCCTGGTCGTCGCGGGAACGGTCGAGCGGCTGGGAGTCGGGGCCTCGTTCGCGCTTGCGGTCGTCGCGGACCTGCTGATCAACGGGGGATCGCTCTGGGTGGTACGGGCGCGACACAGGCCACAGAGGGATCTTCGCGGCGTTGTAAACGGCAGGAAAAAATCACTGTAAGGTGCAGGCGCTTTCGAGGGACATTCCTAGAGGTTGTCGGTACTGCGGTTGGAGGAGTGTCCCTCGCCCACAAACCACAGTCGAGCATCACATGACGTTTCCGGCCCGCAGCAGCGCCGCGATCGTCTTCCCGTCCCGGATATCGCCCGATGCCGCGAGACGAACCGCTTCCCCGACCGGCATCCTCACCGTCGCGATCTCCTCGTAATGCTCCGGCTCCGCGTTCCCCTGGGACAGACCGGTGCCGAGGAACAGGTGGATCACCTCGTCGAAAACGCCGGGGGAAGGGTAGAAATAGCCGAGGGGGACCAGTTCGCGGGCGGAGAGCCCCGTCTCCTCGGCCAACTCCCTGCCGCCGCACGCCGCCGGATCCTCGCCCGGGTGAAGCCTGCCCGCCGGTATCTCGAGGAGAGTGCCGCCGACCGCGGGCCGTAGCTGCCGGATCAGGGTGACCGTCCCGTCGTCGTGCAGCGGGAGGACGCCGACGCCGCCCGGGTGCCGCACGATCTGGTACGTGTGCCACCCCTTCTCCCCGATCCGGACCTCGAACTGCTCGATGTCCACGACCAGGCCCTTGAAAAGCATCGACCGGTTCCTCGTTTCCATGCGGCCCCCTTTCCAGTTCCATTGTGGGGCTTCGGGAAATACCGATCAACCCGGGACGACCCGCTGCATCCCGCCCTGGAACTATGCGCCCCCGGCGCATCTCAGGCACAGGATTTCGAAAAAACCGTGACAGGCATTGCTGTTACAGGCCTTGTTGTTGACAGGTGGACGGTAGTTGAATACAAAATATACAATTGGTCCCAACAACAAACCTTTCAAGGGGAGGACAAAATGAAGAGTAGATCCCGGATTTTCATTGTAGTCCTTGCATTGTTGGTTCTTCCGGGAACCCTTTGGGCCATGGACATCAACCAGGGAAAATTTGAATTGTCCGGCAAGACCTCATTCGATTTTTCCGATACGACCACGGAAGTGAGTGGGCAACCGGACACCGACACGACGACTTATAGTTTCCAACTCGACGGGAATTACTACATCATGAATAATCTCGGGCTGGGTTTGATCCTTCAGTATGATAAAACCGAGATCGAACAGGGAGGGTTCGACACCGATATATCCTCGCTCTTGATCGGCCCTCAGGTAACCTACAACATCCCCCTCAATGAAAAA